>Ga0307516_10007148_pt1 | contig 12888 bp, 8 predicted proteins | sample 19_EM_MG_FD_203310 | JGI IMG/M metagenome (GOLD analysis project Ga0307516, IMG submission 203310) | Populus trichocarpa ectomycorrhiza microbial communities from riparian zone in the Pacific Northwest, United States - 19_EM | ecosystem: Host-associated > Plants > Roots > Unclassified | place... | reverse complement strand
GCTGCGAGTTCGGCTTCGGGCCGCTGGAGCGCACGCCGGCCGTGCAACGCCATGTCGGCCTGGCGCACCTGCTGGGCAGCCCGTGGGTGGCCGACCATTGTTTCTACGGCGACGACTCCTGGCTCGATATCTGGAGCAGCCCGCTGCAGTTCTCGCATGCAGAGGTGCGGCGTTGCGCGGAGCGTGCACGCCACCTGCAGGCCCTCTACGGCATGCCCCTGGCCCATGAAAACGCCGCCTACTACCTGGCCTGTCCGGGCGCCGAGATGCGTGAGGCGGAGTTCATGGCGCGCCTGGTCGAGCAGGCCGGAACCTTCTTGCACCTGGACCTGCACAACGTCTACACCAACTCGATCAACCTGCCGGGCTTCGACATGCGGGACTACCTGGACACGATCCCGCTGGACCGTGTGGTCGCCATCCACCTGGCGGGCGGCAGCTGGTTCGGCGGCCTGTACCACGACTGGCACGATTCGCGCGTGCCCGAGCCGGTGTGGGAGTTGTACGAAGAGGTGCTGGCACGCGCGCAACCCTGCGCGGTGATCCTGGAGTACCAGGGCCAGGCCCACCACCCCGACACGCGCGTGCTGGGCACCGACGGCGACGTGGAGATGATCCGCGCGGACCTGGCGCGTGCCAAGGCCGCGTGGCTGCGCCATCGGCCGCAGCCGGTCGTGGCTGCCACGGAGGATTTGTCATGAAGGCGCAGACCGTCTGGCATGTCTGGCGCCGCATCCTGCGCGAGGCTGCGCTGCAGCAGGCCGTGTTCCAGGGCACCCGGCTGCCCGCCGCGGGGCTGGGCTTGTCTGAAGAGGAGCAGGACGTGGCGAACGCCTACGCCCGCACCGCGGATCGCGCCAAGTGGTTCGTGGTCAACTACCGGTACCGCCTGACCAACTCGCTGTTGAACGCGCTCGACACGGGCGCACCGCTCACGCTGCGCGCGTTGCTCCACAAAGGGCTGGACCTGCAGGCCCTGGGCGAGGAGTTTCTCGAAGCGCAGGGCTGGAAGGACTATGGCCCCTACGTCTATGCCTATTGCGCTGATGTGCTCGATTTCCTGGCCGGGCACGAAGGCACGGCCAGCCCCGCCGGCCTGCGGGACCTGATCGGCCTGGAGGCCAGCGTGGTGGCCTTGATGCGTGGCCTGGCGCCCGCCGTGGCCACGCCGGCCCGCCCTGCGGCGCCGCTGCTCCATCGCACGCCGCAGGCACGCGACCATCGCAGCGCGCATCGCTTGTCGGCATGGCTGCGCGACAAGACCCAGCTCGGCCGGGGCGACCTGGCGGCGGGCGTGGAGCACTATCTCGTCCACCTGCCCAGCCTGGAGGGCACGCACAAGCTGGCGCTGCTGCCGGCGCGGGCGGCCGAGGTCCTTGCCGCCTTGCACGCGCCTTGCACGCGCGACCAGTTGTCCGCACACCTGGTGGCCAGCGGGTGTGCGCCCCTCACGGCGCGGGACGACGAACACCTGGCGTTGCTGCGGTCCTTGCGTGCCATCGATGGCGTGGGGGCCTGAACTATGGGCTGGTCTGCCTACTTCTGGGTACGGTCCGCGGGCTTCCCGTTCGAATGGCTGGACGACCTAGGTGTGCTGGTCGACTCGCCACTGCTGGAGCGGCACGAGGCCTTGGACGCGCGTATCGCCGGCGTGGAAGAACGCCTGCGCGAACGGGTGCTCCACGTGGCACCGCAGGCGGCGGTGAAGCTGGAGCGCCGGTTCAAGGACCACTTGCCGGTGTCGGCGGCCGACATGCCGCAGACCGTGCGCATGCAAACCGCGGCACTGTTTGACGAGCGCACCGCCTTGCTGGCCGAAGCCGCCGAGGGTCGGGCGCAATTGACGACCGCCTTCCAGGCCGAGTTGCTGCGCAAGCGCCAGGATTTGCTGCGGCACCTGGCCGATCCCTGGGTGCGCGAGGCCGTGTTCCTCTCCAACCCGGAATCACTGCAGCGCCTGGACGCGCTGCAGGAGCGCGGCGCCGAGCCGCTGGACAGCCGCGGCCGTCAACGGCTGCGGCTGGGGTGGAACTACCTGCAGCGACTGTGCGCGAAGAACGACACCTCGAGCTTCTTCGGCCCCATCGCCTGGGGCCGCTTCGGTGGTCCCGGGCAGCCCGCGCTGCAGATCACGCAGGCCCAACCCTGGCTGCATTCGCGCAAGACCGTGTTCGAGCATTGGCTGGTCCTGCGGCTGGCCCGCGGCATCGCGTCCGACCCGGCGCTGTGCGATGCGCTGCCTGTCCGCATGAGCCCGGGTTGCGACCACGAGGAGGGCCTGCTGCATGTGCCGCTGGGCAGGCAGCACGCGCTGGATCCCCTGGCCCGCGCGGTGTGCGAACTGGCGTGCCGGCCGGCGGACCAATGCCTCTCGCGTGCCGGGCTGGTGGCCCACCTGGCGGCGCGCGGCTTTGATCCGGTGCGCACGCGTGCCGTGCTGGAGTTTCTGCTCGAAAAGAAGGTGTTGCTGGCGGACTTGGTGGTCCCGCCCGGCGGTGCGGCAGGCCTGGCGCAGCTCGGCACGCTGCTGGCGGCCTTGCCGGCCCCGGCGGCGGCCAAGGCCCCGTGGCTGTCGGTACTCGATGCACTCGAAGCCCAGCGGCTGCGCTTTGCGCAAGGGGACCTGGCGCTTCGCATGGAGGCCTTGCAGGCGATGCAGCGGGTGCTGGCCGGGGCCGGCGTGGACCTGTCCCGCATCCGGGGCCAGATGTATGTCGGCCGCCTGCCGGTGTATGAGGACTGCGGGCGGAGCCTGCAGGTGCGGCTGGGCGGCAGCGTCGTGCACGACCTGCAGGTGCAGGCCCAGCCGGTGATGGCTTTGTACGGCTGGCTGGCTGGTGCGGTGGCGGCGCGCCTGCACGACCACTACCTGGCGTGTTGGGCCGGCCTGATCGGGCCGGAGCCTTCAGGCCCTGTGGACTTCCTGCAGTTCCTGCACGGCGTGCAGGCCGCCAGCCGCGTGGAGGCCGTGGTGGCCGAACTGCGCGGGGTGTTGCAGGCCTGCTGGCTGCGCCTGGCTGCGGGCCGCGAACACGCCGAAGAAATACCGCTGTCCCCGGCAGACCTCGACCGCCTGCTGGCCGACCTGTGCCTGCATGAGTCGCGGGCCTGTTCATTCCCCGGGCTGGCCAGCCGCGTGCATTCGCCCGACTTCTTGTTGGCGGCCGCCGACGAAGCCGCCGTCACGGCCGGCGACTATCGCCTGGTGGTGGGCGAGGTGCACCCGGCCGTGCACACCCTGTCCCAACCCGTGGCGCAGCCGTTCTGCCCCGATGCCGAGGGCGTGCGTGAGGAGGTGGAGCAACTGCTGGCCCCACGCACCCTGGTGGTGGCCGACTCCGCGGAGACCTACCAACGCTCGCACATCGACTGGCTCGACGTGCCCAGCCTGAGCCAGGTGATCCTGCCCGGGAGCGCCGGGCGCGTGCCGCTGGAGCGCTGCCTGCCGGCCGGGCGGGGCCAGGTGGTGCTGCGCCAGGGCCTGCTCACGTACGTGGACCGGGCCAGCCGGGCCGAACAGGACGTGCTGACGCTGATGCCCAGCGAGTTGCACCGTGCCTGCTTTGCGCTGGCGGCCGACCTGATCGGCCAGTGTGTGCCGGCGCGCATCACCGTAGGCCGTGTCATCCTCAAGCGCCGTTCCTGGGACGTGGCGCCCGGTGGGCTGCCTGAACCGGGCCAGCCCGGCGAAGACCTGGGCAGCCACCTGCGCTGGCGACAATGGGCCCGCTCGCTGCGCATGCCGCGCTTCGTCTTCGTCAAGGTGGCGGGTGAGCCCAAGCCCATCTATGTCGACTTCCACAACCCGTTCGCGCTCGACTTGTTGGCCAACCTGGCGCGCGGCGGGGCGGCGATGCGGGTGTCGGAGATGCGACCGCACCCCGGCGAACTCTGGTTGCGCGACGAGCGCGGCCGCTACTGCTGCGAGTTCCGCACCTCGTGCGTGCTTGAGCCGCGGGCCCGTGATCCGCAACCTGCCTCGCAGGCCACCCGCCCGGCCGTGCGGGCCGAGGTGGCCCCTGCGGCCTGATGGACAGCGATTGACCTACAACAAGGACAGCCATGGCCACACCCGGTGAATCGACCCTGGGCGCTGAACGCGCCCCAGGCCTGGCGAGCCTTGCGCTGAAGGTCTTCCTGCCGTTTGCGCTGGCGCATTTCGTGTCGTACCTGTACCGCACGATCAACGCGGTGGTGTATCCCGACCTGGCGCGCGACCTGCACTTGGCGGCCGACAGCCTGGGCCTGCTGACGGGCGCCTACTTCTTCACCTTCGCGGCGGCCCAGCTGCCCATCGGGGTGGCGCTGGACCGTTATGGGCCGCGCAAGGTGCAGATCCCGCTGCTGATGGTGGCCGCGGCCGGGGCCTTTCTGTTTGCCTATTCACACTCCTTGCTGGAACTGACAATCGCCCGCGGCCTGATCGGCCTGGGTGTGGCAGGTTCGCTGATGGCCGCGATCAAGGCGAACTCCCTGTGGCTGGCGCCCGAGCGCCTGCCCATCTCGACCGCGGTGCTGCTGTCGGTGGGCGGCATGGGCGCCATGGCCTCGACTGCGCCCATGCAGGCCCTGCTGGCCTATACCGATTGGCGCGGCGCGTTCTTCGGGCTGGCCATGGGCACGCTGCTGGTCAGCCTGCTGCTCTTTGCGGTGGTGCCAGAGCATCCCCGGAAGCAGGAGACCCGGCTCGCCGACATGGCCCGGGCGGTCCGGCAGTTGTATGGGGCCTGGTCGTTCTGGCGGCTGGCCCTGTACTCGCTGTTCGCCCATGCCACCTACATGGCGGTGCAAGGGCTCTGGATGGGGCCGTGGCTGCGTGACGTGGCCCACCTGGACCGGGCCGGCGTGGCCCGGGTGCTCTTTGTCGGCACCGTGGCCATGGTGCTGGGTGCGTTGGGCTTCGGCTGGCTGACCGACCGGCTGCGCCGCTTCGGCTTCCAGCCGATCCTGTTGTGCGGCTCAGGCATTGCCTGCTTCCTGGTGTTCCAGGCCCTGATGGTGGCTGGCTGGGACGGCCCTCCGCTGCTCATCGCTTTTGGCTTCGGCTTCTTCGGCACGGCCACGACCATGAACTACGCCATCGTGGCCCAGAGCGTGCCTTCCCACCTGACCGGGCGGGTCAGCACGGCCTTCAACCTGCTGGTGTTCCTGCTGGCCTTCCTCGTGCAATGGGGGCTGGGCAGCATCATCAATCTGTGGGGTGCGCAGAATGGCATGTATCCCGAGGCGGCTTATCGCTGGGCCCTGGGCGTGAACCTGGCGCTGCAGATCCCGGGCCTCGTGCTGTGGCTGACGTTCAAGCCCTGGCGCCGGCTTGGACCTGGCTTGGTCGATTGAGAAGAAGCCTCGTCCCCACGCGGAAATCGCTGCAAAGCCCGATAGGCCCCGGGGAATAGCCACCCCTGGGGATGGCTGTCTTCAAATCTCAGTCTTCTTCCGCTTCCACGGCATCCCGCCGCGTGGCCACCACCTGAGGCGCCTCTTCGTCGTCAGACTGGTCCACCGATTCGCGCAAGGCCTTGCCCGGCTTGAAGTGCGGCACCAGTTTTTCCGGAATCATCACCTGCTCGCCGGAGCGCGGGTTGCGCCCCACGCGCGGTGGGCGCCGGCTGATGGAAAAACTGCCGAAGCCGCGGATCTCGATGCGGTGGCTGCGCGCGAGGGCATCGGACATCGCGTCCAGCATGGTCTTCACCGCGAACTCCGCATCGCGATGGGTCAACTGGCTGAAACGTTCGGCCAGCTTGGCCACGAGGTCGGAGCGGGTCATGGGTTCGGCCGAGTGCTAGTAAGGACCAGAGCGCAGGGCGGGTGCCCTGCGCGACACGAGCGGGCACTTGCGTGCCCACCCGCATCATCGCTCATGCCCGCAAGGCTCAGTTGCTGTTCTGGTTGTCGAGCTTGGCTTTGAGCAAGGCGCCCAGGCTGGTGGTCCCGGCGCTTTCGCGGCTGCTGTCGGCGGCCAGGCGCTGCATGGCTTCCTGCTGGTCGGCGTTGTCCTTGGCCTTGATCGACAACTGGATCGAACGCGTCTTGCGGTCGATGTTGATGATCAGCGCCGTGATTTCATCGCCTTCCTTCAGCAGGTTGCGCGCATCCTCGACCCGCTCGCGCGAGAGTTCGGACGCACGCAGGTAGCCGGTGACCTCTTCGCTGAGCTGGATCTCGGCGCCGCGCGGGTCCACCGTCTTCACCTTGCCGGCCACCGTGGCACCCCGGTCGTTGACCGCGGTGTAGTTGGTGAACGGGTCGGCATCCAGCTGCTTGATGCCCAGCGAAATGCGCTCGCGCTCCACGTCGATGCCCAGGATGACGGCTTCGACTTCCTGGCCCTTCTTGTAGTTGCGCACGGCGGCTTCGCCGGTTTCGTTCCAGGACAGGTCGGACAGGTGCACCAGGCCGTCGATGCCGGCCGCCAGGCCCACGAACACGCCGAAGTCGGTGATCGACTTGATGGGGCCTGCGACCTTGTCGCCGCGCTTGGAGTTCTGCGCGAACTCTTCCCACGGGTTGGGCCGGCACTGCTTCATGCCCAGGCTGATGCGGCGCTTGTCTTCGTCGATCTCCAGCACCATGACCTCGGTCTCGTCGCCCAGCGTGACGATCTTGCTGGGGGCGACGTTCTTGTTGGTCCAGTCCATTTCGGAGACGTGCACCAGGCCTTCGATGCCGGGTTCGATTTCGACGAACGCACCGTAGTCGGCGATGTTGGTGACCTTGCCGAACAGGCGCGTGCCGGTGGGGTAGCGGCGCGACACGCCGACCCAGGGGTCGTCGCCCATCTGCTTGAGGCCCAGCGAGACGCGGTTCTTCTCGGCGTCGAACTTGAGCACCTTGGCGGTGAGTTCCTGGCCCACGCTGACCACTTCGGTCGGGTGGCGCACACGGCGCCAGGCCATGTCGGTGATGTGCAGCAGGCCGTCGATGCCGCCCAGGTCCACGAACGCACCGTACTCGGTGATGTTCTTGACCACGCCGTGCACCACGGCACCTTCCTGCAGGGTTTCCAGCAGCTTGGCGCGCTCTTCGCCCATGGAGGCTTCGATCACCGCGCGGCGGCTCAGCACCACGTTGTTGCGCTTGCGGTCAAGCTTGATGACCTTGAACTCCATGGTCTTGCCCTCGAACGGGCTCATGTCCTTGACCGGGCGCGTGTCGAGCAGCGAGCCGGGCAGGAAGGCGCGGATGCCATTGACCAGCACGGTCAGGCCGCCCTTGACCTTGCCGGACACCGTGCCTTGCACGAACTGGCCGGAGTCCAGCGAGTTTTCCAGCGACAGCCACGAGGCCAGGCGCTTGGCCTTGTCGCGCGACAGGATGGTGTCGCCGTAGCCGTTTTCGATGGCGTCCACGGCCAGCGAGACGTACTCGCCGATCTGGACTTCCACTTCGCCCTGGTCGTTCTTGAATTCGTCGATCGGGACATAGGCCTCGGACTTGAGGCCGGCGTTGATGACCACGAAGTTGTAGTCCACGCGCACCACCTCGCCGGTGATGACTTCGCCGGTTTTCATGTTCGAGCGCTTGAGCGACTCTTCGAACATGGAGGCGAATGATTCTTGGCCTTGCGAGGCCGAGGCTACTGCTGCTTGAGGCATTTGGAGGGGAACTTTCTGCGCCGAGAGGCCGGCGGCGGGTGCCACTTCCGTGGCGGGCTTGAGTTGAGAAACTGTGCCCCCTGCGTCCCCTGGAGGGACGGCGGCGGGGCCCAGGCTGGTCAGTCGAACAGTAGGCCGGTGCTGCGGATTTTCAAGCCGGGTTTCAATCCGGCTTTTCTGCAGCACTTTCCTGGCTGAACGGCTGTTGCGACTGCCACCAATCCAGCACCTGCTGCACCGATTGCTCGATGCTCAAGGCCGAGTTGTCCAGCAGCCGCGCGTCCCGTGCGGGCTTGAGCGGCGAGGTGCTGCGAGAGGTGTCCCGCTCGTCGCGCGCCGCCAAGTCATCACGAAGGGTGGCGAGATTAGCCGAAATCCCTTTTGAAATCAACTGTTTATGGCGCCGCTCGGCGCGCGCCGAGGCGCTGGCCGTGAGGAACACCTTGAGCACGGCCTCCGGGAACACCACGGTGCCCATGTCGCGGCCATCGGCCACCAGGCCGGGCAGGCGGCGGAACGACAACTGCCGCTGCGCCAGCGCCGTGCGCACGGCCGGCCAGGCCGACACCTGGGAGGCCAGGGCGCCCACGGCTTCTTCGCGCACGCGCTCGGTCACGTCGGCCCCGGACAGAAGCAGGCGCGGGCCTTCGAACTGCAGGTCGAGGTCGGCCGCCAGGCGGGCGAGGGCGGCTTCGTCGCTGGCTGCGATGCCGCGCTGCAGGGCCGCCAGCGCGGTGGCGCGGTACAGCACGCCGGAATCGAGGTAGTGGTAGCCCAGGCGCGCGGCCACTTCGGCCGCGAGCGTGCCCTTGCCCGAGGCCGTGGGGCCGTCGACGGTGATGACGGGAATGTGCCGGATCGGCGTGCGGGTGACGGAGAACAAGGTTTCGAAGTAGTCAGGAAAGGTTTTGGCGACACAACGCGGGTCGAGGATGCGCACCGGCACCGCCGGGTCCTGTTGCAGCCCGTTGAATGCCGCCAGCGACAGGCACATGGCCATGCGGTGGTCATCATAGGTGTGCACCGCGGCCGCCTGCAGGCGCGTCACCGGGTGCACGCGCAGGCTGTCCGGAGCCTCGTCCACCTGCGCGCCCAGGCGGCGCAGTTCGGTGGCCATGGCGGTGATGCGGTCGGTTTCCTTGACGCGCCAGCTCGCGATGTTGCGCAGATGGCTGGGGCCATCGGCATACAACGCCATCACGGCCAGCGTCATGGCCGCGTCGGGGATGTGGTTGCAGTCCAGGTCGATGGCGCGCAGCGGCCAGGCGCCGCGCTGCACGCGCAGGTGGTTGGGGCCGGCCTCGATGCGGGCGCCCATGGCCATCGCGGCTTCCACGAAGCGGATGTCGCCCTGGATGGATTCGGACCCCACGCCTTCGATCACCAGCGGCGTGTCCAGCGCCGCCAGCGTACCGAGCGCGATGAAGTACGAGGCCGACGAGGCGTCGCCCTCCACGTGCACGCGGCCGGGCGAGCGGTAGCGGCTGCCGGCCGGGAGGGTGAAACGCTGCCAGCCTTCGCGCTGCACCACCACGCCAAAGCGCTGCAGCAGGTTCAGGGTGATCTCCACGTAGGGGCGGGAGATCAGCTCGCCCATCACCTCGATGACCGCCGGCTGGGTGGCGGTGGCCAGCGGCAAGGCCAGCAGCAGCGCGCTCAGGAACTGGCTGGACACATCGCCGCGCACCCGGATCGGCTCGCCCAGGCGCAGGTCGCCGCGGCGGTACACCTTGAGCGGCGGGTAGCCGGGCTGGCCCAGGCAGTCGACCCCGCAGCCCAGGTCGCGCAGCGCATCAACCAGGTCACCGATCGGCCGTTCGTGCATGCGGGGCACGCCGCGCAGGCTGAATTGGCCCCCGCCCAGCGCGCTGATCACGGCCAGCGCCGCGGCCAGCGGCCGCATGGCCGTGCCGGCGTTGCCCAGGAACAGATCGGCGCTGACCACGGCCGGCCGGCCCGCGATACCCAGCACGCGCGTGGTTCGCGCATCCGGGCGCTCGATGGTGCAGCCCAGCGCGCGCAAGGCCTCCAGCATGACCCGCGTGTCATCGGAGTCCAGCAGGTCGATCAGGTCGGTGCGGCCCTCGCCGAGCCCGGCCAGCAGCAGCACGCGGTTGGAGATGCTCTTGGAGCCGGGCAGGCGCACCGTGCCGCCGGCCTCCAGCAAGGGCGGAAGATCGAGGAACTCGGTCGTGAACATGAGGCGGGAGCCGTGGGAGGGAAGGCCGGGCCTCTCAGCGGCTACCGCCGGGGCGCGGCGGTGCCTGCCAGGCCGAGCGGGCCTGCGAGACGGCGCGGATGGATTCTTCCAGCGCCTGCGTATTGCCGGTCTGCACGAGTTGCTCCAGGGCGTCCAGCGATTCGCGGAACTGCTGCGCAGCTTTGCGGAGTTCCTCGCGATTGGCCATCAGGATGTCGCGCCAGACGATGGGGTTGCTGGCCACGATGCGCGTGAAGTCGCGGAAGCCCGGGCCGGCGAGCGCCAGGAAGTCCTGGCCGTTGTTCTGCTTGATGACCGACCCGAAGTAGGCAAAAGCCAGCAGGTGCGGCAGGTGGCTGACGGCGGCAAACGCGGCGTCGTGGTTCTCCGGCGTCATGTGCAGCACCCGCCCGCCGATGGCCGACCACACGTCGGTGGCTTTTTGCACCAGCACCGGATCGGTCTGCTGCACGGGCGTGAGGATCACCTGCCGGCCCTGGTAGAGGCTGGCATCGGCCTGCTCGACCCCGCCTGCCTCCTTGCCGGCGATCGGGTGCGCCGGCACGAAGCTGGCCATGCGCTCGCGCAGCGTGCGCTGGGCCGCCTCCACCACGTCGCGCTTGGTGCTGCCCACGTCCATGACCAGCAGGCCGGGTTCGACCATGTGGCGGATGGCCCGGAAGGTGTCCTCCGTGGCCGCCACCGGCACGGCGATCAGCACGATGTCAGAGCCGGAGACGGCCAGCAGCGCAGATTCCGCCGCCTCATTGATGACCCCCAGCTTCTTGGCCTTGTCGGTGGTGAAGGGCGACTTGCTGTAGCCGATGACGCGCTTCACCAGCCCGGCCTGCTTGAGCGCCAGCGCAAAGCTGCCGCCCATGAGCCCACATCCGATAAGACCGAGTTGGTTGAACATGAATGGGGGGCGTGTCAATTCAATGCACGTCGATCGGGTAGGTGCCCAGCAGCTTGAAGAACGCGCAGACCGCGCGAAGTTCCTTCAGTGCGGCGGCCACGTGAGGCTCGTCGGGGTGGCCTTGGATGTCGATGTAGAAGTAGTACTCCCACTGGCCCGAGCGCGCCGGGCGGGATTCGAAGCGCGACATCGAGACGCCGTGCTGCTTGAGCGGCACCAGCATGTCGTGCACTGCGCCGGGCTGGTTGACCACCGAAACCACCAAGCTCGTGCAGTCGTGGCCGGAGGCTGCCGGCTGCGGCTGGCGCTCGGGGTGCGCCACGATGGCAAAGCGCGTGCGGTTGTGCGGGTCGTCCTGGATGGCCGGTGCCACCACGTGCAGGCCCCATTCGCTGCCCGCCCGCTCGCTGGCCACGGCGGCCAGGCCGGCATCCTGGCTGGCCAGGCGCGCGCCCTCGGCATTGCTGGCCACCGGCCGGCGTTCGACCTGGGGCAGGTGGTGGCTGAGCCAGGCATGGCTCTGTGCCAAGGCCTGCGGGTGGGCGCACACGGCGGTGATGCCTTGCAGCGAGTCTTCACGCCGCAGCAGGTTGTGCCGCACGAACAGGCTGGTCTCGCCGACGATGGACAGTGGCGTGGTCAGGAACAGGTCGAGCGAGCGTGCCACCACGCCCTCGGTGGAGTTTTCCACCGGCACCACGCCGAAGTCGGCAGCGCCGGCGGTGGACGTGCGGAACACCTCGTCGATGCTGGCGCACTGCACTTGCACGATGGAGGAGCCGAAGTACGCCAAGGCAGCCAGTTCGCTGAAGGTGCCCGCCGGCCCCAGGTAGGCCACTCGTGTGGGGGTTTCCAAGGCCCGGCAGGCCGACATGATCTCGCGCCAGATGGGCGCCACGCTCTCGGTGCGCAGCGGCCCACGGTTGCGGGACTTCAGTGCGTCGATCACCTGGGCCTCGCGTTCTGGGCGAAACGCCACCGACCCTTCGCGCTTCTTCAGCTCGCCGACCTCCTGTGCCAGCACGGCCCGGCGGCTGAGCAAGTCGAGCAACTCGCGGTCCAGGCTGTCGATCTCACTGCGCAGCTCTTGGAGCCCACGCAGCGGAGGAGGGGATTCAGGGGTGGCAGATCGAGGCATCGGGTCAGTCACCAAGAGGCGCAAATTGTCTCATGCTGTCTCAGATGTGCCAGTCATTGAGGCCGCACCCGAGCCATGGGCAGGCACATGGCTCGGACGATCCCCCGTGGGGACCCGGGCCGGCTTGGGAGCCGCCGGGCGCTCGGCCCGGCGAGCGCGCTCATTCCTGCGGCGGCGTGTCGGTCCCGGAGCCTTCGGCGCTGCCCCCGTCGCCCGGATCGACCGGCACGTCGTTCTCGGCGTCGTTCTCCACGATGCGCTGCAAGCCGCTGAGCTTGGCCCCGGCATCCAGCGCGATCAAGGTCACCCCTTGTGTGGCGCGGCCCAGTTCGCGGATCTCGGCCACGCGGGTGCGCACCAGCACGCCGGTGTCGGTGATGAGCATGATCTCGTCATCGGCATGCACCAGCGTGGCGGCCACGACCTTGCCGTTGCGCTCGCTCTGCTGGATGGCGATCATGCCCTTGGTGCCGCGGCCGTGGCGGGTGTACTCCACGATCGAGGTGCGCTTGCCGTAGCCGTTTTCAGTGGCGGTCAGCACGCTTTGCGTCTCGTCCTCGGCCACCAGCATGGCGATCACGCGCTGGCCCTCGTCCATCATCATGCCGCGCACGCCGCGGGCATTGCGGCCCATGGGGCGCACGTCGTCTTCGTCAAAGCGCACGGCCTTGCCGCCGTCGCTGAACAGCATCACGTCATGGCGCCCGTCGGTGAGCGCCGCGCCGATGAGGAAGTCACCCGGGTCCAGGTCGACCGCGATGATGCCGGCCTTGCGCGGGTTGCTGAACTCGTCGAGCGAGGTCTTCTTGACGGTGCCCAGCGCCGTGGACATGAAGATGTAGTGGTCGCTGGGGAAGGTGCGGAACTCGCCCGTGAGAGCCAGCACCACGGTGATCTTCTCGCCCTCGGTCAGCGGGAACATGTTGACGATGGGCTTGCCGCGCGAATTGCGCGAGCCCTGCGGCGCTTCCCAGACCTTGAGCCAGTAGACCCGGCCGCGGTCGCTGAAACACAGGATCCAGTCGTGCGTGTTGGC
>Ga0307516_10007147_pt1 | contig 12889 bp, 8 predicted proteins | sample 19_EM_MG_FD_203310 | JGI IMG/M metagenome (GOLD analysis project Ga0307516, IMG submission 203310) | Populus trichocarpa ectomycorrhiza microbial communities from riparian zone in the Pacific Northwest, United States - 19_EM | ecosystem: Host-associated > Plants > Roots > Unclassified | place... | reverse complement strand
CTGGCCCCCCGCCTTCCTGGCAGAACCTGGTGTGGACCCGGACGACCAATCCCCTGCCGGCGATCCAGGTCGACCCGACGCTTTATCACGACGAGACCGGCGCATTTGCAGCTTCAGCGCTCGCCAACGTCGAGACCGCCAAGCTGGCGGCGCTCGGTCGCCCACAGGCCCGCGCTGTAACGCTGGCAGCGGCAGCCACGGATGCAGACTTGTTCGCGGCGCTCGCGGCTGACACGGGCGGCACGTTCACGGAGGTCGTGGACACCGCGCCGGTCCCCGTGGTCGGCGATCTCGATGGCGACTTCGACGTCGATCGCAACGACGCCATCATCATGGCGCGCCGGTTCGGTGCGCCGGCGATCCCGTCGTTCGATCTCGACGATAATGGCAAGATCGGCTTCGGCGACTACGCGCTCTTGCTCGCGCGGTTCGGGACCGGTAGCGGAACGCCGGCTCCCGACCCGTACGGTCCGGGCCAGACGGTGGTTTGCAACGGGCAGACCATCACGATCGACAGCCAGGTCATCGAGGCGAGCAGCATCACGATTCAGAGCACCGGTGCGTGCCACGTGATCATCCGCAACAGCCTGATCGTGTCGGGCGCGGCGGCCATCAACGTTCGCGGCCTGGCCCTGGTGGAGGTCGACAACAGCATCATCGTCGGCGAGGGCCAGTGGCTCAACTCGACAGGCTCGACGCTGCTGTCGGCGGCGAACTCGGTGTTCCACGGACCGCGGAAGCTCTCCGGCGTGTTCGCGTACGTCGATCGCGGCGGCAACACGTTCGAGCAGTAATCAGTAGCAGCCCGGCGTCGCTCCGGCGCTGAATCAGGAGAGTCATGCGTTACCCAGGTCTTGCCGTCATCGTGGTCCTTGCCGTCGCCGGGCGTGCCGCCGCGCAATCGAAGACGATCGCCGAGCAGCTGTTCAACGAGGCGCGCGATCTCGCCAAGGCCGGCAAGTGGGCGGACGCCTGCCCGAAGTTCGAAGCGAGCTTCAAGCAGGATCCCGCGCTCGGGACGCGACTCAACCTGGCCACGTGCTACGAGCACATCGGCAAGCTGGCGACTGCATGGGGCTTGTATCGCGAGGCTGTCGATCTTGCGTCGAAGGCTGGCGACGCGAAGCGGAGCGACTACGCCCAGAAGCAAGCGCTCGTCCTTGAGCCCCGGCTGCCGAAGCTCGCGATCACGCTACCCCCGAAGCCGCCCACCGGGCTCACGGTGCAGCGGGATGGCGCGCCGGTCAACACCGCCGAGCTCGGCCTTGCGCTGTACATCGATCCCGGCGTGCACGAGGTCACCGCCTCTGCCCCCGGGTTCGCAGCCTTTTCCCAGAAGGTCACGACGCTCGAGGGCAAGACTGAGACCCTCGCGATTCCCGAGCTGACCCCGAAACCCGAACAGACCAAGCGGATTACGAATCCCGAACAGGCCGTCGTCGACACTACACCGATTTCGCCGACGCGAAGGTACGTTGGCCTCGGAATCGGTGGTGCGGGTATCGTCACCGCCGGCGTCGGTCTCATCATCGGGTCACAGGCGATCTCGGCCAACAAGAAGGCCAAGGACCTGTGTGGCGACAATCTCGTCTGTAGCCCGGAGAACTTCGACGAAGGCCAGAAGGCCGTTCGCGATGGACGCTCGAAGGCGACGATCTCCACGGTGCTCGTGATCGCTGGCGGCGCTGCTATCGCCGCAGGTGCCGTAATCTACTTGACCGCGCCGCGCGCACGCGAGCGAACCACCGCCTTGCGGCTCGTTCCGGTGATCGACGACACGAGCGCTGGAATCGGCCTCATAGGGGCATTCTGATGATGCTCGTGTCCTGATAACCAGTGAACGGGCTTATCGACCTCGGCGCCAATACGTTCGAGCAGTCTGCCGAGCGACGGCGTCGCGCTCCGGTCGTGCTTCTTGGGCTGTCATGTCTCGGGACCGGTAACCGTCGGCAAGACAGGACCCGTTGTCGACGTTTGCCGCCATCGGCGATCTGGCCTTCTCACGATGCATCGCACCCACCTGCGCTTGACATCGCATCGGCAGAGTTGGTACCTCGTGGCGCCGATACAATAGCCACGGAGAGGGACGGAAAAGGGTGCCGGGACAAGGTAGGCTTGGAGACAAGGCGAATGTGCCGCTTGATGCGCACGGTTGCCCGGCGTGCCCGCACCCTGCGACTGGTCCGGCGATTCAGGGCTCGCCGGACGTGAACGTGAACCGGCGGCCAGCCTTGCGCGTGGACGACCCGGGGATCCACAGCGCCTGTTGCGGCGCGAACACGTGGACCGCAACCGAAGGCAGCGCGACGGTGTTCATCAACGGCAAGGGCGCGCATCGGATGGGCGACCAGAACCGCCATTGCGGGGGGATGGGTCGGCTCATCGAGGGCTCCCCGAACGTCATCGTCGGCGAGGAGTCAAGTCGCGGCAGTGGTAGCGCTGGCACCAACTCGGCGGATCGAGGAAGCGGAGCCGGCGGGCAGGAGGGCCCCAGCGCTGCCGACCGTGCTCTGCAGGTCGACCACGACGCTCGCAGGAACACCGGCAGCGGTGGCGGTGCTGGTGTCGCTGGTGGTGCCAGCAAGGACGGTCCGCGCAGCACCGATCCGACCTCGTTTCTCGAGTTGGTCCTCGTCGATGACAACGGTCAGCCAGCGACGGGCGAGCGCTACCGGGTCACCACGCCAGACGACCAAGTGCGCGAAGGCCGGCTTGACAGCCGTGGCATGGCCCGCATCGACGGCATCACGCGGGGAACTTGCGAGGTGAGCTTCCCCGATCTCGCGGCTGACGACTGGAGGCAGGGATGATCAGCGTGCTTCAGCGCCGGCGTTCACGCGACGGCTGGCGCCCGTGCGCGTCGAGCGTCAGGCTGCGCGAAATCCCGGGTCGGTCCGTTGATGCGGTCGCATCGAATGATATGGTTCGCGGTATGCGAAGCGTGTTGCTGGCGAGCGTTCTGGTGGTGGTCGCGACCGCGCATGCCGATCCCGCGGCACCGGTCCGCGCAGCTGATCCCGCGGCACCGGTTCGCGCGGTGATCGATGGCACACAAGAGTACTATTCGCAGCAGGATGCGCTTCACAAGTTCGCCGGCGTCTGGCTGCTCGGGCCCGATGGAGATCCCATCACCGGTCGGTTCGATGGCGCATTGATCGCGTCCGAGGGTGATCCTCGTTTGATTTCCGGTATCGACTGGAAGCTCGGCGCGCTCACGCTCGGGACCGATGAAGCGCGCGGCCTCGCATGGTTTCATGCGCCGGTCTCACTGCAGATCCATCTGCCCTATGGCACGGTGTGTTGCGACACTCTGTCGGCGACACTTCGAGCGAGCGGAATCGTCGTTCGCGATGCGAAGGACCAGCCGTGGCACCTCGTTGCGCTCGCGCTGTCACGTGCACTGAGCGACGCCGAGTTGTTCCGGGGCGCCACCGAGAAGGTCCCCAGGAGCGAGGTGACCCCCGACGACGGCGATCTGAGCAATCAGGTCGTGGCCTGGTTTCCCATGAAGGGAGATACGCTACTGGGTCACAACGCGGCCACGGGGTCCACACTCGTTGTCAGCGGCACCAGCCCCAGTGAATATGCGACCGGCACATCGGTGGGGAAGCTCGTGGCTGCATGGGACAAGCTTGGCATCCGAGCCAAGACAATCCAATCCAAGACTTTCGCCGGCGATACCATCGGGCTGGTCGAGGTGACCGCCGGACTGCCGCATAAGAAGGCGGCGGCACCGATGGTGCTTTACGCGATCACGATCCGCGACGCCAACAAGAAGTGGAAGTGGGTCTCGCTGCAGTGGGCCACCGAGCTCGCGAAGCCGCCGCCCCTTCCGCCGCATTCCGACAGCAGCGAGCCGCCTCCGCGGACTCCGTAGCTGGTCGTGGATAGGGAGGGGAACATGAGTCGCTCTGACACCTGGAAGCGCGCGGTCGCGATCGGTGCGCCGGATGCTGCGTCGCTCAACACGATCGTGCTCGGCGGCGCGACTGTGATCGTCCCGATCGAGGCGGTCCCGGAGGAAGATCCGCTCCACGACGATGAGGTGCGGATGTGGTCGATCTCGGGTCAGTACGATCGCACACGCAAGGTGAGCGACCCCGAGGTCGAGCCCGACCACGAGAGCCGGATCCTGCACTATCGCTTCGACGACGTGCCATTCGGGGTCTATCGCGTCGCGGTATCAGCTGCGGGCGAGTGGCACGACTTGATGCATGGTCTGGTCGTCGCGCCGGATGGCGTCTACCTGGGCGGCAAATCGCTCGAGGCCGACCGACCCAAGCCGGCGGTGGCGCCTCCGGATCTTCTATCGTCGGATGACCAAGGCGATATCACCGCGCCTGGTCCCGACCGCGATCCGGTCATCGACTTTAGCCACGGGATCCCGATGGAGCTTGCGCGTGAGTGAGCCAAAGCCGGTGATCGCCTATGCGCCCCCGAGCCTGAGCGTGCGCGTGCAGTGCACGAACAAGCATCCGATGACGGGGCTGTTCGTCATCCTGCGGGCCGCGGTCGCCGGGCCGCCGCACCCGCTCGACCGGGTTGTCGAGATCGCAAACTCGGCAGCCGCGGCACGCGCCGGGAACGGCAACGCCAATCCGGCAGCCGCGCCGAATGATCCATCGGCTGCACCGCCGCCCGGGCAGTTCTTCTGCACGATCGTCGATAGCCATGGATTTCTCCAGCCGGTGCACGACGGCAATCCGTGGTACTGGATCTTCGGGCACGACCCGCCGGTCGGGAAGCCGCCAAGCGGAGGTACACAGAGGACCGGCGACATCGCTCGCGTACCGATGGATCCCGACGCGAAGTACGTCGGTTGCCTGCTGCGCCACCCGCAGCCCAACGTGGCGCGCGCGCTCACCGTGTGGCTGAACACCGGCCAAGATCCGGACGGTCACGGCTTCGCCACGTGGAGCAAGCCGCGCAGCGCAGCGTTGCCCGGCGAGCCCTCGCTCGGCGGGCGCGAGTTGCTCGCGGCCCCACTCGCGCTGACGACCGAGTCCACGAAAGGGATTCAGCTGGTGCTCACCGTCAGTGAGGACGCCGCGGACTTTTTGCCGCCGAAGTTCGACGCTCACGGCGGCTGGTTGCTCTATCACGACATGCCGCACGCAAGCTGCGATCCCGTGAAGCAGCAAGTGACCGCGCTGCAACGTCGGCTCGGACTGTTGCGGTTTCCGATCGGTGGCGAGGGAAACATCTACGCGCCGGTAGCGCAGAACCTCGGCACGTTCGATTTTCGCACGCTGTCGGCCGTCCATACCTTCCAGGAGCATGCGGGGCGGGGCGAGGCGTTCAAGCCTGCGGCCTGGCCACCGGGGCACGACGAAGCCTCGGACGGCAAGCACGACTGGTGGTTCGCGATCGGGACGGAGGTCACGGTGGACAAGCTTGAGGGCGTGATCCCCGGATGCGCCGATGCCAAGACCTGGGCAGCGATCGACCACTGGGTCAGTGGCAAGCAGTGCAAACGCGCGTGGCTGCTGGTGAAGAACCCGGTGACCTACATGCGCACCGACGCCGCGCTGGCGGTGATCGCGTGGAAGAAGCTCGCCGAGGTGTTCGGCGTCGCATACCCGGGCTCGGCGGAGGGGAGCCAACTGGCTTCGGGGTACTCCCTGGCCGACTTCTACGCCGGCCTTGACCTGCGGATCGCGCACCCGCACAAGACCGGACACGCGATCGATTTCAGCGTCATTATCGACTCGCTCGGCGGAGCAGGCCAATCGTACGCGGTGTCCGACTGGGCTCATCCTAACGCCAGCTGGCCGATCTTGATGGAAGGTCAATGGTGGCGGGGACAACCGATCGACTTCACATCGAGCGCGAAAGGAAAGCTCGATGCCGCGAAGCGAGACCAGACCAAGAAGGCGGCCACACAGAACGACAAGCGTAAGTCCGAGGAGGCGGCACAGCAAGCGCTCGATCGCGCGAACGCAGCGGCCGCCGCCGCGGATGTGCCGACCGACGCCGGTGGCGCACCCGCAGCTGGCGCGGCGACGAAGAAGCGCGCCGCCGCAGCGCAAACGCAGGCGACCGCGGCGCACAACAAGGCCGTGGCAGCGCGGAACCAGGCTGATGCCGAGCTATCCGACGCCAACGATGAGGTCGACCGGCGCCAAAAAGCGCTCGACGAGGCCACAGCGAAAGAGAACGCGGCAAAGTCCGATCCGCATCACTCACTGTGGCAGATCATCTTCCGGCTCTACGGCCACAGCACGCTTAACTTCTTCGGTGACGTCGATGGTTCGTTCGATGCATTGTACCGCGCACTCGACGGTATGACGGCCGCGCTGTCGACGTCGCTCGTCAAGTCGCTCGGGCGGGACGCTCCAGTCGATGCCGCGAAGGCGTTCTTCGACGACCGCCTGCGGTTCCTACACGACTGGGAGGACCAGCTCAAGACGCAGATCGGCTCGCCCGATGCGCGGAACAGTGCGGGGCGCCTGGCGCTACGAGCCAGCGTGCTCAGGGAGACCGTTTCGCCGTGGAACCACAACCCGTACTCGCGCTCTGGCGGCACCCCAGGTGCGCCGGTGCATGCCGGCACCGACACCGCGCCGATGGACTACGAGAACCCGGAGACCGCGGCGAAGCGCAACGTGCCGGTTGGCGCGAAGTCGTTCGTCAACCTGACGTATCTCGGCTGGAAGTGTGACATGTGGCGTATCAGCAACGGCGCCGGGCGCGATCCGCACGCCGAGGGCGGCAAGCCGCCGCGCCAGACGATGTCGCCGATGCCCCGCGTCTTCAGTCGGTTGGTGGGATTGATCGATCGGCTCCGACGAGCTGACTCCGATGAGAAGTCCGAACCGATCGTGTGCAAACCGCTGAGCCGTGCGGTCGCCGAGCTCGACGTCGACTTCATGCTCCGCTGGGTGCGCGCACTGGCCGCACTGCGGACGGTCGCTCCGAATCGAGGCAAGGTGCCAAACCTGGTGTCGATCAGCAGCCCACAGGTGACCCTCCAGCTCACCGCGGTCGCCGAGGGGTTGACGCAGCTGCAGCAGGTATTTGCGAAGCTCGACGACAGTGCGAACAACCAGTTCGTCCTCGTGGACATCGGCAAGGACGCACTGCTCGACGCCGCGATCATCGCCGGCAGCGGCAAGCCAGGCATCGTCGAGGCCGACAAGGGGCGGTTCGATACCGGCAAAGCCTGGCGCGAAAAGCTTGAGAACGTGGCGACCTTGTTCAAGGACAAGGTCGCCACGGTCAACCTCACCCCCCAGGACAAGGCCGCAAAGCCGAAGCCGGTCGGCTCGGAGAAGCGCGACATGCGTGACCTTCAGATCACGTTGCAGCCGGTGTTCGAGAAGACCACGCCGACACGGCTCGACGACGTCGCGTTTCAGCCCACCCATTCGTGCGAGCTCGCGACCCCCGGCGCGGGCGAACAGCTCGAGTGGTGGCACTTCCAACACCGGAGCTCCGCCGATCTGCTCTATCCAGAGCTGCTCAAGCAGATCGGCTACTGGCCGGAGCTGCTGTGGCGCAAACGCGACGCGCCCGAGGCCGACGCCACGGACATCTACAATGGTCGCGGTATGGGGGCGGCGATCGTGCAGGCGACCAGGCCCACCTACCAAGGCGTTGTGCACGAGATCGAAAACGGCCAGTCGGAAACCCGGTTCGGCCTCTGACCATGCTGACGCACGTGACTCGCCCCGGCGAATGCTTCGCCACCATCGCGCGCGACCATGGCTTCGGCCGCGACGAGCTCTACCGTCACCCGGACAACGCCGAGCTGCGCGAACTGCGGCCGAACCCGAGCGTACTTCATCCTGGCGACCAGGTAGTGATACCGGACCGCCCGGTCAAGACGGTGGCGGCAGCCACCGACACGCGGCATCGTTTCACGCTGAAGCTCGCCAAGCGGGAGCTGCGATTGAAGCTGCTCGATGGGCGCGGTCATCCCATCGCGGGCGAGCCCTACACGCTCGCCATCGGCGACGACCGGATCACAGGGCAGACCGACGGGGCGGGCCTCCTGGTGCACGCGTTTCGCGATCCTGAACGCAACGCAACGCTCACCGTGCAGGGCCGTACCATCGCGCTCGCGTTCGGCGAGATCAACCCCATGATGGATACTCCGGACAGCGGCGCGAGCGGCGCGCGAGAACGGCTGCGCAATCTGGGGTACGACGTTGGCGAAGATGGCACCGACGACGAGATCGACGGCGGCATGCGCACGGTGATCGCGCTATTTCAGCACCACGCGCAGCTGGCGGTGACCGGCGACCTGGACAAGGCAACGATGCGAAAGCTCATCGCGTTCCATGGGTCTTGATCTTGCGGATATGACCGGGGGCCACCCGGTTACTCGATGCAGCTGACCAGTTCTGAGTCGTACTTGTCGAACTCGTCCTGGCTCAGCGCACGGGCCGCGAGCGCGGCTTCCAGCCGCTTGCGCTTCTTGCGATATGCATCGCGGGTCAGCTTGCCCTGCTTGCACATGCCGTGAAACTCGACGACCTCGACCGCGATCTGCTGCTGGACCGGTGCCACGTCCGGCGCTGTCATCGTGACGATGATCTGCAACGACGAGCCGAGCTTGGCATTCGCCGGCAAGGTGGGCACGAGCTCGAACTTGGCGTGCTCGCGCGCGGCGAGCACGGCCGGACCGGGCACCGTGATTGCGGCGGACTGGTCGATCGCGAGCTGATAGGCCACACCGCGCACCGCCTGTGTGCCCACGTTGATAGACTCGCACTGCACCCGCACGCGCTGACCCGGCGCGGGCTCCTTGTCGATGAGGGCGCACGCGAGCTGCAGGTGGAGCGGCTTGGCCGTCGCGAGGCGAACGCGACTCGTCGCCGATACCGGCGCTGCGTTCGTGGCGGTCACCGCGGCCACCACCGTTGGGTTTGGGTCATCGCCATCTCCGGCCGCGATGTCCTTGATCCTCGTCTTCGTCTCGCCCTTGTTGATGCGGCCAAACGACAACTGAAGACCGTGTAGCGCCGTCGAGCTACTGCGCAGCTGCGCAATCACCTTGTAGGCTGGATCTGGCCCCTTGTTGGTGACCGCCAGACCCACACGATTGCCCCCATCGGCGCCAGGCTCGGTCACGAACGCCGCGGTGAGCTGCGCGTGCTCGCCGGCCGCAGCGCTCGCGAGCTCGGTTTCGACGGGCTGGCCGAGCAGCTGCCGAAGTGCGTGTACCTCTGCTTCGGTCGGATCGATCGAGGCATCCAACAGGCCGTCCTCGGAGTGTACTGTCCACGCCGCACGCAAGAGCGCGGTCGACTCCTCGTCGAGCGGATCGACGCCGACGGTACTCCATGCGATCTTGGCATCGAGTCCCCCCGACGTCACGATGGCCGGATAGACCTGGCCCCACGGCGCACGCACCGACACATCCTTGACTTCGACGTCCTTGGGACAGCTCGTGATCTCGGACTTGCGCACCTCGGGATCCGGCCGACACTGGGGGTTGCTCAGCGGGCACCAGTGCTCGACGACCGCGATGTGACAGACCGTGGTGACATCGAAGCGCAGCCCCGAAGAGGTGAACGTCGGCCTACCGACCGAGGTCGTGGGGATGGGGGCGCCGCGCAACCGCAAGTACGGCTGCTGCGAGGCGCAGCCGGCCAGCGTCGCCACGACGATGAAAAGCGAGATCGCAATACGCTTCATGGGACCGTGCTCACAGCTTCCCGATTAGCTGACGTTGGATATCGGCGTAGAGCTCAGAGGCCATCTTCGCCTTGCACTTGCCGAGACGAGCCAGAGCGTTCTGCACTGCCGCCTCGTTCGGCGCGTCCGCATTCACCACTGCCGCGAACGCGACGCGAGTACATGCACTGTCGGCCGACGCCGCCGACGCCGGGTCATCTGGCGTGCGACTCATCGGCGACCTGAGATCCTGCGGCTTACGCACGGGCGAGGTCGGGGCATGGACCGGCACGGGCGCCGCTCCGGAGATGGCAGTTCGCTGGGCCGGACGATGGGCCGGCGAACGGGTTGGTTGGACGGGCTTTGCGGATTCGGCCAGGGGCAGCTTGGCGGCTTCCGCGGCCGGCGCGCCCGTCGACTCGGCCGCTTCGTCTATCGAAGGTGCGCGGATCGACGATGCGGTCGGCTCCGCGGCCGGCGCGATCGGCTTGGCTTGTGGTGGCTGGGCAGGGGTGACGGACGCCGGCGTCGTCGGCGCCGCACCAGGTGCAGTCGATTCCACCCCGGCAACCGGCCCGCTGCGTGGGCCGGTATCGTCCTTGCCGTGCGAGCCGCGGGTCCACACCGCCACGACCACGATCACGACGGTCGCAACCCCAGCCACCGCGATGAACCGACCCGCTACCGGGCTGCGGCGGATGGCCGAGGCTGGGCTCATCGCCATGCCGCTCAGCGTGGTGGCGAGCGCCGTGGGCGGCTGAGCCTCGGGCGTGGTTGGGAGCCCCATCGGCGCGCTGTGCGCAGCTCCGACCCCAGCCGCGACCAGCCGATCGATCGCCTGGACCACGTCCCCCGCGGACTGCGGCCGTGCCTGCGGATCCTTCTGCAACAGCCGCAGCACGAGCGCTTCGACCTCCACCGGCACGTCGAGGCGCCGTGTGCGAAGGGGCTCGGGCTGGAAGTGCAGGTGGCTCGCGATGAGGTCACCAACGCCTTCGGCTACGAACGGCGGGGTACCACACACCATCTCATACGCGACGCAGCCGAGCGCGTAGAGATCCGCGCGGTGATCGACCGAGCCGGCGCCGCGGCACTGCTCGGGTGCCATGTACGTAGGCGTTCCCATGACCGCGCCGGTACGGGTGTGGCTGGTCTCGCCGACCGACGCCAGCTTGGCGATGCCGAAATCGAGCAGCTTGATGCGCTCACCACCCGGCAGGTCGGCGTCTGGAACCAGGAAGATGTTGTCGGGCTTGAGGTCGCGATGCACGATGCTGTGCTCGTGCGCGGCCTGCAACGCGCGAGCGATCGCGCGCACGACGATCAACGCCGTGGAGATCGATAGCGGCCCCCGGCGGATTCGCGCGGCGAGGCTCTCGCCCTCCAGGAACTCCATGATGATGTAGGCGCTGCGGTCCTCGAGAAAACCGAAATCGAAGACCTCGATGATCCCGGCGTGGCGCACCGCTGTCGCAGCCCGTGCCTCGTTGAAGAACCGAGCTACAATTTCCTGGTTGGCGGTCAGCTCGGGGCGGAGCACCTTCACTGCCGCGTTCCGTCCGAGCGTCACGTGGCGGGCGAGGTACACCACCCCCATACCGCCTTCGCCAATCTGCGACACCACATGATAGTTCCCGAGGTTTCGTCCCAACATCCTACTCCCGACGGCACGTTGCGGCCCGCACGATAGCACACCGGAGGTCGCATTCGCGCCCCAGCTCAGCCTCGGAAACGCTGGGCTCGACCGAATCAAAGCCGCGTCCGTTCGCCGTGCTCGGTGAGCAACATGTCGCCGCCGCTGCTACTGCCGAGCTGCTCGGGACTCCTGGTCGAGCTCGACCTCCGCGGCCGTCACCGGCCCACCGGCATGCTCCTGCGATCATGAGCTCGGCCGTCATCACCGTCATCACCGTCACGCCGCCGATCGCCGCCGGCACGCTCCTGGCCAGGAACTCGGGGGCGCCGATCGGCGGCGCGAGGCGCTGAGGCTACCAGCCGTACCGCGCTGCAAGACGCGCGATCGTCGCCGCCACTGCGAACAGGATCAGGACCGGCAGCAGCACGAAGCACGCAAGCGTTCGCCATCGCCGCGCTCGATCCAACCTACAGACGGGACATTGGCCGCTCTTCTGATCCTTCGGCGACGTCGGCGCGTTCATCGGCGACCTCGGGGCCGTTGCGGTTCGCGGGTCCTTGCTCGGCGGCTCCAGCTCTGGTGGGCGTGTGAACGGACCTTGAGCGCGAGGGAAGCGCTCATCGAGGAGGCGGGCGAGCTCTGCCCGCCCGTCTCGAGGGGAGTCCTGGCAGTGCAGGAGGTCGTGAGCCGCGAGCTCGGCCGTCTGGTAGCGTTCGTCGCGGAAGTAGGCGAGCAGCCGCATGGCGATGGCTTCGAGATCGGCCGGCACGCCCTGCCGGTGCTCGCTCGGGGGCCCGACGGCCGGGAAGGTGATGGTCGCTGCTACGTCGCCTCGCACGCCGGCGCGAAGTCGCTTGTCAGCGAGGAGCTCCCAGAGCGCGATCCCGACCGCATACAAGTCGGATCGGCCATCGAGCTCCTCGCGACGCGCCTGTTCGGGCGACATGTAGCCGGGCGTGCCCGCGCCCGCGGTTGTGCCCACGGTCATGGTCCCCTCGAACGCCTGGGCCAACCCGAAGTCGGTCAGCTTGACCTCGCCCTCCCACGAGAGCAGGACGTTCCGCGGCTTGACATCGCGGTGGACCAGGCCGCACAGGCGGTTCCGAGACTTGTGGATGTACCCCAGCCCCGAGAGCAACTCGCGCGCGATGAAGATCGCCACGGGGTGTGGCACGGGGCCCGTCTCCATGAGTTTCCCGAGATCGACGCCGTCGACGTGCTCCATGACGAGATAGGGCAGCTGCTTCGCGTCGCGGTAGAAGTCGAGGATCGAGACCACATTCGGATGTGAAAGCTGGGATGCGACGTGGGCCTCATGGACCAGCGTCGACGCCGCCCTCACTGGGTCCGAGGCATCCGACCGCACGCGCTTGACGGCAACCGGGCGAAGAAAACCGTCCGCGCCTCGGATGACGCCCAAGAACACCTCAGCGCTACCACCGGCCCCGACCTGGTGCCGGATCTCGTACCGCTCGAACCACGCTGCATCGAGAGCAGGTGGCACCGACTCGAGGAGCACGATGGTCGCGTCGAGGACGTCGGGCATCTTCTCCGCGAGGACGGCGCCGATCTCGCCGAGGCGCAACGTGAGATCGGCGGTCATGTCGCGACCGCCCGTGCATAGCCGACGAG
>Ga0307516_10007146_pt1 | contig 12889 bp, 21 predicted proteins | sample 19_EM_MG_FD_203310 | JGI IMG/M metagenome (GOLD analysis project Ga0307516, IMG submission 203310) | Populus trichocarpa ectomycorrhiza microbial communities from riparian zone in the Pacific Northwest, United States - 19_EM | ecosystem: Host-associated > Plants > Roots > Unclassified | place... | reverse complement strand
CGTATATCGGGGACATGGCTAGCAGTGCCAGCAACGGTACGGGTGCGGGTGGTGCAGGCGGCGTGGATGGGGTGGGGGACGGCGAGAACGGGGCGTTTGAGAAGGAGGACAGTCCAGGAGCTGAAGAGGTCGTGCAGCCTACGCCGACGAATCTTGGTGTCGGCAAGTCGGCTGCCGGATGGCAGCGTCGTCGTCGGCGGACGTTGGAGGACGGCGTTCGTTCCGGGATGGGCGAATTTATGATAGGTTTGTTTTATTTCTAATCGTTTCGCCACGGGTGCTCCTCGTGGACGACGATGCTGTCAGTCGACAGCTGAGCAGCAAGTTTTTGCAGGTATTCGGGTGTGGCACTGATGCTGTGGATGGTGTTGGGGCGATGAACAAGATGAATTTGGAAAAGTATGATTTGGTGCTAATGGTGAAACAGATTGTACGTATGCAGCAGGCTAACTGATCTTTTTTGCAAGGACATCAGGATGCCCAAGGTGGACGGTATTTCGCCAACATCGCTTATACGGCAGTTTGACCATGTTACCCCGATTATATCAATGACGAGCAACTCACGACCAGGCGATATTATGACATACATATTATTCGTCTGGGATGAATGATATTCTTCCGAAACCATTTATGAAGGGGATATGCTCGAGGTATGTGAATCGCGATGTGGTTTATTGTCGTGTCATGTTTATATGGGTTGATCCCTTTGCAGAAACACCTTATGCATCTCAAAGTCATCCAACAAATGTCAAGGGGATCTATGGACCAGAGCTCACGTCGGACAGCTCGCCCAACAATCTAAATGAGTGGGAATCTAAGGTATAAGTCTAAGCTAGTACGACCCCAGAGACAGGTTTGCTGGGATGCACTGACACCTCACTCGAGGAAGCACTGAACAAATCTACACGCATACAGCATCCAGATTCAAAGCTAGCTATGCACGCAGCGTATTTTTCATGCAACTTCCTGTTACGTTGCTCTATGGACTCCTCCACGTTCTGATCATCACTGATTGATGCGATATTACAGGAAATTATAGTCATTCAAACCTCAATTTGGAAGGGGATTCCATCACTATGCCCACATCGACGACCTGGACGGAGTTTCTGCGGATCGATAGGTCATATGAACACTCTGACGGTCCCCCACTGTCGCAGCACACCATCTCGATACTCGAAACGCATGCACGGCTGGTGGCCGCCCATCGAGCTATTTGACCTCCTCACGGGTTTCGTTGTCAAGTCGGCGCCAACCTTCTGATTTCATCTTTGTTGCTACGTCCAAGGTTTTCAAGGGAGTAAATCAAGTAGATAGGCAGAGTTCATACTTGATGGGTGGACAGCAAGCATGAGTCTTATACAAGTCCCTAATGACGGTAACAGGCTCCGGTGGGGAGGGGTTGGCCTCCGGTTGAGCAGCCCAATGTATATACGCGAGAACAGTCTGAATGAACAACCTCATGGTGGTCAGCGAACCGGGACAACGATGTTGATATCATATACACGCGTTCGGAGGTCTCTTCCGACCGCTTGAGGGATCCAGAGCACGCTTTAACATGAAAAGCTAGAGTGACAAAATCGGAAAAAAAGCAAGGTAAACATCAACAGTAACTGAGTGGAACAGACCCGTGCGATGCTCGTGCATTCTGACAGGTGGACGCCGCGGTAGTTCACCAGCCATGTATGCGATCAAGTTGTCAACAAGGGATTTTCAAAGTTCAGCGACTCCAACTCCCCTCCACACGTGCTAGCTCTTGGAATGCGCGGGGAGAATGCAGGAAACAAGTTCGTGCTGGAGTACTTGTAAGTGGGGATAGCATGCGGTGGAATGCCGTGACGTCGATAGGTCCTCAGGGCAGCCCAAACTGTGAGAATAAAAACAGCCCGCTGCTGAAATGATTGGCTTTGCCGTCGATCTTGCCATTGTGCTTGTCCATTCCGTTGATCTGAGTCCTGCGTCTGCCTCCTCGGATGACCCTCTGTGCTCCCCTCGCAGGACCCCCACCCCCGCCCCAGCAGATTGCGTCTTCCCCTCATCTAGCTCGAACATAAACACCGCCCCTGAATCCTTCGTCCCGGATGTCTCCCTACAGCACTCACCGGCATCCGTTTCCACCCTTTCCACCGCCCTCTCCCACTGCTTTCGTCCCCTGGTCATTCACCCTCCACTGCGCATCCAGCTCCGCGACGACATCCTCCCCTCCTCCAGCCCACGCTACCAAAATCCATTCAGACCATGGAGTCTGCGCTTTGCTTTATTTCATTACGGCCACCACTCCGAACCGGCCACGCGAACTTCTATGGACCTTTTCGCTACTATATCTACTCCTGATCTCCGCTCTGGACATGTACAAGAAACAACCTCAGCTCCTGCATCTACTCCCACTCTTATGCTTACAGCCTCCCCCGCAATGCGTCCCCCTCCCCGTGCCTAGTTCTGCTACCCCACACTACCGAGCCTACGCATTGATCCGCGGCTCCGGCCAGACCCCCGCCTTGGACAATGCGATGCTGCTGTATGACGCATTGGGGGCCTGGTAAGATGGCTCAAGGGTGATTTCCGGGATTGGTGGTTCGTAAGAGTGGTGCAAGAAGGGGATTGGAAGTGATTGATCGAGGTTGAGGGCTCAGCTCCGTTGCGCATTCTCGATTTCTTCTGGGTGAGTCTGGTGGTTGTCCCTACCGAAGCCAGATCTAGGGTCCATTATACTTGGTCAAGATGCTGTAGTCGTGGCACGCAGACAGTTCCTGGGTGGCTGCCATCCATAGATTTGCTAGACAGTTAAACCTGCCAATACTCCCAGGTTGCTGTTGGTAAATCACCTGTCACACTGAATCTTTTTCCAATTATATTTACATTTTGGCCTCGAAGGGACTTGACGCACACTGATGAGGTTGGTCCACACAAACAAGAATTACGCTCCTGTGTTGCTTGCCAATCGTCCGCCATACAACGAGCCACTCGCACAAGACTTGCTTGCTTTGACGAATTGTTCCCATTCGTCCGTACCAAAGGAACCTTGTAAGAGATTGATGTCATCTAAACGGGAAAATAATTATAGATCACAAGTACAAACCGCATTTCTTACCACCCAAAATGCTTAAGGTTTGTGGACGGTGGAAGCGCCCACTCGTGTCCTTCTACGATGTGGCCACCTCGAATCATGGCTTTGTCAAGGCTTTGCTGTAGGGTTTAAGACCTGCATTGCATCTCAGTGCAATATATCGCGAATGCAATGCCCAGCATTCCAATACATGTCTATCCGCAATTGAGGATACAGGGCAGTATGTCGTCGCCGGAGGTGGATGTGCGGTGGAGGATGGATGACCACGGGATGGAGGCGGAAGGTGTTTGAGCGAGATGAGCTGACGGGGGGATTGAAGACGCAGCTGGGCCGGGAGCGGGAGATGCGAGTGGAAGAGCTGCTGGCGGACATTCGAGTATGCGCGGCGGGGATGGCGGGGGGAGGAGAGGCGAGTGGGTGTCTGCTGCGCGGCGACGGCGGGGCAGAAAGAGACCCGTCCTCGACACAAACACTAGTAAATTTATGATCTCCACAAGATGATAACATACACGCGCTCACCTGTCCTGTGAGGGGGGACAGAGGGTTGAGCAGACGCAGGACATCAATGGAATGGACGGGCACAACAAGATCGACGGTAAACAGACTTACAAATCTACATTCAACAAGTACCATAATTACCCACATATGTCACTATCCTACGGCCGTGAGGCACCACGTCTTAGCACTTTTTGTTTGCTTGCAGCGGTATAAAAATCTAGAATTCTCTCTCTCAATTATTCTCGCAGTTTGGGTACCTTGGCGCTTCCTCTCATCGCCGATTCGACGCTCTGCCTCGAGGCGCCCTACCCGAGGACTACAGCACTACCTGGGTTCGTTTAAGCAACATATGGAGTATTTCACCTCATGCAAAATCTCATCGACACGAACTTGTTTCTTGCATTCTCACCGCGCATTCCAAGAACTAGCACGTGTAAAGGTGAGTTGCCTTCATCGTTCACATACTGCTCACACGGACCCTTATTTGATACGACAACTTATATGATGCGCATGAGGACCATCGTTTACAGCCCTAGTGCAAAGTTTTCAACGATGCACGTTAACTTGGCGATTCTGCTATCCATCCAGTCACCATCTAGTCCTTTTTTGGAACACCTCGTGGAAAGAGTGATCTTTATCAGTGATAAGCGCCCCGATATTGGCCTCGTATTGGCTTTGCGACTTCTCCTTTGACCACCACTCTCTGTTCGACTCGTTACATAACTGTGTCGTTTCACACCAAACAAATTTCTGCGAAAATGGCTCCTGGACGCTTGAGCAAGTTTTTGTCAGCTCTACCCTTCAGGAACTCTGGGCAGCGTGCTTCAGGTTCCAACGAAGCGAGTGAGTAGCAGTAGCTGGGTCTAGTCACCATGATTGTATGCACATTATTCAATGACATGGCGGCAGACACCAGGATGGATCCGGCGGAAGTCAAGAAGCACTTCGACCGCATTGGCCACTTCAGAATTCTCGTCCTCGGCAGGTCAAATGCAGGTAAAACCACGCTCCTGCAACGTGTTTGCAATACAACAGAGCTCCCAGAGATCTTCGATAATGAAGGCGAAAAGGTCAAGTACCTCATCCTGCCATAGTATCATATGTCCTTTGAGTTCCTGATGCATGGCATTTCGCAGATTGAGCCTGTGATTGTACAGGGGTCATTGGAGGTGAGTTAGCCTACTCCTAGACCTTTTTCGGTGACAATGTGAACTAGACTAACTGTATTCAGAGGGGGTATCATAACATTGAAGATGAACTGATTTTTCGGAGCAACCCAGGCTTTATATTTCATGACTCCAGAGGATTTGAGAGTGGCTCTGTGAATGAGCTGAACATGATGAATGACTTTGTCACCGATCGAGCATGTACAACAAAGTTGGAAAAGCGTATCCATGCTATTTGGTGGGATCACAACTATTGCCAAGTGATACTAAATCACATAAACTTGATGGTGATCTAGGTTTTGCATCACAATGACTGATTATGCAAGGCCAATTTTGGCTGCAGAGGAGAAGTTCTTCAATGAATGCAATACAGGAAATGGTAGGATACCTCATTGTGAGTGGTATCATTGTGATTCTGATATGATTGTTGGGGAGTGCCTGTGATTGTTGTGTTGACAAAGGCTGATACCTTAAAGTTGCCTGCTCTTGGCCAACTCATGGAAGAAGAGGGTTTGACAGTGAGACAAGCAATGCCAAGGGTTGGAGAGTTGGCAGCACAGATGTTAAGCAAGCTGAGGGCAAGAATTGAAAGTCAGTTGAGTGGGTGCAAGTACCCTCCAAAGGCCTATTTGTCAATGGCCAGTGAGTTATGGATTGCCCTTATATGTATTGGACTGATAGTTTGACACTAACCTGGATATATCCACAGGTATGCATGAAGATGGTGCTGATTGTGGTCCACTCCTAAGATGCACAACAGATGCTCTTGATGAGGTGGAACTGCAAAAGCAACTGATTTCAACCCAGCAAGCCAACATTGTTCTAAACATTGAATATGCAGTTCGGCAGTAAGAGAGTGACACTTGCATATTATAGTGTGCTGACACTTTGGTATTGGGCAGGGCACTGACATACTTTGTGGAGGAAAAAAAATTTGACAAGGTACTTGTGGAAAAGGGTGTGATGAGCTGGATGCCATTTAAGGTTGGGCAAGCATTTTCCTTGTGTTTGATATGATAAAATTATTGGGTTCATTGGTTTGACAGGTTGTGAGTGATTTCATGCCAGGTGCAGCTGGGACCCTTCTCACTGTCCTCACTTTGACTCTGGTCCTGTTGGCTTGACAGGAAGTGAGTAATTTCATTCCAGGTCCAGCTGAGTCCTTTCTCACTGTGCTCACTCCTACTCTGGTCCTATTGGCTTGACAGTGGGTGAGTGATTTCATGCCAAGTCTAGCTGGGACCCTTCTCACTGTCCTCCCTCCCACTCTGGTCTTGTTGGCTTGACAGGAAGTGAGTGATTTCATTGCAGGTCCACCTGGGGATCCTTCTCACTATCTTCCCACTCTGTACCTGTTGGCTTGACAGTTTGTGTGTGATTTCATGGCAGGTCCAGCTGGGTCCCTTCTCAATGTCCTTACTCCCACTCTGGTCTTGTTGCCTTGACAGCTTGTGGGTGATTTCATGCTAGGTCCAGCTGGGTCCATTCTCACTGTCCTCACTCCCACTTTGGTCCTCTTGGCTTGACAGGGAGTGAGTGATTTCATGCCAGGTCCAGCTAGGACCCTTCTCACTGTCTTCACTACCACTCTGGTTCTGTTGGCTTGACAGCAAGTGAGTGATTTCATGCTGGGTCCAGCTAGGACCCTTCTCAATTTTCATTGTTTTTACTCCCACTCTAATCCTGTTGGGTTGACAGGGAGTGAGTAATTTCATGTGAGGTCTAGCTGAGTGCCTTCCTACTATCCTCACTCCCACTCTGGTTCTGTTGGCTTAACAGGAAGTGAGTGATTTCATGCCAGGTATGGCTGGGCCCCTTCTCACTGTACTCCCTCCCACTATGGTCCTGTGGGCTTGACAGGGAGTGAGTGATTTCTTGCCAGGTCTGGTTGGATCCCTTCTTACCATTCTCACTCCCACTCTGGTCCTGTTGGCTTGAAAGTTTGTAAGTGATTTCATGCCAGGTCCTGCTGGATCCCTGCTTATTGATCTCACTCTGACCCTGGTCCTACTGGCTTGACAGGGAGTGAGTGATTTCATGCCAGGTGTAGCTGGGTCCCTTCTCACTATACTCCCACTCTGGTGCTTTGACTGGACAGTTTGTGAGTGATTTCATGCCAAGTCCAGCTGGGCCCTTCTCACCATCCCCACTCCCACTATGGTCCTGTTGGCTTGACAGGAAGTGAGTAAATTTATGCCAGGTTCAGCTGGGTTCATGCTCACTGTGCTCCCTTCCACTCTGGTCCTGTGTGATTGACAGGAAGTGAGTGATTTTATGGCAGGTCCAGCTGGGTCCCTTCCTACTGTCCTCACTCCCACTTTGGTTTTGTTGGCTTGATAGGAAGTGAGTGATTTCATGGCAGGTCCAACTGGGTCCCTTCTCACTGTCCTCACTCCCAATGATCCTATTGGCATGACAGTTTGTGAGTGATTTCATGGCAGGTCCAGTCAGATCCCTTCTCACTCCCTTCACTCCCACTCTGATTCTATTGGCTTGACAGTTTGTGAGTGATTTCATGACAGGTTCAGCTGGGTCCCTTCTCACTGTCTCTGCTCCAACTCTGATCCTGTTGGCTTGATAGGATGTGAGTGATTTCATGCCAGATCCAGCTGGGTCCTTTCTGACTGTCCTCACCCACACTCTGGTCCTGTTGTCTTGACAGGAAGTGAGTGGTTTTATGTCAGGTCCAACTGGGTCCCTTCTCAGCTCTCATTGTCTTCACTCCAACCCTGGTCCCTGGTTTTACAGAAAGTGAGTGATTTCATGCCCAGGTGAGCTAAGTCCTATCTCACTGTCTTCACTCCCACTCTGGTCCTGTTGACTTGACAGGAAGTGAGTGATTTCATGCAGGGTTCAGCTGGGTTTCTGTTCACTCTCCTCTTCCTGGCTTCCCAGAATGTGTGTAATTTCCATCCTAGATCTTGATGTAATTCTAATTACATTCCCATGCCTCTCATCTATTGTGAATAGGAAGTAAGTTCCTTATCAGTACAGCTTTCTCAATAAAAGCAGAGTGTAACAAAACTCACAACAATGCCTTCAGGATGTTAGCATATCTTTTGTTCTGGCCCACACACACTTACTTGCATCTTCCAATTTTTTGAACCCTTAGAATGTAAGCTATCCAATTTGTCAGTTATTCATGTGTTTTTAACATGTTCTACTAGAATGTGGTATGTTATTTATATCTGATACTTGTTGGGCCATGTCAATATGACTGCTTCTCAGGTTGTGAGGCAATATTGCTTTTTCTTAGAATTTAACTAATGCATTTTTTGATTTAAAAGAAAACCTCTGACCTTGATGCATCTAATGCATTACCATTACTGTGTCCTTTTTTCATGGTGTCCCGAATGCATAAGTCAATCATGCATGGAGCTGGTGAGGAAGATCTCTTTCTCAAATATACATCCTAAACATTTCAAAGGATGTATTCTCATTTTTGAATACTCCTTTTTTCTCCTACAGCAAATTGGGGATGCAAGGAATACCCTTTATCTGGCTGTAAATGAATATCGAAGCTCTGGAACCCAAGCTACTGTTCTCAATGCTCTCCAGCATGCCATTAAGGAACATGGCAATGACTATGATACCTTAATGCAGGTCATCATTAATATCATTGTAAACAACCGTATGTGTAAGTGATTCTCTTTAGCACTACATAAAGTGTTTGATGACCTTTGTCAGCAAAGAAGTTCATTTAATCATATTTGATGAATTTCTCTGGTCATATCAGTTCTTTTTATTGACAGAATTTGTTATGTTTTCCATAACATGCCTATGCTGCAGCTGTGGCATCCTTTTCTAGTACACATTATTTATTTTTCTGAACTTATTTGAGTGTGTATCAGTAAGTGTGTGGTTGGTAGGGCCCAATGGTACTTACCCTCAGTAGTTTGATCTCAAGACTGGTTCTTTGCTGATCTTGTTGAAGTTGCACATGCACCCAGTGTAAACTGTCAACAGAATGTGCACAAGGTTGTGGTAACTTTGACCCATATATAGAGTAGACATAGTAATTGTCCTCTTGTAGAGTAGATGTTACATGTCACAAGTCATGTGTCACAGTCACACATCACACTATTTGTTGTATATAAACAGCTGACATTGCTGACATAATGATATAACAGTTCTTAACCAGCTACTGCTATCATCTGTCAAGTCTGGGTCTACTCCGGTAGGGGTGTTGGAGATAAACAGAACTGTTGTGGTATATTTACCTACTTACATAAGCATGCATCGCACTAGAGTAGAGTTCCAAGTACCATAGTTCCCTCAGTAGCTTGCCAGACTACTGAGGGTGAGTACCTTTCCTACTAACCACTTATTACCTACTGATACCTTGTAGTTACCTACAGGTATATACTAATATAACAGTAGCTTGCCAGACTACTGAGGTTACCTACAGATCTCCTCTCCTTCTCCTTCTACAGGCTAGACCTTCCCTGTGCAGACCACCACCTTTCTATAAGGGGGTCTGGACAAGTCTGGACAAAGGTGGACAAAGGAGGAGGACAGAGGGCTGAACAAGAGGTTAGTCTGGCCGGAGTTGGTGACCGCTTGGATTCAACAACTAAGGACAATGAGCATTGATCCCTTGCATAGGTTCTGGTCAAGGTGATCGAGACGGAGATGGAGACGGAGACAGACAGAAACTGGAGTAGTGACTAAGTTGATTTCAGACTGAGGAATACAGGATATTCTACAGAATACCTATACTAAGTGCAAACTAGGGACAAGTATATATGGTGACAAGTAAACAGCCTAAAAGGCGGACAAGGGATAACTGGAGAAAGTACTAGGTCAGGTCTGATGAAAATAAAGTCAGGTCCGGTGAAAATAAACTAGGTGTGGTGAAAATGATACAAGGTGCAGGATATATTGAGAACAGGGAGAACTCACGAACAGGCAGGGTAGACAGCGAGGTGTGGTAAAGAGTGAATAGGGAATAGACCAAGGGTCATACTTAACAGGAGTACAACTGCACGACTGTGACTGGAGTAACTGAGAGCGACCGGAGTTGAGCTATAGGGCTGTGATGCGACCAGAGTAACCGGATAAGACCTGGAGTTGGACATGGTTGTAACAGTATCCCCCCTTTAGGGGCTGAACCCATGAGGCCCCAATGAGGCTGTTGTGTGGTCACCTAGAACAATGTGGAGTCTGGAGTGAATGTCTGAGTACAAATTCTGGATCTATAAAGATCAGACCGGTTTTGCCTTTACCCCCAGTTTTCTTTCTGTGATTCTAACATGTCAGCCATTGCTAAGTCCACCAGCCCTGTCATCCCCGCTGCCACCGAGTCCAGGGATTGGACAAAGGCCTCAACACTGGAGCTACAGTCCGGTAGTGAGGATGAATCCGATGTTCTCGATGCCAAAGCGAAAGAGTGCCATCGTCACAAGCAAGTGAAGAGGGAGGAGAAGCAGCACAAGGAAGAGGCGGAGAGACAAGCATGTGAAGAGGCAGAGGCGAGGGCATGAGAGGAGGTGGAACGCGCTAAGGCAGAGGTGGAGCAGAAGGCCAGAGAGGAGGCAGAGTGCCAGGCACTGTAGGGGGTAAGTCCCTTGAAGGCACAAAATATAGTGTTCGCCCGAGGAGACTTGGTCTGGCTGGACTAGGGGAGCTAAGAGGTCTGGAGGACAGGAGTGCTCTTGAGGGGTCTAGGAGTTGAGAGAGCAGAGAGGGGGTGAGAAGCACAGCCAAATGCACAGGGAATGCGCAACTGAGAGCCTGGGGGTTGCCTAGAATGTGTAGACATGTGCAAGGAAAAGCGGAAGTAGCGGGAACCATGGGATATCACCAGAGTGCAAGGGAAGGGGTCATCAGAAGTCGTCAGGACACAAGAAAAGAGCAGCAGGACACAGGAGAAACCTCAGGACACAGGAAACACGGCAGGACACACACTAAGACTCAGATGGGGGCGGAAAAAGCTTCTTATTTTTGTGTGGAAAAGGCCTATATAGTGAATCGAGTGTAGGTATGTGATGGGAAGGCTAAATAAGGGAAAGTGTGCAAGAAGTGCACAGAAGCAATGATCCTAGCTAAATGGGGAGTGGTAGTGTGGACCCTGGCACTTCTAGAATGTAAAGCAAGAGAGAGAGATGCAGAAACAAATAGGGAGCGAACAACAGACCAATAGTGATGGCATCCTTCCAAATAAGGAAAGGTGCGCGTGCCCTGAGGCACAAGGAACAGGAACAAGCCCAGGAAAGGTGACACACAGGAGGGGGAAGGAGCAGGACAGAGACACAGAGCAGAACACACCAAATATTGTCCCTGATGATGCTGGATGAGTCTGGGGAACCCCTGGGGAGAGCAGGACCCTGACACACAGCACTGTGGATTGAAGAGCATGCTAACAGATGCAGGAGTGTGCATGGAGTGTGCGCGTGGCTGTGCTGAGAAGCGTGAGCAAGCAGAGACAACATGATGCTGTTCTGAGTGACTGAAGTGCACGCAGGGAGAGATACAGAGAGTGCACTGATGCGGGACCTTCACAGGGGGCTACAGAGCACATATGGCTGCATGTTGGAGAGCTAGTGCATGCAAGAAGTGTGGGTGGCTGTGCTGAGTAGCGTGGATGAAGGCCAGGTGGATACTGAGCGTGCAGACACTGCTGCAGGTGACTGAAGGAGCTCGAGACATGGATGGAAAGCTGCAGCTCTGTGGGACTGATGTATGTGCACTTAACAGGGAGTCCTGCATGCGCTAGAGCGCCTCCAGTGTGCATGGGTACCTGCGCTCCATAGCTCCTGGCCAAACAAGCTCTAATGTGTGGATATGCACCTAGAGATGTGCGCGTCTCTACAGCGCACGAGCAGGTGGAGAAGGACAGGGTGGAGGTGCAGTGGAGGGCTGCAGAGGTTGCAGCGAGGCAGAGGGCACTGGCGCAGGAAGTGTCAAAGAAATGAGCAAGGGAGGAGCTGGAGGCAGGTCCGAGTGGTGACTGGAGCGACAATGTCCAGTAAGTTTTTTATTTTTTATTCCTTGCTATTTTTTAACTTCCTGGCAGGTGCGTCTGCTGTGTGAAGCACAAAGCCAAGTGCGAACGGGACCCAGAAAAGCCCAAGCAGTGCATGTGTATGAAGTGCGCAGGGCTCAAGGAGCAGTGTGAGTGTCCAGAGGTAGGGGGTCTGGGTCCAGTAGTGGACAAAGGAAAGGGCAAGGCAAAGGAGGTCACAACATCGCTGCGAGGAGGGGAGAAGCAGAAAAAGAAGAAGATGGTCGTGAAGGTTGACGACGATGATGACAACATTGTCGAGGTACCAGGGCTGTCTGGGCAATGGTCTGGGTTCAACCCTGGACTGTTCCTTGAGCAGCTGGACAGGCTGACTGGAGCGGTGGAGGAAATGACTGGGCAGATGTGCCAGGTTGCAGATGCCACCCACTTGGTGGTCAGAGGTAACGAGCGACTGATGGCCAGCCTTGAGACCTTTCTTGAGGAGTGCCAATTCTTCACAGCGCCCTGGGATGAAGACGAGGAGTCAGAGGACAGCAAGGCAGAGGTTGACCCAGAGGAGGTCGAACAGGAGGTCCAGGGGCTCCAAGAGGAGCAAGAGAACCCTGGCAGCGGTGTGCCGGATTGAGTGGTCCAGTCCGGCTCCTTGTAAACAGAAATGTAAATTAGTTTGTCTTTTTGTTTTATAAAGAAAAGTGGACTGGAATTGAGAGTGAGTGATATTACAAGATAAAATGAAACAGAGAGGAGAGACAGAGAGTGAAGCAGATAATAGAAACAGAGGCGAGAGTAATACTACATGGATGTGAGTGGTCCGGGTTTGTCCGGGTACCGGACATGGTAATCTTCTAGTAGTTCCGTAGCATTGCCTAGTTCAGTGGCGAGAAGCCAAGATGTTTCTTCGTCAGTCCCTTCATAACTGGACCAATGTACCAAGTAGAGCAACTTGCACATTTTGCATTGATGGTCAACCTTGGAGTCAAGGATCTCAGAGATCTCAAACTCCAGTTCACCATCTACTTCAACCGGTGGTGGAGGAGGCTGTATCCGGTCCAGTACACTTCAGGTAACCATTTTTGATAAGCATTTAGCCTGAATAGTTTAGTATCACAATTCAGCCAAATAGCCTATAAAACCATGGTCATCCCAGGGAAGGTCTGCATCCCTCCTGGGATGGGCCATTGTTTTTATAATCCCATC
>Ga0307516_10007145_pt1 | contig 12891 bp, 22 predicted proteins | sample 19_EM_MG_FD_203310 | JGI IMG/M metagenome (GOLD analysis project Ga0307516, IMG submission 203310) | Populus trichocarpa ectomycorrhiza microbial communities from riparian zone in the Pacific Northwest, United States - 19_EM | ecosystem: Host-associated > Plants > Roots > Unclassified | place... | reverse complement strand
CATGCTTTCCCCCCCTCTCTTTTGGGCCCCATGCAATGATCTTTCCATATTCTTGATTATGCACCCCTTTTTACCTATGTTTTTGCTCATTCCCTTGGCTCAGCAGCTTGTTCAGGCTCTCCCCATTGATGACTCAGCCTGATTACACTGCTTATTGATCACTTACCAATCTCTTACCAATCTCTTACCAAGCACTTAGTCATTTGTGCTTACAGGGCCACAGCCCCTCCTGTATAAATACCAGCAGCCAAAGGCTGCAAGGAAGAGTCTGCTTCCACCTCAATAAAGTGACCACATTCACTCTCCCTCACTGTCTATAAGCTCCCTCTCTGTCTTTGGACTTGTAGGTCACTCAGTGCTGGCCTAAAGCTCCACTATTGTTGTTTGTCAGATATATATTGTATCCGATCAGTTTTCTAGGCTCAAGCGCAGTCTAGCATCTCTGTCCACTCCATCCCATCACTCTCCATTGCATTCTTGAAGCAGGAACTGTCCCCTTGCTTCCCTGTTGTCCCATCACTGCTGTTGCACCCCTACTGTTGTTCTATCACCACTGTTCAACCCCAGGACTCTTCCTAACCACTGTGGTAGGCTGAAGAGGAGTCAATACCATCATCAATCACATTCCTTCCCCATCAGAAGCCCTTCCCTTCCCTCCTGCACCTTACCTGAAGGTGTGCAGCACATCCCCCTGTGGAGATCAAATACCAGAACCACAGAGGAAGACCACCACTTGCTTTTGTTGTCATTTGGTGTTGGTTGTTGGTTGTTCTGACCTCTTCCCTCACTTAGATGCACACCGGTGGTCTGAATTTCTGTCTGAATTTAATCTTGTCATTTGTTTCCATCCCAGAAAACTTGGTGCAAAGCCAGATGCTCTCACTAGACGATGGGATGTCTACCCCAAAGAGGGGGATAGTGGCTATGCCCGGGTTAATCCCCAAAATCTTAGGCCGGTGTTCACTCAAGAACAGCTCTCTAATTCTCTTTGCACTACTTACCTAGAGTTTCCGGTTCTCCGTGCAGTCGTGATCATGGACATGGAAACACTCCATAGCGACATCCTCTCTGCACTACCCTCTGATCCCATTGCCCAGGTCCACCTTGCAGACCCACCGGACTCTCGTTGGTCCACTGACAAGGCTGGTTTCCTTCGACTGGACGGTTGCATACACGTACCGGACTTGGATGACCTCTGTCTCTGGGTACTCTGGTATCGACACGATCACCCACTCGCTGGTCACTTTGGGCAAAACCAGACTCTAGAGCTAATCTGGTGTAAGTATACTTGGCCTGGTCTCAGGACCTTCATCAAGGACTACATCCAGTGTAGAGACAGTCCTGTCTTCCTGTACCTCTTGTGCAAGAGCTAAGACACCACACCATAGACCATATGGACTGCTGAAGCAGCTCCCTGTACCGGAGAAGCCCTGGAATTCCATCTCCATGGATTTCATAGAGCAACTCCCTTCATCTACCAGCTTCACAGCCATCCTGGTCATAGTAGACAGGCTTTCTAAACAAGCCATATTCATCCCTACTCATGACACCATCACTAGCCTGGAGCTCACAAAGCTCTTCTTGCTCCACGTATTCTCCAAGCATGGTGTCCCTGCCCATGTCACTTCAGATCACAGTACAGAATTTGTCTCTCACTTCTTCCGGTCACTTGGGAAGGCCCTTGACATGTGCCTCCACTTCACCTCTGGTTACCACCTGGAGGGCAATGGCCAGACTGAGCGCTCTAACCAGACCCTTGAACAGTACCTCCAGATCTACTGCAATTACCAGCAGGTCAACTGGGCGGACCTACTCCCACTGGCAGAGTTCACATACAACAATGCACTGAGTGCTACCACCAGAGTCTCTCCATTCTTCACTAACAAGGGCTACCACCCTAACATCTCTGTCTACCCAGAACGCAACATGACCTCTGCCAGGGCTCGTGACTACGCAGTCGACCTCAAGTTGCTGCACCAATACCTTCGTGAAGAAATGGCCAATGCACAACTTCACTACCAAGGTCCAGCTGATGCCAAACGTACTCTGGCACTGGACCTCAAAGTGGGCGATCAAGTATATGTTAAGGCCAAGTACTTCCGGTCTACTTGACCATCCAAAAAGCTATCAGAGAAGAACTTGGGGCCCTACACTATCATCACGCAAGTAGGCTCCCTCTCTTTTATGCTCCACCTTCCAGATTCCATGCGTGCTGTTCACCCCATCTTCCATGTCTCCCAACTTGAACCGGCCATACCCAACACCATACCGGACTGGATACAACCTCCTCTGCCACCGGTTGAAGTAGATGGTGAACCAGAGTTCAAGATCTCTGAGGTCCTCGACTCCAAGGTTGACCATCAACGCAGAACGTGCAAGTTACTCTACTTGGTACGTTGGTCCAGTTATGAAGGGACTGACGAAGAAACATCATGGCTACTTGCCACTGAACTAGGCAATGCAATGGAACTCTTGGAAGACTACCATGTCCAGTACCCAGACAAACCTGGACCACTCACGTCCATGTAATAATACTCTCACTCTCCGTTTCTCTTATCTGTTTCACTCTCAATCTCTCCTATCAGTCTCAAACTTAATATCACTCACTTTGTCTCTCAGTCCAGTTTTCTCTTATAAAACAAAAGTAAAAACTAGTTTACATTCTATTTACAAGGTCCAGACTGGACCGCTTACTCTGGCACAGCGCTGTCAGGGTTCTCCTGCTCCTCATGGAGCCCCTGGACCTCCTGTTTGACCTCCTCCAAGTCGACCTCTGCCTTGCTGTCCTCCAACTCCTCATCCTCATCCCAGGGTGCCATGAAGAATCAGCACTCCTCGAGAAAGGTCTTGAGGCTGGCCATCAGTCACTCGTTGCCTCTGGCCACCAAGCGGGTGGCATCTGTGACCCAGCGCATCTGCCCAGTCATCTCCTCCACCGCTCCGGTCAGCCGGTCCAACCGTTCTAAGAATGGCCCAGGGTCAAACCTGGACCGTTTCCCAGACAGCCCTGGTACTTCAATGATGTCGTCGTCGTCATTGACAACCTTCGCCATTGTTTTCTTCTTCTTGTGTTTCTCACCTCCCTGCAGCGATGTCACCACCTCCTTCTCCTTTGCCTTGCCCTTTGCCTTGTCCACTACCAGACCCGGACCACCCACCTCTGGCCACTCGCACCGCTCCTTGAGCCCTGTGCACTTCATACACATGTGCTGCTTGGGCTTTTCTGGGTCCCGTTCACACTTGGCTTTGTGCTTCACACAGTGGATGCACCTGCCAGAAAGTTAATAAAAATAGCAAGGAATAAAAAATAAAATATTTACCAGACGTTGTTGCTCTGGTCACCACTCAGACCCGCCTCCAGCTCCTCCCTTGCTTGTTTCTTTGATGCTTCCTGCACCAGTGCCCTCTGCCTCGCTGCAACCTCTGCAGCCCTCCGCTGCACCTCCACCCTGTCCTTCTCTGCCTGCTCCCACACTTGGTGCTCCGCCTCCTCTCTCGCTTTGCGCTCCACCTCTGCCTTCACTCTCTCCGCCTCTTCTCGTGCTCTCGCCTCCACCTCCTTGCACGCCCGCTTCTCCACCTCCTCCCTGTGCTGTTTCTCCTCTCTCTTCACCTGCTTACGTCAATGGTGTTCCTTCGCTTTGGTGTCAAGGTCGTCTGACTTGTCCTCACTACCAGACTGCAACTCCAGTGTGGAGGCCTTGGTCCAGTCCTTGGACTCGATCGCAATGGGGGCAATGGGGGTGGTAGACTTGGCAGTAGTCAACATGATGATAGAAGGCAGTAAACTGGGGGTAAAGACAAAAACCAGTCTGATCTTTATAGATCCAGATTTTGTACTCAGACAATCACTCCAGACTCCACATTGTCCTAGGCGACCACATGTCAGCCTCATTGGGGCCTCATGGGTTCAGCCCCTAAAGGGGGGATACTGTTACAACCATGTCCAACTCTGGGTCTTATCCGGTTACTCCGGTCACATCACAGCCCTATGGCTCAACTCCAGTCGCTCTCAGTTACTCCAGTCACTGTCGCACAGTTATACTTCGGTTCAGGATTTATAAAGTGACAGGCCCCACATCAGCAAAACAGCACTTTTCCCACCCCAAGTTTTGACATGTCACATGAGTAATTCAGTTTCTACACTCTAACCCGGTATGCAAAAGGCTTATTTTGGATACAAAGAAGATTCAGTGAAAATTTTAGGTAAGGTTTATAGGCCAGTTTTTTTGTCCATTTTCTGTACAGCTCTGTATTACTGGGTACCTTTCTGTAATTTTCTGTAATCAGCTGTACAGACTCTACAGAGCAAAGGGTTGTTTTGCTGATGCACCCACGACAGAGACAGAGTCACATACATGGGTGCCTGTCTGGAAGACTTAGCAGGTCAATGGTTTGACCAGGAAGTTGAAGGCCTGGATCACATGATCCGCTACTGGACTTTCAAGGACCTCATCTGTGCACTCTTCGTGCGATTTATTCATGAGGCCTCCACACAGAATGCAGCTGAAAAATATGATAAGACAAGGTACTCCTCTGAGCGAGGGGCCCTTGTGTTCTACAACAACATGAGATGTCACACAGCCAGGATGGTCCAGCTGCCAGATGATTACTCCATGAGGAGGAAGTTCATCAATGGACTCCCATTGTCATTGGCAGTTTTGTTAGTTGGGGCTTGCACAGGGAACTAGCTCAGAGGAAACTCAGTGATTCATCTTGGAACACTAGATATAACTAACCTAGCTCAGAGGCAACTTAAGTAGGTTAGTACTAAGTAAATGAGTGTGTAACTGGTATCTTACCTCAGTGATTCATCTTGGAACACTGAGGTGAAAGGAATCCTCGAATGGATGAAAATAGTCTGTGCTTATGTAAGGATGCTTGTCGCACCAATAAGGAAACTATCAGTAAGTACCAAAAGAATGGTAGTGATTGAGTAGGAATTTCAACAGGCAGAAGGAGTTGTGAAAGCACGTGGAATATCTGCAGAACACTCAGCCATGGATCAAATCCTGGTCGAGGTTCAGAAGATGGAGAGTGCACTGAAGATGATCAGCAATCACTCTTGAACTCAAGTGGTGAAGAGTTCGTTCAGAGGGGCCAGTGCAGGTGTCCCTGCAAAGGAAAAGTTGAGTTCTGAGAACTCTGGCAATGGGCACAAGTATTTCCACAGGGGAAACATGCTGTATAAGAAAGTGCTGTCCAATGCAAGACAGCAGCGAACAGATGGCCAGCAGCCTGTGACAAGGGATGCCAGTCGAGGCACCTACAATAGAAGAGGTGGAGCCTCAGGGAAAGCGAGAGGGACACAGCCTGACACTGCTGAAGACACTGGCAAGCAGGATAATATTGCTCATGGTGTCATGGACGACCAAGACCCATCACCAGGGAGTGACAACGAGGGGGACCCAGTAGATGGCCCCCAGTACTTGAGTGACAAAGGAGACGTCATTGACATATATGACAATGACAGAGACAGCGATGGGGAACCCGTCACATGTCTCGGGTGGATGTACACCCACGACCCCCATGATGAAGACATCATGTATTGCTCATCCATGACTGCACAGGATGGAATGGATGTCTGTGTCGAGCAGTACGAGGTTGACAGTGAGGAGGCACAGGGTGCAGCCCCTGTACCTGCACCCACAAATGTTGAACCCCACGAAAATGGCTACCATGGGGATAACATCAACGACCTACTGGAGGTCCCAGCCCCTGGACAGGGACATGAGCATGTAGATGCTCCAGTGAATGTAGCTGCCAATGAAGGGATCAGCAACTGGGGAGTGATCAATGTGATGGAAAACATCACGATGCCAGCCACTAACGCGAACCCTCGATGGGAGTGGGATGAATGATTTGGGTTCACCCACCATGGTGAATGCCTCGTGTGTCACTTATATTGATGGCACATCATCACATCCAAGCTTGAGGAAGATCCAGGCTTGGAGGCAGCACGAGCATTTCCTAGCCGAAGTGCTCAGAGGGCATATGATGATGGATGGATGGCTCATGAACACACCATCCCAGAGATGGGAGTGGTGTTCGTGGGTCTTGTGCGAGAGTGGCTCGAGACTACCAACAAACCTCTCGATCAACTCGAATCCGTAGCACGGATATTCAAGTGTAGCCTGCTGGGTGACCCGCAGGCTGCAATAATCCAATGGAGTACAAACCGAGTGTGCAGTCTAATCAACCATGCACTCCAGGTGCTGAGTGCCCTGAGGGACGGCACACAGGAACAACTAGAGGACACCACAGAGGACCTGCGCATGGCTCTCGCCAGAACTTCAGTGCAGGTCGACTTCATTGGGCATCCATTGCAGGACATGTGGGCGACACTCCAACATGTCAGTTGATGCACAGAGCAGTCACAATTCGAGCTCCTTCAAACAGTGGAGGGGCTCTGCACACTTGACTGCTGACTTGGCAGAGCACGCATGTCTGCAGGTGGGGAACATACAGTGTATATCCAGCCAGATTGAGACATTATTCCTGACAGACCATATGTACTCGGTGAGTATGAGGCAATCAGGCTTCGAAACCCACCTCCAGTGGAGGAACTGGCAAATGGGGCCGCTCCTTGAATGATGGCATTGCAGCCAGTGAAGGATAGTAAAACTACAGACCACGCATTTCGATATGTGATGTGCATGAACACAGTGACAGGCCTGCCTGGCCCTAGGCCAGTGGTACCTTTCCACCTGCACACCTGCTTCATAGTGCAAGCAAAGGTCAATGGCTGCAAAGCATTGATGATGATTGACACCGGCAGCACAACAAATTTCATCAGCCCTGCCTTTGCGACCATAGCTAAGCTGACTACATTCACACTGGAGTCCCAGCTGCTATTGCAACTAGGATGTGTCGGTAGTTGGTTGACCATCACCCATGGTGCACATGTTCCAGTGCACTTGGGAAATGTCACCTGTGACACATATTTCGATGTCGCCAATATTGACTGGTATGACTGTATAATAGGTCTGCTGTTCCTGAGACTTCACCAAGTGTGCCTTGATTTTGGCGAGGATACACTCTGGATCAAGGGTCACTCAATCGTGAATTCAGTGGAGACTGAGCTGAGCATGACACCCAGTGCTCACAAGAGAGTCAGGTGTCCACCAGCAGCTCATTGACTCAGGGCAGGGGGAGGGATGCGCGGGAAGCATTCTTCCCCCACTGAAAAACTAGAGTTGCCCCCACAACTCGCCGCAATGAACACAAAGAAACTTGTAGATGATGATATCCCACAACTGCACAATAGGATATTGAGCGAATACAAGAATCAGTTGGGTGGAGTAGTGGCAAAGCTGCCCCCACTCCGCCAAGTGAATCATTGGATACCCCTGGTTGACAAGGGGAAGCAGTACACCTACCACCTGCTGTGCTGCCCAGACTCTCTGAAGCTGCAGCTGGCAGAAAAGATCCAACTTTACACAAATGCAAAGTGGTGGATCATGGCTAGCGTGCTGCAAGTGGCACCGATGCTATGCATCCCAAAGAAGATGGGAAAGTTAAGGACTGTGATCGACTGCAGGAAGCGCAATGACAACACGGTCAAGGACGTGACCCCATTCCCTGACCAAGATCAGATCAGGATGGACATTGTGAGAGCGAGATATTGCTCGAAGATAGACTTATCCAACACATATGAACAGGTATGCGTGGAGCCAGAAGACGTTAAGAAGACAGCCTTTTTGACTATCTTCAGTACATTCCTGAGTCAGGTCATGCAGCAAGGAGACTGCAATGCCCCTGCCACATTCCAGCGACTCATGACAGTGGTACTGCAAGAGTACATTGGACGGTTCATCCATGTGTATCTCAATGATATATTTGTGTTCAGCAACACACTTGAAGAGCACGAGAGGCACTTGTGACTCATGCTCAATGCCTTAATGAAGGCAGAATTCTATCTCGAGCATGAAAAATGTGATTTGTACGCAGAAAAGCTCAATTGCCTCAGGCATATGATCAATGAGCATGGTGTTCATGCAGACACAGATAAGATGGTGAGGATATGCGAGTGGAGGAAGCCTCACAACCTGAACGAGGTACAACAATTTGTTGGACTCGTCGAGTACCTGGCACAGTTCATGCCAGATGTGTCAGCATACACCACACTGCTCACGGGTATCCAGAGGAATGGACACCCCTTCCTCTGGTGAGAAATCCATGATCAATGTTTCCAAGCGATCAAGGACCTCGCATGCAAATATCTGATACTGAGGCCAATAAACCCTGCCTCAAATGAGATGCGATGCATCCTTGTATGGAGTGGGCACACTTTATGGGCAGGGAGAAGACTGGAAGACATGCTGCCCAGCTGGGTTCATGTTGAAGAAGCTAACAGATGCCCAACATAACTATTGGATGTTCAAGCGAGAAATGCTTGTGATACTCAAAGTGCTTCTCAAATGGGAGGATAAACTCCTTGGATTCCCATTCAAAATTGTTACCAACCACGAGGCACTGAAGTACCTCTCCACTCAACAAAAACTGTTGAGCCGACAGATCCAATGGACAGATTACCTGTCCCGATTCAACGCAGAAATTGTCTACATGAAAGGAATCAAAAACAAGGTTGCCGACTGTCTGTCCCATTACTACAAGATGGAAGGAGGTGAGGGAGTACAGAACAAATGCATCGATTGGGCAAATGCAGACGTAAGACTCGACCCAGAGGGGGATGACCTCCCCCAAGATCAACTAAGGGAGCTACAACTTGCCTCGATGAGAGCAAGTCAAGACGACGTGAGGCACAGCAATAGACTGTGTGGGAAGCAAGAGGATCACCATATCAAAGCAGCAGAATTGTGTGAACATGCAGAACCGAGTAGGGAGAGAACAGCTCCTGCACGTACAAGTGAAGATCTCACTCTACTCAAATCCGTGGGGCAGTCGTCTGCCACCCGCACTCATTTCCAACAGCAAGACAGCTTCATGGAAGCTGTAAGAACCGGATATAAGGACAACCCAGTACTTGCAAAAGTGGCTGAGAAGCCAAAACATCACCCCATGTTCAGCATGGATGGCAGACTGATCCACGCCATGAACAGTGGAGGAGAAAGAGTCCTCTGCATTCCATGAACACAATGGAAGGGGGACTCAATGACCGCATGTATCATTGATTACACACACAAGGTGCTGGGACACCTAGGTGCACTGCAAACGGTGGATTATACCCACAGGTGGTACTGGTGGCCAGGACTCAGCAAGGAGGTAGATCAATTCTGTTGATCGTGCCCTGTTTGCCAGATGACGAAGACAAGCAACAAGAAACCAGCAGGGCTGTTACATTCTCTGCTGATTCCCCAAAGACCCTGGAATTCCATTGTGATGGATTTCGTGGGACCGTCCCCTGAACAAGGTGAGCACGACTACTTGTGGGTCATGCTCTGTCGCATGACTTCACTGGTACACTTGGTGCCAGTGACTATGACTATCCGAGCCTCGCAATTAGCATGGCTCTTTGTGAAAGAAATTGTCCACTTACATGGACTACCTGAGACAATCATCTCTGACCAAGACACCAAGTTCACATTGCAATTTTGGAGAGAAACACATTGACTTCTCAGAGTAAGGCTCCTGATGTCCACAGCATTTCACCCCCAAACAGATGGAGCATCTGAGCGCTTGATCAGGACAATTGCACAGATTCTGCGCAGCATGATCTCGCCAGATCAGAAGAACTGGGTTGAGAAGGTACCCATGGTTGAGTTTGCGATCAACTCGAGTGTGAGTGGATCAACTGGGTTTGCACCCTTCGAGCTCACATACAGGTATATGCCTCGAATGGCACAACTTGAACACAGAAGTGCTCCAAAGACAGTGCCTGGCATCCAAGGATTCATCTGCCAGGTGTGGGACAACCTAGTGATGGCCCTTGATGCCATCATTGAGAGCTGCGTGATGCAAACACATCACGCTAATAAAAAGAGGAAGGATCCCCCAACACTGGATGTGGGGGAGTTAGTGTATCTATTGACCAAAAACCTTACCTTGCCTAAGGGACGAGCTCGAAAGCTCTTGCCCAAATACATTGGGCCAATGAAAGTTGTCGCGAGTAATTCGACGATGGATAATTATACTATTGAGCTGCTGAGGCAGCTCAAAGATTGACGAATACACCCTACCTTCCATGTCAACTTGCTGAGGTGGCACAAGCCCAACAACGATAGGCTCTTTCTGAAGCAGGACACCCAAGCCTTCTATGACATGGGCAACCCAGACGACACTGAATGGCTCATCAATGAGATAACTACCCACTGTTGGGTGGGCAATAAAGTTGAATTCTTGGTGAAATGGAACCTGGGCAACTCTACTTGGGAGCTGCATGCACACTGCAGAGATCTTGAGGTGCTGGACGACTACCTTGAGCTCCATGGAGCTCAGTCAGCACAATGACTGCCCAAAGCCAGTCAGCACACACTATGCGTGCGCAATTGACTACATGGTAGTCTGGGAAGCAACATTGAAATGAACAAGTGTGGTCTTCTCACAGTGACCTCACATGACCATTGGTACCGCCAGCACATGTCAGTCTGGATTACACGTGTTGAAAGTCTCCATTCTCTCGGTCCACTGTCAATTTCTGTGTATTCGCTGACTTTCAATTTTGACTTCCATCAATTTTCATCTTGTTCCTCGCCTGTCCTGCTCTCTCCCCATTACCACATCCACTGCACTCTCACCATCTCCTTAATCATCATGTCTGACAACCATCACTGTTCATCTTCCCTGTCTGCACGTCATAGCCGAGCAGATGAATCTCCTGACAAGCCCATGTCCCACCAGGACCAGGCTCATCGTTGTTCTGACAAGAGGAGGGTGCCATGTTCGCCCTCCCCTTGTCGTTCTCATTCCCCTTGTCGTGAAGGGTGACATGAGAAGCGTCAGCATGTAAAAGCACGCGACGCTTCTCCTTCCCCCGACCAGTGGTGTGCCACCACTACTGGTCTCCTGCTCCATGACAGGGACCACTGGTGTTCCACGTGTCTGTAGTACCAGAAACACGTCTCTCTGGACATTGTCCTGGAGACGTCTTCCATCATGGGAGCATGTGAGGACTGCCTATGGTGCCTCGCATGTGTCTTTGGGTGGAGTGCCTGCATGTCCGGCCTCAAGGATGACCTTGCATCAATGTGCCACAAACGTGACTATTGGTGCAAGCATGCTGAAGAGGCAGAGAAGGCCTCCATCTTCTTGCAGCAGCAGACTTCCGCTGCATTCGAGCAGGCTTGCCTGCTCTCAATGTACATCCCCTCGGCCTGCCCAGAGGACCCTCCTGGGGTAGGCCCGTCCAGTCGACCCTTGGAGGAATACCTTGTTTCTCCAGGGGGAGGGAGCAGGGTAACACCCACATCGTACTCTGGAGAATGTCATTCTCAATCGCAATCCCCAGGTCACACCTGTTTCCATCCTAACTCGCCAGGAACCATCTTTGGTGATATGGATGTCGATGTTGCTGAGCTGTCCAGTCCTCACTGGCAGGACGGCTCAAAAACCCTGAGGAAACAATGTTCCCTCTACTTGGTTGGGGAGAAATCCCTAACCAAGTAAATGTGCTGCTGGATGGCACTAAATATCTGCACATACAGTTTAATGACTGTCTGTACCAATTCAAGGACCCCCACAGGGAGAACATCCTCAGAAACATCTGCCATGGCATCGCACCCCCAATCACTGGTGCCATATGGCCAGGAGCAGTGCACCTGCTCAACACCACCACTGAACTCAATGAGTTCTATGCCTGAGTAGCGAAGGAGTCAGAGGAGAGTGACTTGCCCAACACTAAGTTTGGGAAAAAATTTATAGCTTGGCTCAATCGATACATGGCAGATACAGACCGTTGTACAAGGGCCAAGCCCCTCAAAAATAGTGTGATGAGTCATGCATTCAAGCACTGGCACCCCCCCGCATGGGCTTTGGCTTGTGGAAAGAGCAAGTGCAAGGGATACAAGCAGGTGAAATGGGCTGAGCGAGGAAACAGCTGTACAGAAGGAGAACAACCCTCTGAGGCCACATCCCAGCCTCCTCCTTCCATGCCCGAGGCAGTGCAACCCTCCACTGCCTCATTGTCGCTACCATCTGCCCCTGAGGTGGCACAACCACCTGCCACTTCGTCACTGCTACCCCCAGCCCCTGAGGCAGCACAACCCACTGCCTCATCATCATCCCCTCCTGCTCCTGAGGTGGCATGACCATCTGCTGCCTTGTCATTGTCAGCACTGGCACCCACCAATATGTGCACTCGCTCCTACAGAGCAATGTCATCCAGCCAGCAACCACTGCCAAGGATGATACCTCCATTGATCCTAACAAGGAGGAATCGCACTACCCACTGGCATGATGGATTGCCAAAGGGAGCCCCTGGCTGGGGAGACAAGATCACTGAATGGTGCGACTTCATTCATCGCCTGAGTCACGCTGGCTGTGCCAAACAGTTCGCTGGGGTTAGCAACAGCTCAGACCCTGAGCATCGTGAGCCTCCAACAGACCAGAGGCTCAGAGGATTCATCCTTGAGGGGTACTTTGCCCCTCATTTCACATATAGGTCCAATGGTAACAGTTGGTGCCCCAGCTTCATGTTGTGCATCTAAGTGAGGGAAGAGGTCAGAACAACCAACAACCAACACCAAATGACAACAAAAGCAAGTGGTGGTCTTCCTTTGCAGTTCTGGTATTTAATCTCCACAGGGGAATGTGCTGCACACCTTCAGGTAAGGTGCAGGAGGGAAGGGAAGGGCTTCTGATGGGGGATATATGTGACTGGGGATGGTATTGACTCCTCTTCAGCCTACCACAGTGGTTAGGAAGAGTCCTGGGGTTGAGCAGTGGTGATAGAACAATGATAGGGGTGATACAGCAGTGATGGAGCAGAGGGGA
>Ga0307516_10007144_pt1 | contig 12893 bp, 12 predicted proteins | sample 19_EM_MG_FD_203310 | JGI IMG/M metagenome (GOLD analysis project Ga0307516, IMG submission 203310) | Populus trichocarpa ectomycorrhiza microbial communities from riparian zone in the Pacific Northwest, United States - 19_EM | ecosystem: Host-associated > Plants > Roots > Unclassified | place... | reverse complement strand
CCGATCCGCTCCGGGAGATTCGCCAGCAGGTAGCCGTAGTCGGCGTCGGTGCGGAACACCGACCCGGCGGGGGAGTTGGGATGAAACGTGCAGTGCACGCCCGCGGCCGCGGCTCTGGCGGAGACGGAGTCCACGCAGGACAGCAGGTTGTCCTGACGGGCGCGGAGATCCGCGCGGTCCTGGCCGGGGTACTGGCAGAGGTTGATGATCGCGCCGTCGATTCCGGCGACTGTCTCGATCACCTTGTCCGCCTCGGCGGCTTCCGCCGCGGTTTCGCGAGGGCCGCTCCAGTCCTCGACCAGACAGAGCGCGGCCAGGTGCACGCCGTGATCGGCCAGCGGCGACCGCAGGCCGGACGCGGTCCAGTTGTCGCCGAGCATCACCACCTCGGGTTCGAAGCCGGCGAACCCGGCCTTGGCGCTCACCGAGATCATGTGGTCCAGTCGGCCCCGGTAGGCGTCGATGGTCATCTGCCAGCTGTAGGTCTGGCAGGCGAAACGCATGTGGGTCATCGCAGCCATTCCTCGACGATCGCGTTGAAGCGGTCCAGCTGTTCCCAGTGATGTGTGTGTCCGGCGCCGGAGAAGATCTCCAGGGTCGCGCCGGGGATGGTCTCGGCGATCTCTCGGGACAGGCGCGGCGGGACGAACAGGTCGGCGTCCCCGGCGGTGACCAGGGTCGGTACCCGGATGCCGCCGAGCCGGTCCAGCGCGTCGTGACGGACGCAGGCGGCGGCCTGGGCGCTGAACGCGGAGCGGGACATCCGGTCGCGTGCTGTCCGCTCGGCCAGCAGGTCGTGCTGGTGTTCCGCGAACCACCCCGGCGTCCAGATCAGCCATTGCAGCAGTGCGGTCGCGGCTTCGGGGCGGTCCCAGATCCGCGGCAGCACCTGGAACATCTCCGCGGTGTGCGGATCGCAGCGGGCCCAGCTGGCCACCAGCACCAGCCGCGACACCAGCTCCGGATGTCGCAGGGCCAGCTCCTGGGCTATCGCCCCGCCCATGGAAATCCCGGCGACCCGCACCGGCCCCAGGCTCAGCTCGCCGATGAGGTCGGCGTAGTCGTCGGCCATGTCGGCCGTGGTATACGGTCCGGGCGGAGCCCCGGAGTTGCCCGCGCCGCGGTTGTCGGCGGCCAGGCACCGGAAACTGCGTGACCAGGCCGCGGTGTGCGGCTCCCACGCGGCGCCCGGCGCGCCCAGTCCCATGATCAGCACGAGCGGTTCGCCCGCGCCGTACTCGGCGTGCGCCAGCCTCATCCCTTGACCCCTCCCATCGCGAGCTTGCTCTGAATCTGGCGGCTGAGCAGCAGGTAGATCAGAATCGGCGGCCAGATGGCGATGAAGATCGCGCCGATCAGGTAACCCCAGAACGTGGTGAACAGCCCCTGGAAGTGGGCCAGTCCGAGCGGAACCGTGAAGTTCTGGCTTGAGCGCAGGTACACCAGCGGGAACAGGAAGTCGTTCCAGATCCACAACGCGTAGATCGTGCCGACGGTGGCGAACGACGAGCGGGTCATCGGCAGGATGATCCGCCACAGCACGGCGAGCCGGCTCGCACCGTCCAGCAGGGCCGCTTCCTCGATCTCCTTCGGTACGGCGAGGAAACTGGCGCGCAGGAACATCACCGCGAAGGGCGCCCAGCTCAGGTACTGAAGGATCAGCGAGAGTTTGGTATCGGCCAGGTTCAGGTGCGACATCTGCAGGAAGGACGGCAGCGCGACGATCTGCGCCGGCACGAACTGCCCCGCCACGAAGACCACGAACAGCAGGTTGCGTCCGCGGAACTCCATCCGCGCGAACGCGTAGGCGGCCATGCCCTCCAGCACCAGGATGCCGAACACGGACACTACGGTGATCAGCACGCTGTTGACGTAGAGCAGCCCGAAGTCGCCCGCGTTCCAGGCGTCGGTGATGTTGGTGAAGGAGATGCTCTTCGGCAGCGAGAAGGGGTTGGTCACGATGTCCGAGGAGCTCTTGAACACGCTCATCGTCAGCCACAGCAGCGGCGCGATGATGATCAGTGCCAGGCCGGTCAGCCCCGTGTAGGAGCCGATCTTCGCGGGCAGGCTGAACCGGGCGAAGTTCATTCGGTCTCCTTCCCGGTGCGGGTGAGTCGCGACTGGATCATCGCGACCACCAGCAGGATCACGAACAGCAGCACACCGATCGCGTTGCCGTAGCCGATGTCGTTGCCGCCGAAGGACACCCCGTACAGGTAGGTGACAATGGTGTCGGAGGCGTGGAACGGGCCGCCTGCGGTCATCACGTACACCGTGTCGAACAGCTTGAACCCGGTGACAAGCCCGAGCAGGAACACCGTGGTGGCGACCGGCCGGATCACCGGGAACACCACCTGCCAGAGGATCCGGCCCTGGCTCGCGCCGTCCAGTTCCGCGGCTTCCAGCAGGTCTTGGTCGACTTGCCCGAGGCCGCTGATGAACAGCAGCACCGACAGCCCGAAGTTCTGCAGGATGTAGGTGGCGATCACCGCGGGGAGCGCCCAGGTGCCGCTGCCCAGCCACGGCCGGCGCAGCCCGCCGAGCCCGATCCCGGACAGGGCTTCGTTGACCAGTCCCTGCGAGGGGCTGAACACGAAGATCGCCAGCATGCCGACGGCCACCGAGGAGATCACGACCGGGGCGAAGAACACCAGCCGGAAGAACCGTCCGCCCTTGATGCCCGCCTGGATGATCGCGGCGATGACGAAGCTGCCGACGCACTGGATGATCAGCACCGCGAGCGCGACCACCAGGTTGTGCCAGACGGAGCGCCACAGCAGGCCGTCGTGCATCAGCGTGACGTAGTTGGCCGGTCCGAGGAACTTCGCCTGGCGGATGTCGATGCCGTCCCAGGAGAAGACGCTCAGCGCGAAGGCCATCAGGATGGGGAGCAACTGGAACGCCACGTAGAACACACCGGCGGGCAGCAGCAGTGCGTAGGCGTCCCAGGACCTCTTGTGCCGGCGGTCCGTCCGGCGCGCGGCCCTCGCCGCGGTGGGCTGCGGCGGGGCCGTCACGTCAGCGTGCACCAGTGACATCGGCTCACCCCAGTTTCTGCTGCGCTCGCACGGTCGCCTCCTCGAGCTTCCGGCAGAGCTGCTCGGGGCTCAGCTCGCCGGTCATCAGGCCGACGCTGCCCTGCCATATGTAGCGGGAGTAGATGTTCACGTCGATCGCCTGGTCGTTGAACAGGGCCGCGCCGTGAGGTCCCGCGTCCGCGCTGAAGGAGTTGATCCGGCCGAACAACGTGCTGAGTACCGGACTGTCCACCTTGACCGCCGAGGCGTCGAACTCGTACGGCGGGGAGGTGAACATCGAGCCGGACCACCTGGCCAGGTTGTCCGGCTGGGTGAAGTAGTCGAAGAACTCGCGCACACCGTCGGCGTGCGCCTTGGCGGACACGATGATCGTGTCATTGGCGAGGGTGACCTCGTTGCCGTGGCCGGCTCCCCCGTCGACGGCGGGAAAGAGCATCACGCCGGGCGTGAAGGAGGGCGGGGCCTGCCGCATGGTGGACAGCAGCCAGGAGCCCATCTCGTAGAACCCGGCCTTTCCGGTCAGGAACTGGCCGTCCGTGGTCGCCGCGGCCTCACCGAGGAAACCGTCCTGGAACAGCGGCTTGAACGCCAGATAGTCGCGGAAGGCTGCGATCACCTGATCGTCGGTCCACTTGATCTTGTCGCCCTGCTTGGGCAGAACCGTCCGGTTGTACAACTGGGTGGCGGCGGCCGAGCCGAGCCTGCGTTGCACGAGGTCGTTGAGGTAGTGCCCACCGGGCCACTGGTCCTTGGCGCCGATGAGGATCGGCGTCCCGCCCGCCTTCTTGATGTCGGTCATGGCGGCCAGCCACTGCGAGGTGGTGGTGATGGCGCCCGCGTCCACGTGGTACTTGGCCAGGTAGTCGGGGTTGTAGAACACGCAGTTGCCGATGGTCGCGCCGTCCGACAGGCCCCAGATCCGGCCGTCCATTTCGGACCCCGCGACGGCGCCCGCCCTGGCCCTCGACTTGATGCCCTGGTAGATCGAGGTGAGGTCCATCAGCACACCGGCCCGGGCGAGGTTGTACACCTCCGGCCCGGAGATGTCGGTGGCCAGCGTGGGGGGCGTGTGGGACGAGAACGCGGTGCGCACCGCGGGCTGGTAGGTGGAGCCGCTGCTGGGCTGCACCTGGTTGGTGATCTTGACCCCGGAGGCCTTGGTGAACCCGCTGAACATGGCGTTCGCGGCCTTCTGCGAGTTCGGATCGGACCAGCGGTTCATGAAGGTGAGCGTGGTGGCCGCGCTGCTGCCGCTGGAGGTCAGGCCGCACGCCTGCAGAGCGGGCAGCCCGGCGGCGAGCAGTCCCGCGCCCGCGGTCGCACGCAGGAAGCTTCTTCGGGGCAACGGTCTGGGGCCGGAAGATCGAGTCGTCGAGTTCATCGTTGGACCTCTCTTGCAAAGCTGAGGGCGAGTCAGCCCACACACCAGCGAGTGGCGTTGACGAGCAGGCCGCGGAACGCCTCGAGTGCGAAGTCGTCCGGGTGCCCGAGGCTCGTGTAGAAGACCCGGCCGTGCGGGCGCTCCCGCACCCAGGCGACCGGGCTGGGGGTCGGTGCGTCCTCCGGATCGACCGGCTCGCCCTGGAGCAGCGGCCGGCAGTCCGGCTGAGGTCGCACGCGGTACAACCAGGACCGGGAGGTGAACCGGTCCGGAATCCCTGCCAGCACCGGATGTTCGCCGGGCACGCGGGTGACTGCTGTGCGCGAGGAGTGGCCGTGGTGGCTCACCCAGGGCGAGCCGAGCACGTCGCGGCCGAAGCCGTCGTTCCATCGTGCCCACGGTGAGTCATCGCGGTAGTGGAAGGCGTGGGTGGCGGTGCGCAGACCCAGTACGTTCCCGCCACGCCGTGCGTAGTCGGTGAGCTGAGCCATCTGCTCGTCCGGCAGGATACGGAACCGGGTGTAGATCACCAGCAGGTCGGCGTCGGCCAGCACATCGAGGTCGCCGAAGGTGGAGGCGGGGAAGTCCGGGTGGTCGTCGAGCACGTCCGGCACCAGGTAGTGGACGTTCGCGTCGGGTAGTTCGGCACGCACATCGCCGGCGTAGGTCGTCATGGTGCGGTGGGATTCGTACTCGCCCTCGCCTGCGAGGATGACGATCGAGCTCATCGCATGCCCCCCGTTCCGTGCGGGAGCAGGAGCACCTTGCCGCACTCTCCGGTGTCCTGCAGATCCATCGCGGCGGACACGTCGTCGAGTGGGAACCGCGCGGTGACCACGGTGTCCAGTGCGTCGGCCGCGGCACGCACGGACGCCCACATGCGATCGGCGTACCGCTGATGGTTCCAGTGCCAGCACCCGAACACATCCGCTCCGATCGGCACCAGCGGCGGCAGCACGACCTCGCTTCCCCAGGCCACGATGGACAGCCGGCCACGTGGGCGCAGCGTGCGGACCGCCAGACTCGCGGCCCCTGGGGCTCCGCTGGTTTCGACGGCGCAGTCGATGCCGGTCAACTCGCCGGCGGTGAGGGCGCCCGGGTCCAGGACCTTGGCGGCGCCGAGCCTGACCGCCAACTCCCTGCGGAATTCCTGGGTTTCCAGCGCCATCACCCGCGCCCCGCGCACCGTCGCATGGATGATCGCGCCGAGCCCCACCGGTCCGCAGCCGGAGACGAGCACGGTGTCCAGCGCGCCGGTGTTCATCCTCATGTGCGCGGTGAACGCGGGACCGAGTCCGCACACGGTGAGCGCGGCTCGGTGCAGTGGGATGTCGTCGGGCACGGGGAGCAACAACCCGTCCGGCTTGAGCACGTACTCGGCGTAGGTGGCGGTGCCGTAGCCGTTCCCGCTCTCAGTGAGCACGTCCCGCTGGTTCGGGCAGTGGATGTGTTCCCCCGCCGTGCACAGCGAGCATGTGCCGCATCCGTTCTGCGGCATGACCACCACCCGGTCACCTGCCCGCACGCGGGTGGATGCGCCGGCGTCCACAACGATCCCGGCCGCCTCGTGCCCCAGTGTGTCACTGAGGTTCCCGGCGCGACGGTCCTTGAACTCGGTGCACATCGGAGCGATCAGGATCTTGACGACCACGAGGTCGCGATGCGCGCGCGGCTGTTCCCGCTCGACGAGTTCGACCCGTCCCGGCGCGGTGATCGCCGCGGCCTTCATCGCGTCGCTCCGCCGCGTCGGGCCCGGTCGGCGAGCGCGCGGACGAAGGGCACGGCGGTGGCGGCATCGCGTTCGGTGGTCGGGCAGAAGCAGAAGTCGACCGTCCACCAGGCAAGTTCGAGGGCGGTGGGGCCGAGTGCGGAGACGGTCTCGTCGAGGTCCAGCTTGCCGGTGCCGAACGGCAGGTGCGCGCTGGTCTCCTCGTCGTGCAGCGAGCCATCCCCGTCGATCACGTGCAGGTGCCCGACATAGGGGGCGAGCAGGCGCGCGTACTCGGCGACCCCGCCGGCCAGCAGCTCCGGGTGGTCGCCGTGCCGGGCGCCGGCGACCGCGCCCGCGTAGGCGTGCGAGGTGTCGAACAGGACGGTGAAATTCGGGTGCGCCACGGTGTGGATCAGTTCCTGGACGTCGCTGGGCCGGTTCAGCCAGAAACCCGGTTCGAACTCCCACACCATCCGGACTCCGGCGTCCGCGCAGCGGTCGGCGGCCTGCCGCCAGGTGTCGGCCAGGTGCTCGAGACGGTCCCGGTCCACCGGGCCGGGCGGGGAGACCGAGTCCACCCGAAGCGTCGAGATTCCCATACGCCCGCAGAAGGTCAGCACGGACTCGACGCGCGCGAGATAGTCGGCGGCGGGTACATCGGCGGGCGGGGTGGAACGGAAGTCAGGCGCATAGGCGGAGACACCCAGCCCCAGTTCGGCGAGCCGGTCCCGCAGGCGGGCGCAGTCGACCTTGGTGAAATCCTCGTCGTGCGGGTGCGGCCGGAAGCCGTTGATTTCCACGCCGTCGTAGCCGACCTCGGCGGCGTAGTGGCACAGCCGGTCGAAACTCCAGGGATCCGCGGCGAACGGACCGAAGGCGAACGCCCAACTGCCCAGCGCGATCCGGGGTGCTGCTTCGTCCGACACAGTTGTCTCCTCGGTGGACCCGACTGTTGGAACGGACTCAAGCTAGCCCCAGGACCCCCAGAATCACTTGGAAGAAAATGCGCCACTTTTGGAAAATCCTGCTGTGTGACTCGACCACACCCCCGATCTCCAGCGAGTATGAGGTCTGGGGTGACCATGGCCAATGACGAGAGTGCCCAGCCGGAACTCACGGCACAGTTGGGCGACGCCCTGCTTCACGCCTTCGATCAGATCGAGGACGTCTGTGTCTTCGTCAAGGACGCCGAGCGCCGGTTCGTCGCGTGCAGCGAGCCGTTCGCCCAGTTGCTCGGCTTCCGTCACCCTTGGCAGCTGTTCGGCCTGCGCGACGAGGACATTTCGCCCGAGTACCTGGTCGAGCACTATCGTGGCCACGACGACCACGTGCTGTCCACCGGTGACACCCTGATCGATCTCGTCGAGCTGGTGCGCAATCCCAACGGTTCCTACGACTGGTTCCTCACCACCAAGACCCCGATCCGTCCTCAGGCCGGGGCGCCGATCGGGATCGTGGGGGTCACCAGGGCGCTGACCAAACGGAACTCCGTCTCGCGCCGGCTGCTCAGCCTGACGCCCGCGGTGGAACTGATCTCGCGGGAATACACCCGGGCGCTGTCCATCGAGGAGCTGGCCGCGACCGTCTCGCTGTCACCCAGCCATTTCAGCCGCACCTTCAAGGCGCATTTCGGCGCCACACCGCATCAGTACCTGCGACGGGTGCGGCTGATGGCCGCGTGCGATCTGCTGGCCACCTCGGATCTGCCGATGTCGGTGATCGCCGGCCGGACCGGGTTCTACGACCAGAGCCATCTGAGCAACGAGTTCAAGAAGGAGAGGGGCATCACCCCCGCCGAGTACCGGGCGACACACGGGAACTCCGCACAGGCACGCCGGTCCCGAGACGCCTTCAGACCCTGATCCGCCGCGTCCGCTCCCGTACCAGCACATCGGCCCGCGTCCCTGTGAACGGGATGAGCACAGTGCTTCCTTCACCGGGTGGGGGAGGGGAGAGTGCGCGGGGAGCGCCTGGGAACCGTGCGTGGCGCGGCACCGCCGGAGGCAAGGGCCAAGGGAGCCGGCCGGAGAACGTGATGGTCGGGCACTTTCTAATTTCGCGAAATTTTCTGTCACCATAGGGTCAGTCACCTGCCCGGTCAACGGGCGGTGTCGTCGCGGACCTGGCAGCCGGGTGCTGCCGGGGCGCTGGGAGGGAGCTGGGATGGCTGCAACGGAGTCGGCGCGGACCACGATCGCGGACGTCGCGCAGGCGGCGGGGGTTTCGGCGCCGACGGTGTCCAAGGTCCTGAACGGGCGACAGGGCGTTTCGTCGGTCACGCGCGAGCGGGTGACCGAACTGCTGCGCCAGCACGGCTACGCGCCGCGCCGTTCGGGAGGCCGGCTCACCGGAGTGATCGAACTGGTGCTCAGCGAACTCGACAGCCCCTGGTCGGCCAGCCTGATCCAGGCCATGGAAGCCGCCGTCTACGCGGAAGGGCTGGCGCTTGTGCTGTCCCGGCTGCGCCCGGGCAAGGCGGAGGAGTGGCTGGACCACATCGCCTCCCGCAACCCGGATGGCGTGGTGTTCGGTGTTGTGGAGACCACGGCGGAACACCGTGAGCGGCTCCGCGAGTTGATGGTGCCGTTCGTGGCCATCGATCCTGAGGGCAACCAGAAGGCCAAGGTCCCGACCGTCGGGCTCACTCATTGGCGGGGAGCGCACGCCGCGACCGAACATCTCGTCGCGCTGGGCCACCAGCGGATCGCGACCATCGGCGGCCCACTGCGCCTGCTGTGCAGCCGGGCCCGCGCCGACGGGTTCCGCGCGGCGGCGGTGGCCGCGGGGCTGGACGTGCCGCCGGAGTTCGTCGTGCACACCGAGTTCGGCTACGAGCCCGGCCGGGACGCGGCGGCCGAGCTACTGGCCCTGCCCACCCCGCCGACCGCGATCTTCGCCGCATCCGACGAGCAAGCCCTCGGCGTGTACGAGGCCTCCCGGCGCAGGGGCCTGCGGGTCCCCGACGATGTGAGCGTGGTGGGCTTCAACGACGCGACCGTCGCGAGCTGGGCGTCTCCTCCGCTGACCACGGTCCGGGAGCCGATCGACGATGTGGCCAAGCAGGCGGTGCAGCTGCTCGGCAGGCTCATGGCGGGCCAGGACGCCGGTCCAGGGGTCGAACTGGCAACGGAGCTGGTCGTCCGGGAGAGCACCGCCGCCCCGGCCGAGCGTCGGCACTGAACACAAGGAAGAAACTTTCAAGAAACTATTGCTCAGTTGCTGTGCCGTGGGTCACCATGCGGTACCCCTTCCTTGGAGGTGCAGCTTGATGAAGGTCCCCAAACTCGTCAGAGATCCTGGACCAGCCCAATCCGCCATCCCCTCCGCCATCCCCTCCGCCATCCCCTCCGCCATCCCCTCCGGCATCGGCCGACGCCAGGCCATTTCCCTGGCGATCACCGCACTGGGGGGAACCGCGCTCGCCGCGTGCTCCTCGGGCTCGGCCAGGTCGACCTCCTCGTCCCATGTGACGCTGAACATGTGGGGTTTCGCCGACCTGTCCAAGCCGCTCGTCCAGCAATACGAACGAGCACACCGCGGTGTCACGATCCAGACGAAGATCAGTGACTACGACGCCTCCCACCAGACGCTGCTCACCGCCCTGGCCTCCGGCAAAGGCCCGGACATCGCGCAGATAGCGATCGACTACATGGGCGAGTTCGTAGCCCACGCCTCGGCGTTCACGGATCTGAGGAAGCTCGGTGCCTCCTCACTGAAATCCGAGTACCTGGCCTGGCGTTGGAACGGCGGCGTCGCCTCCGACGGCTCCATCGTCGGCATTCCGACCGACGTGGGCGGGATGGCGATCGCGTATCGCACCGATCTGTTCGCAAAGGCCGGACTGCCTACCGATCCTGCCGCCGTCGGCGCCCTGTGGCCGACGTGGGAGGACTACATCGACACCGGCAAGAAATACGTCGCGGCGACCGGCAAGAAGTTCATCGACAGCGGCAAGGCGGTCTTCCGGGCCGAGTCGAACCAGGGGGACCTCAAGTACGTGGACTCCGGCGGGAAACCCGTCTACGACACCAATCCGCAGATCAGGAAGTCCTGGCACGACGGAGTCGCGGCCATCGACGCCGGGCTCTCCGCGAACGTCGCGACCTACACTCCGCAGTGGGACGCCGTCGTGGCCAACGGGACCGTCGCCACACTGATCGTGCCGGCCTGGATGCTCACCCAGGTCGAACAGCAGGCGCCCGGGACGAAGGGCAAGTGGAACATCGCCGTGCTGCCCGGCAAGATCGGCAACGACGGCGGCTCGTTCCTGGCCATTCCCAACAACGCGCCGCACGCGAAGGAGGCCTACGACTTCATCAAGTGGCTCGAGGCTCCGGCTCAGCAACTGGCGCTGTTCAAAGAGAACAACACCTTTCCGACGACACCCGCGCTGTACACCGATCCGGCAGTCACCCACCTCACCAACCCCTTCTTCAGCAACGCGCCGGTCGGCAAGATCTACATCGCGAGCGTGCAGGGCATGCGGCCGCATCCGGTCGGCCCGGAGGACCGCATCATCGAGAACCAGTTTGAAAACGGGCTGGGCAGGGTCGATCAGGGCAGCCAATCCGGTACAGCGTCCTGGTCCCAGGTGATGTCCGACGTCGAACGAGAACTTCAGGGGTAGGGGCCGGGGGAAGACATGACCACTTCACTGGCCTGGCAAGAGCCGGCCACCCGAGGTCGAAGCGGTCGGGTATCCAGCACATGGGAACGGTTCACGCCGTACATCTACATCGCACCGTTCTTTTTGCTGTTCCTCGCGTTCGGCCTCGGGCCGTTGCTCTTCACCGGCTGGGTGTCCCTGCACGACTGGCAGTTGCTCGGCGGCGCGAACCGCTATGTCGGTCTGCAGAACTACGGGGACATGTTGAGCGATCCCCGGTTCTGGAAGGCGCTGCGCAACACCATCGGGATCTTCATCCTGTCCACCGTGCCGGGCATGGGATTCGCGCTCGGCCTGGCCTCGATGCTGAACAACCGCAGTCTCAGGGCGAAGACGTTCTGGCGCATGGCATTGCTCGTGCCCAACGTCACCCCGCTGGTCACCGTCACTCTGGTCTTCGCGTCCATCTTCGGTCGCGACTACGGCCCGGTGACCTGGATCCTGCGGTCACTGCACCTGCCGGCGATCGACTGGGGCGCGAGTGCGACGACCACACAGATCGTCATCGCCATCATGGTCATCTGGCGCTGGACCGGATACAACACTCTGATCTATCTGGCGGCGATGCAGGCGGTCCCGTCCACCCTGTACGACTGCGCGGAGATCGACGGTGCCGGCCGCTGGACCACGTTCACCCAGGTCACCCTGCCCATGATCCGCCCGACCATCCTGTTCACCGTTGTCACGTCGACGGTGGGCGGGCTGCAGATCTTCACCGAACCGCTGTTGTTCACCTCGCCGACAGGGGGCAACAACGGCCAGGGACTGACAGTCACGTTGCTCCTCTACGGGCAGGCGTTCAACTCCTTCAAGTTCGGCTATGCCTCGGCCATCGCGATCGCACTCCTGTTCATCATCTTGGCCCTCTCGCTGGTCAACTTCGCTATCGCCCGCCTGATCAGGAGTTCTTGATGTCCGTCACGAGCAAGGGACAGCCGCGGGTCGCGGGCGTCGGCCGACCGGTGTCGCGGGCCGCCGCCCGGTCACGGCGCCAGTCACTGGACTCCCGCCGGCGCAGAAGGCGCGGGGGCACACCATGGTTCAGCTACGTCGTACTGACCATCTCGGTGCTGCTGGCGCTCATCCCCCTCTACTGGATGTTCGTGGTCGGCTCCAACGACAGCTCAGCGGTGTCCCGGTTCCCTCCGGTCCTCGTTCCCGGCGGGAACTTCGGGCACAACCTTGATGTAGTCGATTCGAAGGTCCCGTTCGGACGGTCACTCGCCAACAGTGCCATCGTCTCCGGAGTGGTCGCGGTGCTCCAGATGTTCTTCTGCAGCCTCGCGGGGTTCGCCTTCGCCAAGCTCCGGTTCCGCGGCCGCCGCCTGCTGTTCCTGCTGGTGATCGCGACCATGGCGGTGCCCAGCCAGCTGGGGTTGGTGCCGATGTACATGATCATGTCCAAGGTGGGCTGGATCGACACCTACTGGGCACTGATCGTCCCCGGCGCGGTGTCCGCGTTCGGCGTCTTCTGGATGCGTCAGGTCGTCATCGGGTCCATTCCGGACGAACTCATCGACGCGGCGAAGTCCGACGGCTGCTCGACGTTCCGGATCTACCGCTCGATCGTCGTGCCCAACATCCGCGGATCCGCCGCCGTTTTCGGGCTCTTCGCCGCGATGACCACCTGGAACGACTTCCTGTGGCCGCTGGTCGTCCTCAACACCCCGGACATGTTCACCTCTCAGGTCGCGATCCAGCAGCTTCGCACCCAATACACCATCGACTACTCAACCGTCATGACCGCCTCCGTGCTGGCCACGCTGCCACTGCTGCTGCTCTTCGTGGCCGCGGGCAAACAGTTGGTGGCCGGAATCATGGAGGGCGCGGTCAAAGGATGACCGCGGCCGGAGCCTGGTGCGCCGTGCGGCTCAAAAACTCATAGCCGTAGATCCCGCCTGAACGCGCCGACGGCAAGGTGCCGGGCACGCGCGTGGAAATTGTGCCCAGCTACCGCGCGCGGAACGCGGGTGCGCGCCGCTGAGCTGGACTGTTCCCGAAGTCTTGACCGGATCCAAGACGGATCCACGAGGAGGCCTCATGCAGAGGGTCACTATTGTCAGTTCACCGGAAGCCGGCCCACTCACTCGCCGGGCG
>Ga0307516_10007143_pt1 | contig 12893 bp, 17 predicted proteins | sample 19_EM_MG_FD_203310 | JGI IMG/M metagenome (GOLD analysis project Ga0307516, IMG submission 203310) | Populus trichocarpa ectomycorrhiza microbial communities from riparian zone in the Pacific Northwest, United States - 19_EM | ecosystem: Host-associated > Plants > Roots > Unclassified | place... | reverse complement strand
TTCCTGAGTGAGTTCGCTGCAAATCGCCGGCTCGTTAGGTGCTCACGCTGACGTGAAGCCCCCCAATGCGCTGCTCTCATAGCGAACCTCCCGCAAGACGTTCCATCTCAGCGTATTTCGTCTGCAGCTCCACCTTGAGCTTCAGCAAGTCGAGTTGAACCGCGCGAAGCCTTCGCTCCGATTCAAAAACGGAAGAGAGATCGGACGTGCCGGCGTGGAAGCCGTTGCGCGCATTGTCGACTGATGAGCGGGCTGGCGGCAGCTGGCGCGATTCGTAAATCTGCACGACCTTCCGCAGCGCATCGACGCCGAACCAGGCGTCGGCAACCTGTCCGTCGATCCGCAGCCGCAGCGCCTCGTTGCGCGCTTGCGCGGCGCCAAGACGCGCGCCTGCCGCACGTTGCTCGGCCTCTTTGACCTCATAGCGCAGCGGCAGTTTGACGCCCAGTGTGAACTCGCCAGTGTCTTCCGTGCCGGGCCGCTGCACGTATTTGGCGGCGAGCATCACGTCGGGGTAGTAGTTGAGATCGGTAAGAGATTTGGTTTGGGCCGCGGAATTGCTTTGCGCCCCAGCCAGCGCCAGCATCGGATTCGCGGAGCGGGCGAGCGCCTGCACCTGAGCCAAGCTGATCGCCCTGACGACACGAAAGCCGGTTGGCGCAGCCAATGGCGCCAAGGATGGGCGCCCAATCAGTGCATTGAGACGGGCAGCGGCGGATTTCTGTTCGCCTTGCCGGCGAACGACATCGCCCTCGGCGGTGGCGGCTTCGATCTCAGCCTTGATGACGTCCTGCTGATCGACCGACGTCGTGCCATATCGCGATCGCAGCAATCCGAGGATCTCGTCATAGCGCCGTTTGATTTCGACCGAGATTCCCGCGGCCTCATACGCGCCGTTGTATTCGCCATGCGCGGCAACGACCTGTGCAATCAATTCGGTAACGGTCGCACGGCCCTGGAATTTTGCTGCGTCGGCATCAGCCAGTGCGATATCACGTTCAAGGCCGTATTTGCCCCAGAGCTTGACTTCCTGCTCAACGCCAAAGCGTCGCTGCCCCACGCCAAACCGATTGACGTCCCAGGCTTCGAGAATGAGGGTCGGGTCGGCCAACAAGCCGGCCGTTCCGATCTTGTGGACCGCCGCATCGAAGTCGAGCGCCGCAGCCGCCACCGTCGGGTTGAGGCGTTTGGCAATTGCGACGACGCTCTCCACCGTGGCTCCGGGAAGAGCCTGTTCGGCAGCCTCCGCCGGAGACAACCACAGCATGGCTGTGGTTGCTCCGACTGCGGCGAGCCAAGTGATTCCGACCGCGCGGATCACGGTGTCGCCTGAAGGACGAGCTTGTTTTCAACCGTCCCGGTTTCACCCTGCACCTTGGCGCCCAGCGAGAGCTGCCAGCCGCCTGCCATCGTCACGGTAGCCTTGAACTTGTAGACGCCAGGCTCCGTGCTGGGTATGGGCGCAATCTTGGTCGCCATTTCCTGCATACCGTCAGGAGCCATATCCAGACGGGTCGCGAAAATGACCGCGTTGGGCACGGCCTTGCCGTCGGGCTTATGGACGAGGCGGACCGAGATGATCGCGTCGCCCTTCTTGACGGTCTTGTCGACCAGTTGAAACTCGTAGTCCTTGATGTCGGCACGCGCGAGCGTGGCCGAAGCGGTCATGGCAATGCCGATCAGCGCGGCCCGGAGGGCGCGCGCGCAGGTGTAGCTCTTCATGTTGCAAATCCTCGATGTCCCGATGTACCGCGAACGGCGGCATGCGTTTATCCGCACGGCCTTGCGACCACGCGGCAGCAGACGGCGTGGTGACGCCGATCAGATCGGGGATCGAGGAGGATGGTCTGGAGGAGCGCCGACGAGGCCATCCGCGACCAAGTCGACCAGAGCGAACGACAGCCTGCGGGTCTGGAAATAAACCTGGATGCCGTTGGTCGGGGACGGTTCAGCCTGAGCGATCGTCAGCATGCACATCGCGACCAGTGGGCAATCTGGGCAGCTGTTGTTCTTCTGCCCGTCCGGACAGCACGGCATGTCGCCGGACATCGCGGCCATGTCGGTCATCTCGACGACCGGCAGCAGTTTTGCCGCCGCAGGTGTCACCAGCGGCGCAGCAACCAGCCCGGCAATCACAAGGACCGCAAGCAAATGACCGATGAGTCGACGAAGATTCATAACCTACCATCACACGGGACGGCGAACTTGGGAAGGCGGATCCACTTCACATCGTTGCTAGACAGCGGCGCGCGTCCAAAAAGCGCCAAAAATACATGTGGTTAGCTTGCGACCGTTGCGCCTCAGCCGACATCTTTCGCGCCAACAAAGTGCATAAAGGGTTGGTGACCAGTCGCCCCGAAGAGAACAACGTCATACCGTTGAGGGACACCTCCCTCCATTCCGGGCGACCCGGCCGGCATGCCCGGAACCGCCAATCCGATGGCGGTCGGTCGCCTTTGCAGCAGCCGTCGCACGGCCGCTGCCGGAACATGCCCCTCTAGCACGTATCCATCGACCTCAGCGGTATGGCAAGCCGCTAGATCGGTCGGCACTCCCAGTCGTTTCCGGACGGGTTCAAGATCCGTGGTCTCCTCGACCGTTACAGCGAAGCCGGCGTCTTTGAGATGGCGCACCCAGCCCGAGCAGCAACGGCAATTTGGATCTTTGTGAACGAGAATCGCCGACGACGCGGCCGCGGCGGAATGCCGTTGCAAAACGAGCAAGGCGGCGCCCGAACCCAACACACTTCGCCGTGTCACATTGCGCAGTTTGTCCGACATGGGGATTCTCCGTTTTCGGAAGGTCATCTTAACTCGGCATTTGTCGCGTTGAGCCCAATTCTGCGTGAGCAAGCTCAGCGAGCGCTGCCCGAATAGACGAACCCCATGGCCCGTGGCGCTTTGAGATAACCGGTTTCGAGGCTTTCGATCCGAAAGCCGGCGGATTGCATCAGATCGTCCGGTTTGCGATTGAGATGACAGCCGCCGGCAACGTGCTTCCATATGGGCGTCAGCCTGTCCTGCCAACGAGCCACGCCAATTTCCGGCGCGCGGCCGTGCTCAGCGAAGAGAAGCACTCCCCCGGGTTTGAGCACCCGGCGAATCTCCGCGAGCGTCCTGGCAGCGTCGTTGACAGTACAAAGGGTGAAGGTCATTACCACCGTGTCGAAGCTCTTGTCGTCCAGCGGCAAGGCTTCTCCTGAGCCGCGCAGAAGCTCGACGGGGACGTGGGTCTGGTGAGCGCGCTGTTCGGCGAATTGCAGCAACTCCGCGGAGGGATCGACGCCGCAAACATGATCGGCTCGCGGCCCGTAAAAGGGAAGATTCAAGCCGGAGCCGATGCCGATGTCGAGCACACGGCCGCTGGCGGCCTTTCCGATCCGTTCTCGGAAAGGCACCATCTGTTTCTGCCGCATCGTGAGGTCGAGTAGCCGGGGAAACAGCCAACCATTGTAAAAGCTCATGGGTATCCTCCAGGAAATTTTTCGTTCAACTTACGACGCGTAGGTACCTTTGAGGCTGCTGCGCATTTGATTGTCGGGGATTTTGAGCTTGGTGCGCATCCGATAATCAGGATGCTCCGTTCCCATCAATCGGTCCCACCAAGTAAAATAAAGGCCAAAATTCCGGGGAGCATGCTCGTGGTGCATGTCGTGGTGGGTGACCATCGTCACGAGACCCATTATCGGACGTTCCGCCCAGCCTTTCGGAAAAAGCTCATAGCCGCAATGGCCGATGGCATTGCGCAACATCATGTGTGCTGTGAATGCGAAGAGGCCACCAACGTGCATCGGGACGATTGCGACAAAAATCGGCATGAATAGCGCATGGATCAGGGCCTCGCCGGGATCGAACGCGTAGGCTGTCCATGGAGTCGGATTGTACGAGCGATGGTGAGTGGCATGCACTCTCCAGAGCAGCGGTACCCTATGCATGAGCCGATGCACCCAGTAGAAATAGGCATCCTGCACGACGATCATGGCAACGACACTTCCAACGAGATAAGGCCAGCCATGGAGGGAAATATCGGTGTAGACCTGAAATACACCATGCATCGCCCCGACCCCGATCGCAGTCCCAACGGACGCGAAGATGCAGACGGTTATGAGCGATTGGCCGATTTCCCGCCAGATTTGGCCGGCGGGTAGAGTATTTCCTCGGATCTTTCTCGCTGCCAATCGCGGGCGGAAAATTACCCAAACAAGAAGGAATACAGAACCGGCGCCGATCAGATAGCGCGCAAGGTCGCCCGCAAAGATATATGGCCAGGTTTGGCGGAATTCATCGAGGATTGATGTGAATTGCATCATGGTGCGGATACTCTCCCTGCGTTGGCTCTCCACGAGAACCATCGCCGGAACTAGCCGCTGAACCCCACCCTGTCCGCTCGATTTCTGGCCAAATGCGCTCGATTTCGAAATCGCCTAGCTTTTTTCAGATTCGATCCGCCCATTCACGCTGCGCGTCTCCACCAACGCAGCGCTCCGGTAAGCCGTCGCGGACTGACCGGTTTCGGCACGGAAGGCGCGGTTGAAGGGAGGGAGTGAGGCAAAGCCGGAGTCGAGCGCAATGGTAAGCACCGGCAAATGCGCCAGTTTCGGGTCACGCAAGGCTACCTTGGCGGCGGTAACGCGATGCCGGTTCACGTAAGCGTTGAAATTGCTATGGCCGAGCGCCTCGTTGATGTGTTTGCGCAGACGATGCTCCGGCACTCCCAATCTTTTGGCCAGTGCTGCGATCGTCAAGCCCTGCTCAAGATATGCCCGGTCGGTATTCATGGCGCGCTCCAAGGCCACGCCAAGGGCTTCATCGATTAACCTCTGGCGATCCATAGCTGGAACGGGTTCGGCCCGCTCGGCACGCGTTATGTTCTGGAACGCCAAGCGCACTGCGGACGCACTGAGCAGCCAGGTTGCCGCCGATGCTGCGAGGATCGAAACAAGTACAGATTGTAGGGCCAGCATCCAGACTGCAGGAGATCGCCCGGCAAGGGTGACCTCGGCGACCGCAATCCCGACAGCCACCAAACTTCCGCCGATCAGAAACAGCAGCCTGAACCGCCTGCGGTTCTCCAGGAGGTCGTTGTCATAGCCGCGCCAGGCCAGCAACATTAGGTGTGCGACGAGGGTCAGAATAATCAGATTGTGGACGACGGCAAGCGCCTGCCCAAGAGCGGCGTAATCGTTGATGTGGGCTCCAATACGAGAAAAACCCAAAATCAGCACAACTGTGAGGACGCCAACATGTAGCGCTTCGAGGCGAAAGTCGTCCTCCAGCAGCGCCAGCGCGAACCACCAGAAAAACACGCTGTTCCCAATGCATAGCGGAAGCAGCAACGCCTCGGCACCCGAGACACTTGAAGCGCCCGAGCACGACATGTAAGCGGCAGTCCCAATTCCAAACAGCGCGCCTAATCGCGCCCGGAAATCAAACCTTGCGTCGCGCAGCAGCAAGAATGCGGTTAGCAGCGCCAGTGTGACCGCGGCTGGCCGGAAGAAGGCGTCGATCTCAAGCATTGATTGGGTTCGAGCACATCACCAACTTATCCCAGCAAAGGGCAGCGCTCGCTGCCGCAGATATGAACCGGCTTTTAACAACCGCTGCCGCTCGCGTCGACCCCTTCCATCAACAATGCGAAATATCGCAGCAAGAAGGCGCGACATTCTCGTCGATACGTACGGTGCGCCGATATTTCGTGAGGTGCTTCTGTCGCACGGTCAGTTCAAGAATGCGCGGTAGTATCACGGGCGCTCATACTATGGTTCCCCTCCGCTATCCAGCTCGCCCCGACCAAGGCTATTACCTTGAGCGATTCCTCGGCTCCGTCCGCGACGCCTTTTTCAAAGTCTCCCTCGATCCGGCCCATCTGGTTGGTTACGTGCGCGAAGCAAAGTACTTCACGATTGCGGGCTTTCGCAAAAGTGTAGAGTGCTGCAGCCTCCATCTCCACTGCAAGAATGCCAGCGTTCTTTGCCGCGTCGATCGCCTTCTCCGTTTCCCGGAAGGGAGCATCTGTGGTCCATGTCGCGCCGGACTGGATCATAATGCCCGCCGCAGTCAGCGCTTCCCTTGCCATTTGCGTCAGATGCATAGCCGCTTCACTGTAATCGGAAGGCGGCAGGTAGTGATAGCTGGTCCCTTCGTCGCGCAGCGCACGCTCGATTACAATGAAGTACGGTGGCGCCTGCACGGGGAGAATTTGCCCGGAAGAGGTCATGCTCACAAGAAACCGGCAGCCCGACGCAAACAGCTCCTCGGCGACGAGAACCGCAAAGGCGGCTCCGACAATGCAGCCCAGGATGCCATATTCATGCCCGCCTTCACGAAAGACATAGAGATCGGTGTGGTAGCAAGCCCAACCGGGATGGCGGCCAGCCAATCCAGCGTTGCACAGATATCTAACCATGTCGCCATCGGGATCGAGAATGCAGATTTCGGGAACGGAGGCCTCTGGAAGGCTTTTCTGGCGGCGCGCTTCGCGCAACAGATTTTCGGGTTTGAAGGCGGACGCGGCATCGTAGTGCTTGTGCGACAGGATCGGCGGCACTGTTTCTTTTCTCACTGACATGGTCCTCGGATTCGCCACGGAATCATGCGGCAGGTTTGCCCGACGACATTGCCATGAATGCAGTTCCCGGGAGGCTACTCAGACGCTCAACGACTATATCGATTTCCTCGCGCGTCGTTCCGCGCCCGAGGCTGAACCGGATCGCACCCATGCCCACTTCAGGCGCGACGCACATCGCCTCAAGGACGGGCGATAGCTCAATCTGCCCCGCATGGCATGCCGAGCCCGTTGAAGCGGCGATGCCATCCAACCGTTCCAGTATCTCGGCACCGACGCGGCCAATGAAGGAAACATTGAGCGTGTTCGGCAGACGATGCGCAGGGTGTCCGTTGAGGGCGATGCGATTGCCGAACTTCGACTGTAGTTCGCTCCAGAAGTGGTCGCGCAAGGCGCGCACCCGATCCATCGACGAGAGATCACGCGCTAGTTCACAAGCCTTACCGAGACCGGCCGCCAACAACGCGCTCTCGGTTCCGGCGCGCCGCCCGCTCTCGTGTCCTGCCCCGTGAATGAGCGGCTCAAGTGAGACGCCACGGCGTACGTAAAGAGCGCCGACACCCTTGGGCGCGTAGAGCTTGTGCCCGGCGATCGAGAGTAAGTCGACGCCGAGCCCGTTCACGTCCGTTGCAATCTTGCCGGCCGATTGAGCGGCGTCGGTATGAAAGAGAACGCCATGTTCGCGGGCGACGCGCGCGCACTTCTCAATCGGCTGGATGGTGCCCACTTCGTTGTTGGCGTGCATGATGCTGATGAGGATCGTGCGCGGCGTGATAGCTTGGCTCAGGTCATCAGGATCGACGCGCCCGAATCTATCCACTGGCAGGTAGGTTATCCTGGCGCCCAAGCGCTTAAGAAACCGGCATGGCTCAATGATCGCCGGGTGTTCGATCCGCGTGGTGATAATGTGATCACCCCTGTCGCGCCGCGCAAAATAGACGCCTTTGAGCGCAAGGTTGTTGGCCTCGCTTCCACCGCTTGTGAATACAATCTCATCCTCCTCGCAGCCGAGCAGGGTCGCAACTTGCCCGCGCGCCTTTTCGATGGCGGCCTTGGCGGGCGCGGCGGCCCAATGACCGCTAGACGGATTGCCGAAATGATCCGCAAGAAACGGCTTCATCACGGCGGCGACCACCGGGTCAACGGGCGTGCTTGCGTTGTAATCGAGGTAGATGCTCTCGGTGCTGCAAGGCGGATCGAGGGTTCTCATAACACAGTTCCTTCACACGGCTTCTAAACTGCCGAACTGTCCTGGGGATGAAACCAGGGAAGGCGCTCATCGGCAAAGAATTCGCCTGTGGGTTTTAGCTCCGCTGCTCGTACGAAGGCTCCGACGTAATAGTGTGTCTCGGTCGGAAGGCGAACATTAGCACAGGTGAGCGTTGAACCGCACCGCGCGCAGAAGCCGCGCACAACGCCCGGCGAAGAATTGAATTTCGTAATGGCGCCCTCCGTTATCGTGACCGCGTCATTTTCGAATGAAACAAAAACGCTTGCTGGCGCTCCGCTATGCCGCCGGCAGCTTTCGCAGTGACACCAGCGCACCCACTTGGGCTTGCCGGTTGCCTCGAAGCGCACAGCGCCGCAAAGGCAACGTCCAGAGTAGATTTCGCTCATGGTTCTCTCCCACTTCTGCTTGTCATGACTGCCGCAACGACGCTCCCCGATAAAAAGGTGAGCGCGCCAATAATGCCGATCGCCCAGGCGATCCCGAATACATCGGCGATGATGCCCGCCGACAGTGCGCCGATCGCGTAGCCGAGGTCGCGCCAAAAGCGGTAGACGCTGAGCGAGCGAGCGCGCCACGTCGGATCTGAGGCGTCGGAGACGGCCGCGATCAGGCTCGGGTACACCATCGCTGTTCCTAGTCCGAGCAGAAGACTGCCGACGAGCCACCATTCGAACTGGCGCGTTGCGGCGGTGACGAACAGGCCGGCTGACTGGATCCACATGCCGACGACGATCAGGCCCTTGCGGCCCCAGCGATCGCTCAGCGGGCCGGTAGCGATCTGCAGGATTCCCCATGTCGCGGGATAGACCGCCTTCAGGATGCCGATGCGCTCGACGCCGAGGCCGAAGGAGGCGAAGAACAACGGGAAGATACCCCAGCTCATGCCGTCGTTGAGGTTATTGACGAGGCCCGCTTGCGACGCGGCGAAGAGATTGCGGTCGCCGAACGAGGTGAGCACGAAGATTTCCCGGAAGCTCATCGGAGTAGACTGCTTCGAAGACGCCGCCGCTTCGAGCCGGACGTGATCTCTCGTGTCGCGGACCAACGTGATCGACAACAAGGCCCCCAAGATGGCATAGCCGATACCGAGATAGATCGGCACCGGTCGAAGACCGTATCGAGAGGCGAGATAGCCGGTGAGAAATGCCGTGACGCCCACGGCGAGGTAGCCGGCGAATTCGTTGAGGCCGACGGCAAGGCCCCGCGACTTCGGCCCAACCAGATCGACCTTCATGATCACCGTCATCGACCAGGCAAGCCCCTGATTGATGCCGAGCAGAGCATTGGCCGCGACAATCCATCCCCAACTCGGGGCCCATATGATCATGAAGGGGACGGGCAGCCCGACCAGCCAGCCGAGGACGAGAACCCGCTTGCGGCCCCAGGCATCGGCGAGCTGCCCTGAGACGAGGTTGGCAAGGGCCTTGATCACGCCGAAGCTGACGATGAAGGAGACGACGACCGTCGTCGAGGCAATGCGGAATTCTTCCGACCCGATCAGCGGCACGACCGTTCGCTCGATCCCGACCATGCCGCCGACGAAGGCATTGATCAGGATGAGCAATGCGAACTGCCGCCAGTTTTCCTTGAGCCCGAGCCTGACTCGCGAGTCTTCCGGTTTGGAAACCGATGGCGCTTCGCTCATCGGTCAGGCCGCCGCGGCGGTCGCGCCGGAATTCGCGGCTCTCAGTGCGGCCGCCTCGGGTGGGGCCGGAGGAATCTCGGTGAGCATGAAGCGGATGAACTCGGCTTGCTCTCCGATCCTGAACGCCTCGTTGTGCCGTTTCTCGTAGCCGATGGTCGACCAGGGCTTGCCGCTCAGACGCCGGCCACACACCGAGCCGGCATAGGCGCCGGGCAGAACCTCGACGTCGTCCGGCAGCGCCTTGAGCCGGCCCACGCTCTGGAACAGGTCCTTTGCACCCTGCTCCGCATTGACGGCGAGCTCCGTGCGGCCGAGGTCGCCGACCATCAGAGTGTGTCCCGTCAGCACGAACCAGGGCTCATCGGCCCGGGTGCGATCGCTCACGAGAATACAGATGTGTTCCGGAGTGTGGCCGGGTGTGTGCAGCACCTTCGCAGCGACATTGCCGAGCGGAAGCACCTCTTCGTCGCGCGCTCCTCTGAAAGGAAACGAGACTTCCGCGCGCGCCCCAAGCACATACTCTGCGTTGGCGGCTTCGGCGAGCTCTCGCCCCGCCGAGAGATGGTCGGCATGAACGTGAGTGTCGATGACGAAATGGATGCGCATGCCGGCGGCCTCCGCGGCGCGCAGATAAGGCGCGATCTCGCCGACCGGATCGACGACGGCACCGGCCGCACGTCCACCACAGCCGAACAGATATGAGATGCCAACGGGATCCTGGTGCAGGAATTGACGGAGTATCATGGCTTGCGCTCCCGAATTTCCCGGGTTAATAACATTCAATCATTCTGCTGAATGTTTCACTGAGAGGATGTCGTGTCAAGCACTGGACCGAAGCAAGCGATCTTTGCCGGCCTCGCCGAAGTGGCCCAGGCGCTCGGCCACGCCCACCGGCTGGAATTGCTTGAGCACGTCGCCCAAGGCATGCGCAGCGTTGAGGAACTTTCGGCGCGGACTAACCTGAGCTTCGCCAACACGTCGCGACACCTGCAGATCCTTCGCCGCGCGCGTCTCGTCGATACCGAACGACGCGGGAAGCGCGTGCTCTACCGGCTCGCGGGCGATGCGGAAGTGGTTAAACTGATGCGGGCGCTCGGACGCGTGGGCGAGCGCAACGTGGCCGAGGTCAATCGTATCATGACCGACTACTTCCATGCCCGCGACGCGCTGGAGGCTGTGTCGAGAAAGGACCTGATCTCCCGGCTGCGCGATGGCCTTGTCACGGTTCTCGACGTGCGGCCCGAAGACGAGTTTGCGCTCGGACATCTTCCCGGCGCAGTCAACATCCCGCTGAGCAAGCTGGAAGATCGCTTGAGCGAACTCCCGGCGGACCGCGAAGTCATCGCCTATTGCCGGGGTCCTTATTGCGTTCTCTCGTTCGAGGCAGTAGCGGCGCTTCGCGCGCGAGGCTATCTCGTCCGTCGGCTCGAGGATGGTTATCCTGAATGGAGGGCCGCCGGTTTGCCGATCGAAGCCGTGGCCTGAATACCTTGGCCACGCGGGGATTAGTACAGAGCATGCTAGGGCTCGACGAACAGACCCTTGAAAGACGTTCCCTCGCCCGGAATGAGGCGCTGTTCCGGCAGGGCGAGAAAGTCACCGCTATTTATTATGTCGAAGCGGGGCGCCTGCGGTTAGAACGGCGGACGTTTGACGGGCGGACCCTGGTCCTCGGCACGGACGCTGTCCGGGAACTTCTTTGTTGAAGCCGCTCTTTTTGCTGACATCTTCCACTGCGACGCTGTGGCAACGGAACCGTCACAAGTGTGCATATATCCCAAGGCCGCGGTGCTCAGCGCCCTTCGCGCGGACCCGGCACACGCTATGTCCTTTCTGTCACTCGTGGCGCATCAGGTCATAGAGCTCCGGCACCGCCTTGAGATCATGAAGGTCCGTTCCGCCAAAGAGCGCGTGATGCTCTACCTCGATCTCAACGTGGGGCCAGACGGCCGGACAGTAAATCTGCGAAGCCAACTTCAGGACATCGCCGGCGAGCTTGGTTTGACGCGCGAGGTCCTCTACCGGACGCTCGCCAGCCTTGAGCAAGCAGCGGCAATCGAACGCACCGGTGCCCGCATCCTGCTAAAGAAATCGTTTGGCTCGTGATTGCCGAGGTCGAAGAAGTGCGTGAGCTACCTGGTCTCCCTGAAGATTGGAGTCGCCTGGTGAGACACCAAGAGCCAGCGACCGTCGCGGTTCTCGAACACGTTCGTCACGAAAGCATCAAAGCTCAACGTATCGCCATTCTTCCGTAGCAGCTGCACTTTCTCAATTCCGACGGCCCATGCGGCGTTCCCATTGGTGCGAACGTGGGATTCTGCCACCGAGATTGTTACTCGGTCAAACTGGCTGAAGCGCATCTCCCAGGCCTTCCTGACGCCGTCCCAGCCAACCACAACCGTCGTGCTGAGGGGGCCCATGAATGTTGCGTAGCGTTCGTGCGCCCAGACCTGATCTATTGCGCCGATGTCGCGTGCCGATATCGCCGCAATGAAGACTTGGCTCGCGGCGTTGACGCCCTCGACATCTGAAGTCAGTTGAGCATTTTGTTGGCCGACCGCGCTGCCTACAGCCAGCGAGACTCCCAGAATGAGCGATGCAGTCGTGACGGCGATGATGCTTAGCCGGTTCATTGCACTTCTCCTGACCGTCCAACTTTGATGATGGAAATTATGCCTGAGCACCGAGGAGGCATATGATTGGAATCATGTGGCGCTCGTCTCGATTACGAGGACGCCTTCGCACCTTCACCGCCTTTTCTCCGCGCAAGCGCCACGTTCCGCTCGTTTGACATAAATCAAAAAGGGAAAGTTGATCAGGGTTTAGTTTTATTATTGGATCTGTCCAACACGGAGCAATGTCATGATGTATGGTTGGTGGGACGGCTCTCCAACACCTTGGTATGGCATGATTTTCGGACCGATCATGATGATCGCCTTTATCGTGCTAACGGTGCTGATCATCGCATGGGCGTTGCGCGCATTTGGTCTCGGATGGAAATCCGAGTCGCAAGGAAGAAACACTCCACTCGATACCCTCAAGCACCGCTTCGCGCGCGGTGAAATTGATCGCGCAGAATATGAGGATCGCAGGAAGCTGCTATCCGATTCGTGATACGCGGCGGCGATGAAAAGCTTATTTATAGTCAAGGATCCGCTCTCTGCGGCACGGAGCGCGTGTATAATCGCGTAGTTTGGCGCAGCACGCTGCGACGCAGCGATGGCCGCCAAACAACCGCAAACACCCGACATCATTCGCTTACAGAGTTGATCAACAGCATCAGTACGACGAATGGTACTGCACGACTTATCGAGTGCACCTTAAGGTTGATCGTACTTGGGTTTTCCGCTCAGTCGGTCCAATCCATCGCTGGACCATTCATGGCCGATCGACACTAGTGAGTCGCCACATCGCGCGTAACTTCGCCGAATTTGCGCTGCGACTTTCCTCGAA
>Ga0307516_10007142_pt1 | contig 12894 bp, 10 predicted proteins | sample 19_EM_MG_FD_203310 | JGI IMG/M metagenome (GOLD analysis project Ga0307516, IMG submission 203310) | Populus trichocarpa ectomycorrhiza microbial communities from riparian zone in the Pacific Northwest, United States - 19_EM | ecosystem: Host-associated > Plants > Roots > Unclassified | place... | reverse complement strand
TAAACGTATGAAGTACGACAATCTTGCGTTCGTTGTTCATGATGAGGCAAGTATCCATGCTCTTGGTAAAACCGGCAAAGCAATAAAAGTGCATGTAGAGGTTAATACTGGCATGAATCGTTATGGGGCAAAGCTAGATGAAGTAGTGAAGCTTACAAAGCTTATTTTGAGCTATAAAAATCTCACACTCGAAGGTGTTATGAGTCATCTGGCTGATAGTGACGGTGACGACTTAAAGACAGTAGAGGCGGCTACTGAGCAATTTGATACAAGTGTCGAAGCGATACAACAGACGGGTGGGAGACCCGTTATGTTCCATATCGCTCAAAGTGCAGGCAGTCTTAAGGTAAAATCAAAATATGCCAATACCTTTCGACTAGGGGTGGGGTTATATGGCATTAATCCATTTCCACCTCAACACGATTTGTACAGTCGTCTATTACCCTTGCAGCCGGCACTTAAATTTGTCAGTACAATTACGAAAGTTATTGAGCTTAAAAAAGGCGACAAGGTGAGCTATAACTATACTTTTAGTGCGCCAAAAGATATGAAGATTGGAGTGCTACCGGCTGGCTATTATGAGGGAGTGAGTCGCATGCTTAGTAACTCGGGGATGATTAAAGTCGGCAAGTATTTTGCTCCAATTGTTGGCCGGGTGTGTATGAACCATACCATGATAAGTCTTGATGGAATTTTAGCCAAAACTGGTGATGAGGTTGTGATCTATAGTAATAACCCGGTAGACCAGAATGCTATAGACAACACTGCCGATGAGCATAATCTATTCAATTATAATTTGTTGACTGCATTGAGCCATGATGTGCGGCGTATTTTGGTTCCGTAGTAGCCGTTCTAGTTTGTCAAATTTTTACGGTATCGCAATATCAACCCTAAAGAATACTGGGGTGGCACCGGTTGGCCCGGCCCATATAGTGTTTTTTGCCGTCCAGGCTGCGCTGCCGCCGGTGAGTCGGGACTCCCAAATGTCCATAGTTGCCGATGTGGAGTCTTCGTACAGGACAGCAAACACTGCGCCCGAAACCGGGTCGGCCCGCAAACGCATGAATGAGGTGTCATCACTGCTTGCTAATGTGGTAGCCGTGCCCCACGCTGTGCCCGACCATAGTTTTGTCTGTACGTTTGTGCCGTTTGCATACATGAGCCAAGCCTTGCCGGGATTCGAGCTGTGGGTTTCCCAAACGATGTCGAAGTTTCTTGATGTTATGTTTTCCATTGTCGCTACGTGTTCTGCATGTTGCGTGCCCGTATCCCACGCTGTGCCCGACCATTTACGAGTGTTCAAATCCATACCGGCATCCTGGACACCTAGCATAATTTCGTTCGAATTTGGCCGTGCGGCTAGTTGTACCCATTCCGAGACACCGCCTGCGGCTGCAATGTCTAGTAATGTTGCGGCACTGAGTGTTGTGCCATTCCAGGTACGATAATACTGGTCTGTCGCCACCGAGTCACCCCATAGAAATAGGGCTTTGCCCGATGTTTGTTCATATTCAACATCAATAGTTTTCTTTGTAGCACTGGCGGCGCTAGCATCCCAGACTGCCGCGGTACCCAGATTACTCCAAGTACTGCCAGTCCAGGCCATGCCATAGACGTCGGCGTTGGCATCGAGCATAATCATGGCGATTTCGTTACTGGTACTAAGTGGATTTTGTCGTAATTCAAGCCAGTTAACGGTACCGGTGGTGGGCGGAGCGGTAACGGTAGTAGCTGACGATAGCGTGGTGCCATCCCAAATTCGATAGGCAAAGTCAGCACCGGCTGAATAGGCAATCATCGCTCGGCCAGTTGCTTTTTCGTAAGATACATCGAAGCTGCGGGTTGTTGTGGGGCCGGTACCAACCTGTGTTCTGTTCCCCCAGCTCGTGCCATTCCAAACCTGGAAATAAATCGCTCCGCTCGAGTCTTGCGTACCCAGAACCGTTTCATTACGAATAGTTGAACTTTTAAGTACGATATAATTAATGTTTCCGCCTACGGTCATGGCTGAACCCTCAGCTCCCCAGCTAGTGCCATTCCAGGTGCGGTAAAAAGGCGTGCTGGTTGTTTTAGAGTATGCCATCATGGTTGGTCCGGGAGTAACGGGTGGAATAATGGCTGCGGTCCAATTGGTAAGTTGAGCGATAATAGTTGTATCTCTTGTCTGACCACTATTCACCCAGGTAACACGCGAAGAGACAGCTTTACGGTTTAATCCGTTGTCCGTTATGATGATTTGCCGGGTATAGATGCCCGTTGTATCTGACAACCCTGAAAAACTCCATACGCCGCTGCTTGCCGAGAGGCCGTAGGTGCCGTTTACTAAGTTGGCATAACTATTAGCACTAATATTGCGTACTGCCTCTAATCCTTCTTCGGCTAGCAAGACAGCGCGTCCTCTATCACCAGAGCTTACAGTTGATTGTCTGCCATAGATAATCGCACCGATAAGGCCGGTTACTAAAAAAGCAAATACTACTGATGCTAGCAGTGCTTCAACCAATGAGAAGCCATGTTGGCTTTTAAGCTGACTCATTTTTTGCACGAGTACTGCGATATATTGCATTTCGCGACCATCATTATTTAGTTACTACTTAAGCTTATTGTATCATAGCTCAGGCGTAGGTATAAGCTTGCTGAAGTTGTTCTTGTGTACAGTCTATTGCGGATATTTTGTACGAGGTAATTGTAATGTACAATTGATAACGAGCTTAGACAAAAGGCATTTAAAGTTTAATGCACAAAGTGCATGCTTACTTTTGTGATTACGAAACGATGTACAAATACAGCGTATGTTAAGGCTGATAGACAAACGAATAGGAGAGACCATCATGACAAACGTAGGTATATTAGTTCATTGCCGCAACCTCAATACAATTGCCTGGGAGGACCTAGTGTTTGGCCAGCCAAAGCAGGGAAAATTGGGAGATTATGCGACACTGGTGCGTGTATTGTTAACTCTTGGCCCGAGTGAGCGGGTTACGCATATTGTTATCGGACGCGGTCCATCTGAACGGGACGGGCTCGATGAAGGAGAATATTCAAAAAAGTTCCTGCTCGATAACTTTAATAGGCTAGATGAATTTGAGTTACTTCGACCGCTGCTCGCAAAGTTAAGTGATAAAGAGCGGGTTGAGCTGCGCACGGCACTAGAGAATACTATCCTCACAACAAGGATCGCCAACACTCCAGAAGAAGTGGCTGCCGCTGCAAAGCTATTCAACGAGGCTGGTGTCGACAGGGTGATACAAATTAGTGCGGCTAGTCATGCGCCTCGCTGCCTTAAAGAACAATTGGTGCTGCGATCCAAGGGAGTCATTGATTCTGAGCAATTATGGCAAGTCGTAGCTACGGACGCGTGTTATCATAACACAAAGCCGGAGGATGTATGTGTGATCGAACCATTACATCGGCTCGACCAGCCATTAACGTACGTGCGCCCCGGGCTGTCAGAGGTAATTGCACCGTACTTTTCGCTTGATGATGAAGAAAAGAAAGTATTTATTAGTAGAGTAAATGAGTTCGCGACCACAAGGAATCACTTGCCATAGAGCGATTTCTTCTGTATAATCATGCAAGTAAAACACACTCATGCGGGTGTAGCTCAGTTGTTTAGAGCGCGTCCTTGCCAAGGACGAGGTCCAGGGTTAGAGTCCCTGTACCCGCACCAAGAGAGACTTTTCAGTTACTGGAAGGTCTTTTTTGTTTGTTAGTAATCTGTAGATAGAGCTAATCTCTGGTGTGTAAACTTCGCCATGTGTCGAGACGTAAAATCCTCCTGGAAACAGGATCTGTTTACACACCTGACGTTTCTCAGGGGTAAGGTTATCAAAATAACTAGCTCCAAGATTGTCTACGAAGTCGAGGGCAAATTTTAGGAACCGCTCTTTATCGGTGGCCTTTAGCTTGTCTATGTTTGCTCGCTTCTCTTTGATCGACTCAAGTACTCCTAGTTTTTCAGTGTAAGCTTTTTCCAGACGTTCCCTGATGAAGTCATTTGCTGGGTTAGCAATGGCAGCTGCCTGGTTGTCTAATTGTTTTTCAAGTTCAATAATCTGATTGCTCATTGTCGCTTTTTCACTTGCATTATTTTCTTCTTGCTTCTGCCAAACGTGACTCATGACCTCTATGAAATCTTGCCTTATGGGCTGAGTCAGCCGTAATTTATTGAGTCGACTCATTCCCTGTGGGTGTAAGTTGTCCATACGGTTATAAGCGCCACAATTGCGGCAACGGTATCGCTCGTAGACTTTAGATGTTTTGCCGTTGGTGTGATCGAAGCCAACCAACCTACCTAAACGTTCATCATCGCATGCACTGCACCTGGCACCGTTCATAATATATTTTGGGTTGCCATTTTTACGAGTGCCCTTTTGATTCTTCGTTTTGCCGTTAACAATCTTCACGAGCATCTCATGCTGGGCTTTGGTGATCATTGGCTCATGTAGGCCATGCTCATTTCTGCACTGCACCTGCTTGTTCATTTCAATGACTCCAGCGTAGTAAGGATTAGTTAGAATCAGCCGAAGTTTATCAAGTTTGTATGAGCAGCGCTTGCTGGTGTGTATTTGTTCGCTCTCGTTAAACGTACGGACAGCGTCTGAAGGGCTCATAATGCTGCTTGCCACACCAGTAAGCAATATCTTAATAAGGGGGCCCATTACGGGGTCAATTTCATGTAAACCGGCGTTAAGACCACGCCTATAGCCGATTGGCGGAGGAAAGGGATAGCGACCTTCTTGAATCGCTTTAGTTAAACCGTTGATAGACTTCCTTTGGCGTTCTTCGTTACTGCCTTCAGCAACAAAGTACTTCATAAACTTCATGAGTTTGGCTTGCATGTTGTCGCTATTGAGCTCATCATCGCATGCATACCATACTTTGACACCAAGCTTCTTAAATTCAACTTCAAAATACATCGCCTCCTCAACCGAACGCTTGAAGCGATCAGGTTCATCAAGGATCAAATATTTGATGGCTCGACTTTTCCTACAGAAATCCAGCATTTCCTGAAGATCTTTGCGGCTAAGGTTTTTACCGTTCTTACTTGAGGCGTCGCCTGACCAAATGCGAACTAGGTTTGCATTGAGCTTAGTTGCCGCCTCCTCTACAGCCTGTTCTTGTCGCGAAAGACTATTGTTCTTTAGCTGTTCCTCAGAGGATACGCGACAGCTAGCGATTGCTAGGATCTTGGTCACAATGTCTCTCCTTGCGGGTAATGGAAGCTGCTCGACAAGGGCTACAGATACCCCGTGCAGCTTCCGTTACCACTAATGAAAACTTGTGTTATTGACTCTGTATCAATTTGTCGGTGATTGTGATGTACTAGGCGATCATTGTCTCTTTGTATAGATCGTAGAGAAATAGAGCCAATTCCTGCAGGTCGGATTCAATTTCTGCACTGCTGTCTGATGAAGGATTGGCCTGTATGACCATCTCGTCCCCTGCGGTTTACGCCCGCCGGCGAGGTGAGGGGCATCTAAGTACCGTAAAAAATCAAAAACGACCGCAGATTGCTCTGCGAGTCGCTATTGATTTCAAAGTTATTGTAGCACACAATCGGCTGGCTCACCCATTCTTTTGAGAGCGACTCATCGTTTCAAGCAATTCACGATGACGAAGTTTGTCACGCTTTTGTTTGCGACCTGAGCGACGGATTAGCCTATAAGGTATGAACAGAATGCCAAAAAGACCATATACGACAAAATACCAGCAAAGCACAAACATCCACACTATACCGATGATCATTACTGCGAATGGAGCCAATACGAGCCATCTGGTGAGTCTGTTATTTGCGTGAGTAATTTTCCATATACGTAACGCAGAACCACTGAACGAGAGCGGCGCTGATACAACTACTTTTTCTGATTTAAGGCCGTTCATAGCTTATAGAACCTTTCTGGTTGGTTATATCTACTTGCGACCTCACTCATAAAACAAAAGCGACACCGCAAGGTGTCTTAAGCCATTCACGAGTCGAGATTGTCGAAACGCTTATGCGATGCCGCTTACATCCGACAACCACAAAGAATTGTGACCGGCTCGTTATTTGACTTAAGACTTCCTAACTATATCATCGTTTAACCTATTTCGCCTCACGCGCACGCGTGCGCGTACTGGTCGCAAAATTCATAAGTTCGCGACGCGATTGAAAAGTTTAAGATATTCTTCAAAATTCAAAATGACTTCTTTCTCTGCTTCAAGAGCCTGCTAGGGTGTCTTCTTCCATAACTAAGGTAAATCAGTTACTATATTAGATAATCATATGTCAGTGAATACAATCCGAATATCTCATCATACTATTCCATTGAAGGTGGTATTTCTATTGAGTGGAAAAAAGGGTAAAACTGCATGATTGTTTTCGATACTGAAGAGTTCACAGATTATTTCAATAAAAAGATTCATGATTTCCTGACGACAGAATTTATTGAGATGCGTGATCCAGACGACCCCTACGACTCTGTTGATTTATTTTTCCCTGACTATCTTTTGCGTGAACAGAAAGACAAGTGTTTGAATGCAGCCACCGATCTTTATTATTGGTCAGGTGATAATTTCAAACATGTATTAACACCATTTCATAAATATGGTTTATATACTTTTTTACAGTATGTAGAAAACTACAGAAATGAGGATCGCCAACAATTCGATAATATATACTACAATGACCTCGAAGATGTTAAAGCGATTGAAAAAGAGTGGGATTTATTAAATAAGGAGGACTACGAAGAGCTATTCACATCCATTAAGGGATTTAGGAGATTTATGCACGATATTGGCATGATGAATGACCATTGTTTTGAAGACATAGATTTCGTCACGTTCCCTTATCTATTAGGTAATGCAGTTGCGAGTGAAATGGACTCAGTGCCTTCTGGACTGGCGGAACATTACAGTGATCTTCTCCCGCAAGACATCGCTCAGCAGTACAGACAGCTTCATGGAAATAAAAGTGGCATAAGTTTATTCGATGATCTTCAATATATATTGGACGAACTCTCGCATAACGTAAAGTATAAAAGCCAGTATAAATTATTTTGGAATGATAATGTGCCACTGATCGAAATCGACACTTGTATTCGTCTTGAAGCAATTTTCTTAGCATATTTTCAGAAAACGAAAGTAATTATTGATCGAGAGGTTGATATTGGTACAGGAAAAATTGATTTTAGACTTAGTAACAATCTATCTGAGAAGGTTCTAATAGAGGTAAAACAAGGAGGCAGTCAAGGATTGCTACGAGGTCTTGTCAAACAATTAGTGCATTATATGGATGCTGAGAAATGTTTAGAGGCATATTATCTCATAGTATGCTACACAAAAGAGGAAGTGCAAAAAAGTGAAAAGTTTCTTAGTCAGATGCCAGTAATACCTAACAAAAGAATTGACGTAAAAATTCTTGATGTGAGTCATAAGATTACGGCATCTAGACTGCGCTAGTTCCTCTGCTACATACTAATCCAAATCCTTTAATGCTTGTTGTTGAGCGTTGAGTACTACTTCGACCCACTCAATTTTATTGATTAATCCATTTCTCAGTCCATCCAGATGCCAGCCCTTATTGAAGATATTTTCTACGCTTTTTGACTCTGTATTGGACCCATACTGTGTTGCCATTCGCAGCTCTTCAAAGTCGTGTCCCGTACTAAATTCTATCTCTCGTAAAGTGCCACTTGGCTCTATGATTGTTCTAGTAAGAGTCGGTAGGTCCTTTAGCTTTGCAGCATGACTCTTGCGTATCGAAGGCTCAGTATTGGTTTCGTCAGCCCAGGCACTTAACTCATGGTCTGCTAGAACAATATTTTCCCATCCTACAAGTAGTAATAGAATAAGCACTGCGTTCTCGGTGGGGTATGGATGCTTATCGGCTGCTCTCAAGTAATATCTAGCGTTTGCTATATGTTCACTGACGGACTTAGGTATCTGCCTCATCTTGGTTTCTCCTTAATATTTATTCGCTGATGATAGTCTTTGTCGGAAAGCTTTACAATACGTAGATTGTGAGATTTTTGTTGCTATCTAGTTCTTCGTATAATTGCGACTGGCCGATTGCCAGTCTTTTTTTCTGCCACTGTTCTATGTACGTAGATTCTTGTCTCACTATTTCTTTTTATTCTTAATTCCTCTTTAACATGTGCCAGCAAGCGATCTAGGATTACCCATAACTGACGTTCACCATTGGGTAGTTCTAAGTATTCAATACCCTTATCTCCTTCTGTATGGGGCATTGGCCCTCCTGAGCCACCTCCACTAAAAGTAACTGGCGTAACTTCACCATCTTCGTATATAAGTCGTCTCGCCGTACCACCATGCAGTATTCCATTTCTGAACATTGAGATTAAAAAGTCAGCTTCTTTTTTACTATATTTCAATATTTTTATCAGATATTTTCTAGAACTCATCTTGTACATATCGTTTGAGACTCCGTCTATAAGTGGATACAACAAATAGCCAAGTTCTAAAGAATAGTTGTGACTATTGTCTTCTGGGCTGGTAATATCAAGCATACCCTCAATTTTTTTTATACGTGCTTCGTAGTGTCGATACATTAGCTCAACTTCAACATCTTCCGTCACGAGTACAGGCCTTGATTTATTTGCACTTCTTATTAGTGAATTAACTAATTTTAAATGGGACTTAGTTCTATTGTGAGCCATAGTTTTATTTATTTAAACGTATCTTTCCTGGAGCTTTGCAATATAAGTTGCGGACTTAGTTTCGGTGCGACGGGAGTGTATATGCCAAAGAGTTCCTTGTCCGCCTATTTGCGCAGGATTTGCAAGTTCACCCTTTACTAGCATTTCAATACTTACTTTCTCGGCTGTAGTAAAATCAATTTTCTTGTAGGTTTTCTTCTGGAAAGCCTCAACTAGATAATCGACAGCTCCGTCCCAGTTACCAATTACGTATCTACCAAATCCGAGACCTTCCAACACGCCAGTACTTAGACGTATAAAGACCTTTGGTACGCTACCGTCATAGCCTCCAATCATGACGATCATATGTGACTTATTGGGATCATCCCATTCTGCCCATCCTCTGTTTTCTGTAAACTCCTTGACATGTTTTGCTATCGAGCTAACACCCTGGATGTTCTTATCTGCAATATCAGCCTCTAAAGTTGCCATGAAAGTGTCTAAATCATCCTTTAATCCCATACCAGCTATTGCAGCAACGCAGTTATCGGTTAAACGGAATAGCTTAGTTTTACTGAGTACGCCACGATCCATGTCGATTACCTTGCTATCGGCTGCCATTATGATTCTATCTCTTGTAGCTATCGCTAAGGCTAATGTCATATTGGTATTTACTATAACATAGCCAATTATGGTGTACTCCAAGGCCGTTGATCGTCATATCCGCATTGGCCGCTGGATAATATCGTAAATTCTTCAACCACTGGGGTCGTTTTGTTTGCAACGAAATTTACTGCACTTAGGCTTTACTGTGTAGTTACTAAAATGATTACTTGGCGATATAATTAAAGTGTATGAAAAATAGCTTAACAAAAGATATAGCAAGAGCGCTGAGGAATTCAGCCATTGCTGTAAAAGGCTGCTACTTTCCAGGCTGTAGTGAGAAGTCTATTAAGGCGCATTCTATTTCTAATGCTCGATTGCTATTGAGGTTATCGGACAACGGCAAAGTTATGTATTTCGACAAGGAGCATACGAAAGCAGGAACCTTAGTTGAAACGGGTCGAGGGGTTGCGTCAACTTTTGGAGGTTTTTGCGGTACCCATGATAAAATATTTCTCCCCATTGATGCTGAGGACTATATTACTGGTGACGCAAAACAATGTTATCTATTTGCAATGCGTGCATCTGCAAAAGAGCTGAGCACGAAATTAACCGTTCAGCATACATTTAATGAACAACTTCAAGAGGGTATTCTTGCTGGCTATCCAATCGACACGACAGCCTTGGAATACTATAGGGAAGGCTTGGATATAGGTACCCAAGACTTGCAATCGTTTAGAAAGATTTTTACAGATACATTTCCGAAATCGAAGTTCGGTGTTATAGAAACGACAGAAATCACAGCAGACAGGGAACTTCCAATGGCTGTCTGCTCAACATTTAATATCGAACTTTCTCCTGACGGAAAGATAATAAATGATTTGAGCCCGTCGGGTTATGGTAGTCGAGTCAAGCCGTGTTTTATAACGGTTTTTCCTCAAAATGGTAAGACTTATTGTCTCCTTTCGTATTTCCGTAGGGATAGAAGAGATTTTGAGTTTCTTAAGGAGCTAAGTAAGGGTGCGGAGCTAGAAAAAGAAGTCCTTATTTCAAACTTAATTACGGTGTATACAGAAAATTTTGTCATGAATCCCAGTCACTGGCAGAAACTGGAGGAAGCGACTAAGTCGAAGTACGCTGAGATATATGAAAATTCTATGTTTTCTGGTCCAAGAAAATTCGTTTTTGATGAAAGCTTCACTCTCTTTTTATGAAGACTCTTATGGTAGCAATATGATTTAATAAATCGTAGATACACCATTAAGCCATTATTAGTAAATAAGTGACATTTGTTTAGGATTTACTCAGTGTGAGGATTCTACTGATAAGTTAGGGCTACTTTATCCTGTTTAATACGTAATGCTTTCAGGAGGTAATGCCATCAGCGTAGGCAACTCAACTTTTGGGGGAATAGATAAGCTATCGGCGTTATCCCATAGTACATATAAAAGTTTAAGGAACGTATCTACGTCCGCAGCAAGTGCTAACTGTGACGGTGTTAGTAGTAAAACCACCACAGAGATGAAAACACTCGCCACTTTCTCGACGGCCAGCTGGGACATACAGACGACTACAGTAAATCTTAGCAATGGCCATCCTGGCCATCTGTTCCTCTCGTGGCAAGCGGGTGCTAGTTTTCTGGTATGGCTGGTTTATCTGGTTGCGGTAGTGCCACCCGTACCAAGCACACCCAACCCGGAAGGTACCTTAGCGGAAACTGGGCAGAGTATGGGGCTGTACGTTTTACTTACAAGCTCTCTTTGGTGACTAGTTTAGGTATTCTATTCCGAGGTAAATACAGAGCTCTTTAAGTAGAGTGTAACTCCCGTACCTCACTTATCTAATAGGGATCCTTGATATGGAACAGCTAGAATCTCCCTCCATCGATTTATTTCTTCCTCGATGGTGTGTAAACTTTTTGAGATAACCCGCACCATAGAAGACTTTTCAGTCACTGGAAGGTCTTTTTTGTTTGTCGCTAATCTGTAAAACACGCTAATTTCTGGTGTGTAAACTTTATTATTCTGGCACCGATAGTTGTAACTCGGACTTTCCTTATAGCGTGTGTTTTAAAACTTATCGCAGTCTCACTAGACAATCAGAGACGGTGTTGTATCATCGGAATACTTATTAATGAACTATTCTGTGACCTCCCGAAACGTCTCGACAACACCAACAATCTCGTTACCTCGTTTGATAGGGGCTGCAGAAACGGTGACGGGGAACTTTTCACCGTTCCGTCTGACGAAATAGTAATTGGACGACACGGTGATTTTCTTTTTCGTTGTCAGTACCTGTCGGAATGGCTGATCCTGCACGGGTATGTTGTTACCCTGGCTGTCCTCGATAACTAATAATTCCTCAATGGGCAAGCTAAGAGCTTGGTTTGCATCCCAGCCTAACAGCTGTTCGGCCTCGGGATTAACGAGTATGATTTTGCCAGTCTGGTCGGCAGCAATCAGGCCTTCGACGATGCTCGAGAGAATGGCGTCATCCATGGCCTTGGTTTGCTGTAATGACTGTTCCCACTCCTTTTTATCTGTTACTAAAGACCCGATCGATATGTATCGTTCAGGACGACCGCCAGCACCCATAATGGGTGCTACCGACATGTCTATCCAATAATAGGTATCATCTTTGGTTTTGTTTTTGATCTCCCCTCGCCAAACCTTGCCATGGGAAATTGTATCCCAGAGATTGATAAACAGGGCATCAGGTTGCATACCTGATTTAAGTAATTTGTGATCCTGTCCCATTAGTTCGTATAGCGGATATTTTGAAACATCGACAAACCGTTGATTGGCATACACAATACGGCCCTTCGCATCGGTCATAGATACCAGGGCGGTTTTGTCGAGTGCTAATAGCAGGCCGCTTAATGTTTCTTCTTTCTCTTTACGCTCGGTTATCAAGAACCGTACCGATATATACCGTTCTGGTATATTGTTCACCCCAAGTATCGGCGCAATCGACGTATCAACCCAGTAGTAGGTTCCGTCTTTAGCCTTGTTCTCAATCTCACCCCGCCACACTTTGCCAGATGAAATTGTCTGCCACAGTTCATCAAATAGCCGATCTGGCTGGTGTCCTGACTTTAGTATCCGATGGTTTTGACCAAGTAAATCATCTAATGAATATTTTGATACCTCGACAAACCGTTGATTAGCATACACAATATGACCCTTCGCATCGGTCATAGATACCAGGGCGGTTTGATCGAGTGATGATATTAGGGCGTTGTAGTCTTCTCCGGTGAGTACTTGTTCAATTTCTAGGCCCGTAAAGCCTTCGGTATGCAGGTTTGCATCAGCTATTCCTGCTCCGCTTAGGTCATCCTTGAGGGCGAACACCATAGCTGGTGGCCCGGCGATATAAAAAAGATAGTTACTTAGCTCGCCCTCGGCATATGTTGCAGTCAAGCTGCTTTCTATTGTCCTTGTCTCGCCCTTCCACTGCAAATCGTTGACCATTGTAAGTACGAGTTTCAGAGAAGGGTTATCTTTTGCTAGCTGCTGCAACTCGGCAGTATAAGGGGTCGATATTACATCCCTATTTGAATAGAAAAGGATGATTCGATACGGCTGTTTTGTTTCGCTGATGGCAGTTAGCATGCTCAAAAATGGCGTGATGCCGATCCCGCCGGCTATAAAGATAA
>Ga0307516_10007141_pt1 | contig 12894 bp, 11 predicted proteins | sample 19_EM_MG_FD_203310 | JGI IMG/M metagenome (GOLD analysis project Ga0307516, IMG submission 203310) | Populus trichocarpa ectomycorrhiza microbial communities from riparian zone in the Pacific Northwest, United States - 19_EM | ecosystem: Host-associated > Plants > Roots > Unclassified | place... | reverse complement strand
GCTGTCTCCGCCGTCCGGGATCAAACCGGTGAGCTCGGTCAACACCATCAGGGAGCAGATCGACGATGCCCTGCGATCCGAGGGTGTGATCCCGTGAACCACCACCTCCCGCACCACTCCGTCGGCCGACGCCGCAGGGCGCGGGCCTCGTCCCCGGGCGGCCTGAGATGAGCACGCAGGCGCAACCGGCCGGAGCCCCGCCGCCCCCCGGGGCGGAGACGGAGCAGGCAGGGCCGGACCGGGCGGCGCTCTCGGCGGGCGCCAGGCAGGAGCGGCGGCTCGGCTGGCTGCTCTGCGCGCCCGCCGTCGTCGTCATGATCGCCGTGACCGCCTACCCCATCGGGTACGCCATCTATCTGTCCCTCCAGCGGTACGACCTCCGCTTCCCCGGACAGGCGAAGTTCGTGGGCCTGAGCAACTACGGGTCGGTGCTGTCCTCCCCGTTCTGGTGGGACGCCTTCTGGGTCACGCTGTTCATCACCGCCGTGTCCGTGGCGATCGAACTGGTCCTCGGCATGGCGCTCGCCCTGGTGATGCACCGCACGATCTTCTGGCGCGGCACCGTACGCACCGCGGTCCTCATTCCGTACGGGATCGTCACCGTCGTCGCCGCCTTCTCCTGGCAGTACGCCTGGACCCCGGAGCTCGGATACCTCGCCGAGCTGCTGCCCAGCGGAGACGCCCCCCTGACCGAGCAGTGGCCCGCCCTCTGGCTGATCGTCCTCGCCGAGGTGTGGAAGACGACGCCGTTCATGGCGCTGCTCCTGCTCGCGGGCCTCGCGCTGGTCCCCGAGGAGACCCTGAAGGCGGCCATGGTGGACGGCGCCACGTCCTGGCAGCGCTTCACCAAGATCATGCTGCCGCTCATGAAACCGGCCATCCTGGTGGCGCTGCTCTTCCGCACACTGGACGCGTTCCGGATCTTCGACAACATCTACATCCTGACCGCCGGCGCCCAGGACACGGGCTCCCTGTCGATCCTCGGGTACGACAACCTGTTCACCGCGCTGAACCTAGGCATCGGGTCGGCGATCTCGGTCCTGATCTTCATCTGTGTCGCGATCATCGCCTTCGCCTTCGTCAAACTGTTCGGCGCCGCCGCACCCGGCGCGGAGGTGAAGCGCTGATGGCCGAGGTAGGAAAGACGCATACCGCCCGCTGGGCCGTCGTGAACGTGGTGGTGGTGCTGTACGCCCTGTTCCCGGTGTGGTGGATCGCCGCGCTGTCGTTCAAGGATCCCAGCACCCTCACGGACGGCGACTACATCCCCAGGGACTGGACCCTGGAGAACTACCGGGGCATCTTCGACACCTCCGAGTTCACCCGCGCGCTGATCAACTCGATCGGTATCGCCCTGATCGCCACGGTGATCGCGGTGGTGCTGGGCACCATGGCCGCCTACGCGGTGGCCAGGGTGCGCTTCCCCGGCAAGCGGCTGCTCATCGGCATGTCACTGCTGATCGCCATGTTCCCCCCGATCTCCCTGGTGTCACCACTGTTCAACATCGAGCGGATCATCGGGATCTTCGACACCTGGGTCGGGCTGATCATCCCGTACATGACCTTCTCGCTGCCGCTCGCGATCTACACCCTGTCGGCTTTCTTCCGGGAGATCCCCTGGGATCTGGAGAAGGCCGCCAAGGTCGACGGGGCGACGCCGGCGCAGGCCTTCCGAAGGGTCATCGTGCCGCTGGCCGCGCCGGGCGTGTTCACCACGGCCATTCTCGTGTTCATCTTCTGCTGGAACGACTTCCTGTTCGCGATCTCGCTGACTTCCACCGAGTCCGCGCGCACAGTGCCGGCCGCGATCGCGTTCTTCACCGGGAGCTCCCAGTTCCAGCAGCCCACAGGGTCGATCTCCGCCGCCGCTGTGGTCATCACCATCCCGATCATCGTTTTCGTCCTGTTCTTCCAGCGGCGGATCGTCGCCGGACTGACCTCCGGGGCAGTCAAGGGGTGAACGGGCCGACCGCGGCAGACAGGCCACCGGTCCAAGACACCGACCGCAGTGCTCGGACCCGGAAGGCATGAAGGCAAGGAGGCACCAGCCATGGCCGAGATCATCCTTGAGGGAGTCACCAAGCGCTTCCCCGACGGGGCCCTCGCCGTGAAGGACGTGGACCTCGAGATCGCCGACGGCGAGTTCGTGATCCTGGTCGGACCGTCGGGATGCGGCAAGTCGACCACCCTGAACATGATCGCCGGACTTGAGGACATCACCGAGGGCACCCTGCGCATCGGAGACCGAGTCGTCAACGACCTGGCTCCCAAGGAACGCGACGTCGCCATGGTGTTCCAGAGCTATGCCCTGTACCCGCACATGAACGTCCGGGAGAACATGGGCTTCCCGCTGCGCCTGGCCAGGGTGGACAAGGACACCATCAACGCCAAGGTCACGGAAGCCGCACGGATCCTTGACCTCACCGAGCACCTGGAACGCAAGCCCGCCAACCTCTCGGGCGGTCAGCGTCAGCGGGTGGCCATGGGGCGGGCGATCGTTCGTGATCCCAAGGCGTTCCTGATGGACGAGCCGCTGTCCAACCTGGACGCCAAACTCCGGGTACAGATGCGCACGCAGATCTCCCGGCTGCAGCGGCGCCTCGCCACGACCACCGTCTACGTCACCCACGACCAGACCGAGGCGATGACGCTCGGCGACCGCGTCGTGGTCATGAGACAGGGTCTGGTCCAGCAGATCGGCACACCCGCCGAGCTGTACGACTTCCCGCGCAACATCTTCGTCGCCGGTTTCATCGGCTCCCCGGCGATGAACTTCCTCAACGCCACCCTGGAGAACGGTGCCCTGCGCTCGCCCCTGGGCGACCTGCCCCTCGACGACCGTACGAGGCAGGCGCTGGAACGGCAGAACGCGCCCCGCGAGGTCATCCTCGGGCTGCGACCGGAGGCATTCGAGGACTCGGCCCTGTCGCACGACCGGGGCCGGACGGGCCCGGTCTTCACCGCCACCGTGGAGGTACTGGAGTCGCTGGGCTCCGATGTGTATGTCTACTTCACCGCGGAGGGCGGACCCGCGACGACCACCGAACTGGAGGAGCTCGCCACGGACTCGGGCCTGCGCGACACCGGCGCCGATACCCACCAGATCGTGGCCCGCCTGGACGCCGCCACGCGTGCCCGCGAGGGCGAACCGGTAGAGCTGCAGGTCGACATGGCCAAGGCTCACGTGTTCGACCCGGCGACCGGAGCGAACCTCACGCATCCAGTGGGGATGGACTGACGACTCACCACACAGGGTGCGATCCGCATCCATGAACCCGGCGACCCGCTGGTACGCCGAACACCGCGACGGCCGGGCAGGTCGCAGGCGCCGCCCGGCATCGCAGACGATGAGTTCGACATCGAACGCAACCGCCGCCGTGGTCCCGAAGGGCCGGAGGAACGATCACTCACATCGCCCGCTCCCGCGGGGTGAGCCGGATATGGCGGATGACCTTGCGGTGGTGGGTGCAGGCGATATGGAGGGTCCCGCGTCCGGAGGCTGCGCCACCGACGGATAGGACAGTTCGCGGTTGAGGCCGTCGCGGGAGTTGTTGGTCAGGCAGTGACCGACGCCGGTCACGATGTCGGCGCGCAGCGGCCGGCTGCGGCCGCCGTCGGACGAGACGGCGAGGCTGAGCGGAGCGCGCGGGGCACCCCAGAACGCGGTCGAGGAAGCCTGCCGCACCGCTGTGCTCGCTGAGCCGCCCGGGGCCTTGCCGTCGGCGAGCCCGCCCCCGTGCCGTCGATCTCGTCGCAGCGGGAGGCGCGGCGGGCGGTCGCGTCGGCGGCCCTGCTGAGGTCGTAGACGACGGCCAGGCGGCCGTCGGCCAACGGGACGTACTGGATCGAGGAGTTGTTGTTCGGCGGCCCGAGCGGCTGCGGCTCGCTCCAGGTGTCGCCGTCGTCCAGCGACACGGACCGGTGCACGGCGTCGCCGCCGGCTACCGGTGTCCGGTTCCGCAGGACTCCGTCGGTTTCTGTCGCGCTGGAACCGTTCCATGGTTGCGCGAACCACGCAGGAAGTATCGCGCAGATCGCGCAGACTGTGTCATCATCGAGCGACGAGGCCGCCTCGCGTGCCTCCCTTCGACTACCGGTCCAGGAGGATGAAGTGTCTTTCCCCTCCCCGTCCCCGTTCCGCGACGAGCGGGGACCGCGACGTGTCCTCGCCCTCGCCGACGACCTGTCCGGGGCGGCGGAGACCGCGGTGGCGCTCGGTGTGCCGGGCCGGATCGTGCTCGGTCCCGCCTCCTTGGACCCGCAGACCGACGGCGAGGCCGTCGTGGTCGACCTCGACTGCCGGTGCCTGCCCGGGGCCGACGCGGCCCGGCGCGTGCGCGAGGCCCTGCGAGCGGTGCCCTCGGACGTTCTGGTGCTGAAGAAGGTCGACTCGCTTCTGCGGGGCAACCTCGCCGCCGAGGCGGACGCCCTTGCCGACGGCGCCGAGGGCGTCGTCGTCGCCACCGCGCTGCCCGCCATCGGCCGCACGGTCCGGGGCGGTGTCGTTCATCTCGACGGCGTCCCCTTGCACACCACCAACGCCTGGCGGGCGGAGAGCGCCGCGCCCCCGCCGTCGGTCTCCGCCGCGCTCGGGAACGGCCGTGCGACGCTCGTTGCGCTGGAGGCGGTGCGGGGCGACGCGTTGGTCGCCGCACTGCGCGCGGCGATCGCCTCCGGACGCCTTCCGGTGTGCGACGCCGAGACGGATGCCGACCTGGACCTGATCGCCGGGGCGGCGCTCGCGTGCGGGCCCGGCGTCCGTCTGATGGGCGCGAGCGGCCTCGCCGCGTCCGTCGGCCGCCTGCTGAGGCGTACGGAGGGGGCGCCGACCACGGCGGGGCAAGGGGTTCCGGCTCAGGCCGGGCGCCGCCGACAGCGGCCCCTCCTGGTCGTCGTCGGCACCGCCGATCCCGCCGTGCCTGCGCAGATCGCGCAACTCACGGAGCTCGGCGCACGCCATGTACAGGTGCATCCCGACGCCTTGACCTCCGACGCCTTGACCTCCGACGTCCTGAATTCTGACGTCCTGTCACTTTCCGGCGCGCCGGGCCCGCTTGACGACGCGTCAGACGGTGTCACCGTCCTCAGCATCGACAGCGGCCCGGGCATCCGGCCCGGTTCGGCAGGCCGTCTGGTGTCCGGACTCGCCCGCCTCGCCGCCGACCGCGCGGGCGACGCCGACCTTGTCCTGACGGGCGGTGAGACCGCCCGCCGCGTCCTCGACGCGCTGGGTGTTCCGCACCTGGCGCCGCTCGGCCAGATCCATCATGGCGCCGTCCACGCACTCACACCCGACGGACGCCATGTCGTCACCCGGCCCGGCAGCTTCGGCGACGCCGATTCCCTGCTGCGGATCGCCACGGCGCTCCGGCCGGACCTTCCCCACCTCCCACCGCAAGGAGACCTCCCGGTGAACGTGACCCCGCCCGCCGACAACCACCGTTCGCTGCCGCTCATCGCGGTGACCATGGGGGACGGCGCGGGCATCGGCCCCGAGGTGATCGTCCCGGCGCTGCTGCACCCGGACACCCTCGCCCGCTGCCGTCCCGTCGTCATCGGTGACGCCGAACGGCTGCGGCAGGCCGCCGCGATCCAGGGTGCCGACTGCGACATCGTCTCCGTGACCACCCCGGGCGAGGCCGAGTTCCCGCCGGGCCGGGTCAACGTCGTGGACCTGGATCTGCTCCCCGCCGACCTGCCCTGGGGCGAACTGTCCGCCGCCGCCGGCGAGGCCGCCTACCAGTACGTACGGGTGGCCGCGGACCTCGCGATGAAGGGCGCCGTGGACGGCATCTGCACCGCGCCGCTCAACAAGGAGGCCCTGCACTCCGCCGGGCACATATACCCGGGCCACACGGAGCTGCTGGCCCACCTCACCGGTGTGGAGGAGGTGTCGATGATGCTGTCCACACCCAAGGTGAAGGTCATTCACGTCACCACCCACATCGGCCTGATCGACGCCGTACGGCGCATCGAGCCGGGCCTGGTCGAGCGCACGGTGCGCCGCGGCCACGAGGCGATGGTCCGGGCCGGTGTCGCGAACCCGGTCATCGGCGTCTGCGGCATCAACCCGCACGCGGGCGAGAACGGACTGTTCGGCTACGGCGAGGAGGAGGAGAAGATCGTCCCCGCTCTCGAGGTGCTGCGCGCGGACGGCATCGACGCCCGTGGTCCCCTCCCGGCCGACACGGCCTTCTTCCTCGCCGGGCGTGGCGACTACGACCTGATCGTCGCGATGTACCACGACCAGGGGCACGGCCCGGTGAAGGTGCTGGGCATCGAGGCGGGCGTCAACCTGACCGTGGGACTGCCCGTCATCCGCACCTCGGTGGACCACGGAACGGCTTTCGACATCGCGGGCAAGGGCGTGGCCGAGGCCGGTAGCATGGTCGAGGCCGTGCGCCAGGCAGCCGAGATGTCGTCCGTACCGGTCCGCTGAGACCGCCGCTTCGCAGTCCGCGCAGAGAAGGACTCCACGACAGATGTCTCCCATCGGATCCAAGGCCCGGCGTGAACGGATCCTGCACGTGGCCACCACGACCGGTCTCACCAGCGTCGAGGAACTGTCGGAGCGCTTCGGCGTCACGGCCTCCACGATCCGCCGGGACCTCGCCAGGCTGACCGCCGACGGCCGCCTGGCCCGGACCTACGGCGGCGCCATGGCGCTGACCGCCCATCCCGAGGCGTCGCTCAGGCAGCGCACGGGCGAGGCGTTCGAGGCGAAGCGCGCCATCGCGCGCCGGGCCGCCGCCGAGGTGCGTGCCGGTGAGAACGTGCTGCTGGACGCCGGATCGACCGTGGGCGCCCTCGCCCACGAACTGCGCTCGGCGAAGGAACTGACGGTCGCGACCACGGGGTTGACGGCCCTTCAGGAACTCTCCGACGTCGAGACGGTGCACGTCGAGTGCCTCGGCGGCACTCTGCGGCCCCTGAGCCAGGGCTTCGTCGGTCCGTTGACCGAGGCCGCGCTGGAACGGATGACCTTCGACCGGGTCTTCCTCGGCACCGACGGCATCTCGCCCGAGCACGGCATCTGCGAGGCCGACCTGCGTCAGACGCGGCTGAAGGAACTGATGGCCCGCCGCGCCGACCATGTGTACGTCCTCGCGCACGCGGCGAAGCTCGGCCGCCGCCCCTTCCACGCCTGGGCGAAACTCCCGGCCGACTGGACCCTCGTCACCGATGACGGGGCCGACCCGTCGATCGTGGAGGAGTTGCGGGGGCGCGGCGTCGAGGTGGTCCTGACCGAGGTGGCGCATTCCACCGAGCCGGAGCACACGGCGTGACCTTGTGCCGTGCCCGGGCGTGGCGTGCCCGGGCGTGCCATGTCTGAGGCGCGGCGCACGCTGGTCACCGGCGTCAGCTCGGGGACCGGCGAGGCGATCAGTTCCCGCCTGCCGCGGGAGGGATGGCAGGCCACCGGGATCAGCCGCCGCCGTCCGGTGCCCGCGCCGGGGTCGACCTGGCTCCGTGCGGGTCTGGCCGAGCCCGGCGCGCTGGTCCGGATCCCCGACGGCATATCCGCCCCCGACGCGGTCGGGCATGCCGTCGGGCTCCAGCGCTCCGCACCGCTGGGCGAACTGTCCGCCGACGACGGCGAGTTGATGTGGCGGGTGCGTGTCCAGCCCGCCACGATCCTCGTCGACGCACTCGCCGACCGGCTGCCTGACGGGGCCCGCGTGGGTCGTCCCGGGCGTGGCATCTGCCGCCGGGACGGGGCGCGTCGATGCCCCGCCCCGCGGATGACGGCGGGACTCAGACCACGCAGCCCACATGCGCCAGCGCCTGCTTGAGCAGGACCCCGTGACCGCCCGGCATCTCGCTTTGCACCGCCGGGGACAGGGCCTCCTGCGGGCTGAACCAGACCAGGTCCAGGGCGTCCTGCCGGGGGCGGCAGTCGCCGGTGACCGGGACCACGTAGGCGAGCGACACCGCGTGCTGGCGCGGGTCGTGGTACGGCGTGACGCCGTGGGTCGGGAAGTACTCGGCCACGGTGAAGGGCTGCAGGGAGGCCGGCACGTGCGGGAGGGCGACCGGACCGAGGTCCTTCTCCAGGTGGCGCAGCAGGGCGTCCCGGACGCGCTCGTGGTGCATCACCCGACCGGACACCAGGGTCCGGCTGACCGTCCCGTCCGGCCCGATGCGGAGCAGCACTCCGATGCTGGTCACTTCGCCGCTGTCGTCGACGCGCACGGGCACCGCCTCGACGTACAGGATCGGCATCCGGGCGCGCGTCATCTCGAGCTCGTCGGAGCTCAGCCAACCGGGCGTGGTATCGGTCATGTCAGACATTGCTTGATCATACTTTCAGGAGGTGGCGGGAAGGCGGTAGACCTGGTGAGCATTGTCGGCACCGGCCCAGGCGGCGATCCGCAGGGCGTCGGGCAGACTCAGCTCGTCGGCGTCCACCCGATCCTGGAGCAGACCGGCGAGGCCCTGCCGGAAGGCCAGCGCGCCGAGGTGGTAGAACTCGGCCACACCGTAGGCGTCGGAGCTGTACAGCAGTTTGCGGAACGGGGTGATCTCCAGCGCCTCCGCCAGGATCGCCCGGGCCCGGGCGGGACCGACATGGTGCAGGGTGAGACCGACGTCGAGGTACACCTGCTCGAACACCGCCGAGAGATACGCCGCCTGCCGCTGGTAGGGCCAGCAGTGCAGCAGCAGCACCGGGATCGTGCCGGTGGTCAGGTGCAGCCAGTCCGTCAGATGGGTGGGGTCCACCCGGTGCAGACGGATGTCGGCGTCGCCGAACCCGGTGTGCAGCTGGAGCGGCAGCCCCAGGTCCACGGCGGTCCACAGCAGATGCCGTACGAGAACCGGATCGGCCAGCCGCCCCCCGCCCGCGAGCCAGCGCCGGGCCGCCTCGGTGACAGCCGGCGCCGGGGGACGTACGGGATCCAGGTCGAAGCCGGTGCGATAGGCGGCGACCGACTTCACCGCCACCACACCCGGCTGTCGCACGGCCCGCTCCGCCGCCGCGCGGAACGTGTCCGCGTACGCGTCCGGTTCGACCCCGTCGGCGGCCACGGTCTCGGCGACGCTCTCCAGCCGTACCACCTCGTGCGCGGTGGCGTCGGCGGCCCGCGCCAGCAGCTGTGGCGTGCTGAGGGGGACCGGGGTGTAGCCGGTGTCCACGCAGAACACGCCGGTGCCCGCGGCGGCGAGGAAGCGGCGGTTCACCTCGGGCGCGCCGAGTTCGGCCCGGCGGGCGAGGTACACGTCGGCGGGGGCGTGGCGCGGCAGGTCGAGGAGGGGAGCGCAGTGGCGGCGCACGGCCACCCCGACCGGACTGTCGAAGGGCGAGATCCCCGGCCAGGGCTCGCCCTCGGTGAGCAGCGACTCGAACGCCGGACGGTCCAGGTCGTCCGTCACCACTCCGTGGCAGTGGTGGTCCACCAGCCGCACGGCGGCGAGCCTCTCGTGGACGGGCCCCGTGCTCACGTCAGTACTTCCATCGGTACGCCGCCGCCACCCGCTCGTCGTCCTGTCCGTGGACGGCGGCGATCTCCCCGAGCCGTACGGCGGTCACCGCGTCGGCGAGGACCGGGCCCAGCGCGTCCCGCAGCCGGGTGTCCTCGCGGAACTCCTCGACCGCCTCGTCCAGCGAGGTCGGCAGTCGGCGCACACCGAGGGCCGCCGCCTCCGCGGCGTCGAACCGGGCCGGGTCCCCGGTGATCTCCTCGGGCAGCGGGGCCGAGGACGTCATCCCGTCCAGGCCGGCGGCGATCAGACAGGCGAGCGCGAGATACGGGTTGGCGGCCAGGTCGACCGGCTTCACCTCCAGGTTCGCGGCCTCGCCGCGCACACCCGACGTCCCGGTGATCACCCGTACCGCGGTCTCCCGGGTCTCGCGGCCCCAGGCGGTGAACACCCCGGCCCACTGCGACGGTCTGAGCCGGAGGTAGCTCGCCGGGCTCGGCGCCGTCACGGCGGTGAGAGCGGGCAGATGGGCGAGAACTCCCGCCGTGAACGACTCGGCCTCCGCCGTCATGCCGTGCCGGCCCGAACCCGCGGAGTGCAGGTTCACACCGTCACGCCAGGCCGAGAGGTGGATGTGGCCGCCGTTGCCGACACCCTGGGCGAAGACCGCCGGGGAGAAGGAGACAGCGAGACCGTGCCGGGCAGCCACCGCGCGGACGGTCTGCCGCACCAGCACGCTCCGGTCGGCCGCCGCCACCGGATCGAGCGCACCTACGGACACCTCGAACTGCCCGGCCGCGTACTCGGGATGGAGCTGCTCGACCTCGACGCCCTGCGCGGCGAACGCGGCCAGCAGGTCGGCGGTGTAGTCGCTGAGCTCGACCTGCCGGGTGGCGCTGTACGCCGGTCCCGTCGTCGCCGGCACGAAGTCCCCGCCGGACGGCCCCTGGCCCACGGCCCACTCGATCTCGATGCCCGCCCGGAAGGTGAGGCCGTGCTGCTCCGCCGTCTCCCGGACGATCCGGCGCAGCACGGTCCGGCCGCACCCCGGATGCGGCTCGCCCTCCTGGGTGATCCGGTCGACGGGCGCCCACGCCCAGCCCGGCTGCCCGACCAGCGCCACCAGCTGGTCCAGGTCGGGATACAGCCGCAGATCGCCGTCCGGGGAACCGAGCACGTCCGTGGTGACGATCGAGTCGTTCGCCAGGAAGGTGTCGAACACCGGGGACATGCCGACACCCCAGGCCGCCGCGGCGGCGAGCCGGGCCGTGGGCACGGTCTTCACCCGGGTGACGCCCGCGGTGTCGACGTAGGCGAGGACGATGCCGTGCACGCCCCGCCCGGACAGCTCCCCGGCGAGCGCCGCGGCCCGTTCGACCTCCCCGGGACGTCCGCCGGGGACGGGGTCGGCAAGCGTGCTCATATGTCCTCCTCGACGAGCCCGGCCGGACCCGTGGCCGGGCCGGCGCCTGCGTCAGGGTTTCACGGCCACCGCGCCGAACTGCGGTACCACGGCGGGGGAGTCGGGCTCGGCACGCCACTGCGAACACGACACAAGACCCGGCTCCAGCAGCTCCAGGCCCTCGAAGTAGGCGGCGATGTCCGCGCGGCTGCGGGCGGTGATCGGCGGTGTGGCGTTCTCGTTCCAGAACCTCATCGCCGGGATCTGGCCCTCGCCGCCGAGGTCCGCGTCGAAGGTGGGGTGGGTGAGGGCCAGGTGACTGCCGGCCGGCATCGCCGCCATCACTCGGCGGGCGATGTCCCGGGCCTTCTCGGCGTCGAGGACGAAGTTGAGGATGCCCAGCATCATCACCGCGACCGGCTTGCCGAAGTCCAGGGTCTTCGCGGCGCGTTCGAGGATGGCGTCCGGGTCGTGCACATCGGCGTCTATGTAGTCGGTGACGCCGCCGACGGTGCTGGTGAGCAGGGTGCGGGCGTGGAGCAGCACGATCGGGTCGTTGTCGACGTAGACGATCCGCGACCGAGGTGCGATCCGCTGGGCGATCTCGTGGGTGTTGTCGACCGTCGGCAGCCCGGTGCCGATGTCGAGGAACTGCCGTACGCCCCGCTCCTCGGCGAGGAACCGCACCGCGCGGCCCAGGAACCAGCGGTCGGCGCGGGCGATGTCCCGGATGATCGGGAACATTCCGGCGACCTGCTCGCCGACCTTCTGGTCGACCTCGTAGTTGTCCTTGCCGCCGATCCAGTAGTTCCAGACGCGCGCGTTGTGCGCCACACCGGTGTTCAGCCGCGCCGACGTGTCTGCGGGGGTGTGGCTTTCGCTCACGTCTGTGCTCCTTCGCGCGCCTGCGGCCGTCGCCGCCATTGTGCCGTCCGGTGATCAGATCTGTCCCGGGAACGGCCGGAGCGGTGGGAGGTGGCCGGGCATGGTGCGGGAGGTGGTCAGTCGACCTCACTCGGGTCCGCGGCGGGTGTCCGGCCGGCCAGCACGTCCTTCAGCCGCGGGGTGCCCTGCTGCACCGCCCGCTCGACGGAGTCGCCCTCGCCGCCGGCGGGCCCGCCGCCGGTCACGGTGATCGCGTCGGTGCCCACGCGTACGACGGCGACGTCCAGGGTGAGCGTGGTGGGCGTGTCGTCCGCGGTGCCCTGCACGGTCACGTGCAGTCCCTGCCGGGCGTCGCCCTCCTTCGGCACCGGGGTCTCGGTCACCTGGACCGTGCGCTTGTCGCCCGCCGAGTCGGTCGCGGTGAACTCGTCGCACTTCGTCGGCAGGGACTTCAGCCAGTCCAGGGAGTCGTCCAGCGCCGCCCGGTCGTAGGCGGCGACGTGGTAGAGCAGCCGGGAGTCGCCCTCCTCGAAGCCGGTCAGCGCGGACGCCCCCGACGGCTTGCCCAGCAGATCCTCGTCGTAGAGCGAGTCGAGCAGCTTCTGACAGTCGGCGGCGTCGGCCTTGGCGGTGAGGAAGTCGGCGACGTCCACCGTGCCGACCAGCAGCCTGTCGCGCCAGGACGCGGCGTCGGCGACCTTCGTCCAGTCGCCCTCGATGTCGGCCTCGGTGATCAGCGCGGCCCGCGCTCCGGCATCGGTGAGACCGTCTCCGGCCGACGGCGTGGGTGACTTCGCGGCGAGCGGGGAGGCGGCCCGCGACCTGTCGGCGGCGGGCGACGCGCCGACGTCCGATCCCTGCCCGCCACTGTCGTCGTCCGAGCAGGCCGACGTGGTCAGCAGCACGCCCGCCGTCAGGGCCGACGCGAGGAACCGGACGGCGGAGGTATCTCCCATGACGTTGCGGAGACGGGGGAGGGACGGACGAGCGGTCATGACGGGACGCCTCCACAGGATCGGCAGACGCCTCCAGCCGACCACCGGCCCTCGCGGCACACCAGCGCACGGGCCTGTTCGGGTGAGCGGACCGCCCCCGACGGCGGCGACTCGAACGCCCCGCCCGGCATGCCCGACCGCGCCCCCGCGACAACACTGTCCGACAGAGGGCACCGTCGGCATACGGCTCCG
>Ga0307516_10007140_pt1 | contig 12897 bp, 10 predicted proteins | sample 19_EM_MG_FD_203310 | JGI IMG/M metagenome (GOLD analysis project Ga0307516, IMG submission 203310) | Populus trichocarpa ectomycorrhiza microbial communities from riparian zone in the Pacific Northwest, United States - 19_EM | ecosystem: Host-associated > Plants > Roots > Unclassified | place... | reverse complement strand
GCAGCCTGGGCGGTGCGGATTCAAGAAGGCCAGCACCGGCAGCGGCTGCTCGGGCACCAAATGGTGATCCACGACCACGGCGTCGACGCCCAGCGGCGGCAGTCGCTCGAGCGAAGCGTGGTCGGACGAGCCGCAATCGCAGGTGATCAAAAGCTCGGGACGGTGCGAGAGCACCCGGTCGAGCGCGGCGCTGGAGAGCCCGTAGCCGCCGCCGAACCGGCTGGCCAAGACGGGCGTGACGTCGGCGCCCAGCGCGCGCAAAGCCTCGGTGAAGATGGCGGCGCTGGTCATGCCGTCGCAGTCGTAGTCACCGAACACCACGATGCGCTGCTTTTGGCGCACCGCGTAGGCGATGCGCTCGGCGGCTAGCTTCCTGTCGAGCATGGCGTCCGGCGCCGTGAGCTCTGCCAAGCGCGGGCTCAAGAAGCGCCTAGTGGCTTCAGGATCGAGGTGCCCCTGACGTTCGAGCCAGCCGGCGACCGTGACGCTGACCCCGAGCGCACGCGACAGCGCTTGCGCCCGCAGCGACGCCGGCGCCGGAAACCCATCGGGCGTTTCCTCTAGCTCGCTTTGGCGCGCGGTTTCCAACCCAGGCGTTCGACCACGCCAGAACACGCGCGTCCACCAGGAAAACCTCATGTACTACCTGAGGTTTCGGCACACTGCTCGCTGCAGTTGCGTCAATTCAGAGTGTTCGGATCGACGTCTCTGGGTTCCACGGGCCTGGCGATGAACACCCACCTGGGCTTGTTGTCGGGACCTTGGATGCGCATGTGCTCTTCGGGCGTGGCGCGCAGCGAGAAGATGGGGCCATCTTCGGAAGATTCGACGTTGACGAGCGCCATGGTGTCGAGCAGGCGCAGCGCCGAGAGCACGTCGTCGGCGTCGTCACCGCTCTTTTCGACCAAGTCGTCGAGGCTTTGGGCTAGCTCCGGATTGAACGTGAACTCGCCCAGCAGGTGATCGGCGCGTTGGAACAGCTCGCGCTGGGTGGGCGTGAGCGCCTCCCAAAGCTCTCGGCTGAGGGCCAGCGGGAGCTTTTCGAGCGTCGAGACCGGGGGATGAGAAACGGCCATGCGTGAAAACGTAAGCACCGGTCCCGCCGTGTCAACGGCGGCGGTCCGGAGGGCGACCAGCGCGGAATCGGTGGCGTTTCCAAGCGGAAATGCGCCGCCGAGGGCGAACCGTCTCCAGGTCGATCTGCGCCACGCAGAGCGACCTACACCTCGCCGCTGCCGCTTCAAACCGCTGGCGCTACGTTACGGGTGGCGGGCGGGCGCTTGTTCTTGTTCTTGTTCGCGCCCACTTTGGCGAAGAAGCGCGTCTCGAACCACTCTGTCAGCGGCAGCGCGACGTAAATGGACGAGTACATGCCGAGCACGACGCCGATGGTCAGCGCCAGCGCGAAGTCTTTAAGCTCGCCGGTGCCCCAGATGAACAGGCCTTGCAAGCTGAACAGCACCGTCGAGGCCGTCAAGATGGTGCGGCCGAGCATCTCGGAAGTGCTGACGTTGATCAGCTTGATGAAGCTGGCGCCCCGCAGCTTGCCCAAATTTTCGCGCACGCGATCGTAGACGATCACCGTGTCGTTCACGGAGTAGCCGACGATGGTGATCGCGGCTGCCACCGTGGTCAGGTTGATCTCTTTACCGAGCAGCACGAAAATACCGATGGTGCCGACGGCGTCGTGAATCAGCGCCACGACGCAGCCCGGCGCGAACCGCAAATCGAAGCGGAACGCGATGTAGGCCATGATCAAGACGATCGAGATGGCGATACTCTTGAGCGCCGCGTCGCGCAGCTGAGCGCCGGCGCGCGGACCGATCCACTCCGTGCGGAGGGCCTGGTCGGGCACGGCATCGACCCCTAGCGACTTGCGCAGGCCACCCATCAGCTGGTCGCCCTTGCTCATCAGCTGGATCTCGACCTTGTTCTCGCGCTCGTTTTGCAGGAGCGGATTGTTGTCGCCGGGCCTGAGCGCGATGCCCTTCACCGCGGAGATGCGCTCTTTGACGAACGATAGGTCGGGTGCGTCGCGGTAGCGCAGCGTGATCTTGTCACCGCCGGGGCTGAACTTGACCTCGGTGGGCTTGTGCGTGTCGGAGCAAGCCGGCTCGGCCGACTCGAAGCACAGCCGCTTCTCGATCTCGAGCTGCTTGTCGTGCGCGATGGTCGAAACCTCGTGCACGCGCACCATGTAGCGACTCGGATTCTTGGCGTCCTCGACCTTGATCACGGTGGGCGTCGAGAAGCCTGCGTCTTCGACGGCCTTGCGGATGGCACCGGCCTGAACCGGCTTTTTGAAGGCTAGCTCGACCTCGGTGCCGCCCAAGAAGTCGGTGCCCAGCTTGGGCTTGCCGCCGAAAATCAGGAAAATCGAGCCGAAGGTCAACGTGAGCGACAGGGCGATCCAATATTTTCGGACCGCCATGAAGTCATAGACTTTGTCACCTTTGAAAAGTCGCATTCGCGCCTACCCCATATCCAGCTGGCCAGAACGGCCAATCCAGCGGACCCACAGGTCGAACATCAAGCGCGTCACGACGACGCCCGTGAACACGTTGCAGACCACGCCGACGATCAGCGTGATGGCAAAGCCTTTGAGCGAGCCGGTGCCGTACTGCCAGAGCACGACGCCGGCGATCACCGTCGTGACGTGACCGTCGACGATGGCCGCGAGCGCGCGCTTGTAGCCGACCTCGACGGCCGCCCGGATGCTCTTACCCGCGCCCATTTCTTCGCGTATGCGCTCGTTGATCAGGATGTTGTTGTCCACGGACATACCGACCGTGAGCGCCAGCCCAGCGATGCCCGGCAGCGTCATCGAGGCGCCGGCCGAGGCCAACACCGCCAGCTGCAAGAACAGGTTCAGGCCCACCGCCAAATCGGCGATTAAACCCGCGCGATGATAGTAAACGAGCATGAAAATCAGCACCAGCGAGGTGCCGCCGAGCGTGCCCTGTACGGCCAGCTTGATCGAATCGCGGCCGAGCGAGGGACCGATGCGCTGCTCGTTCGACGGCGAGATCGGCGCTGGCAAGGCGCCGGAACGCAGCACCAGCTCGAGCTGCTTGGCCTCGCGCAACTGAGAATCGGCGTCGCCCGAGCCGAGCGTGATTTCGCAATGGCCGCCCGAGATCTGGCCTCGAATCACCGGCGCGCTGAAGGCTCGGCCATCGAGGATGATGGCGAAGCGACGGTTGACGTTGGCCCCGGTGATTCTACTGAAGATACGACCACCCGCGTCGTTGAACGTGAGGTTCACGACCCAGCCGCCGAGCGTGCCCTGACCCTGTTGGGGCGCGGCACCGGCGTCGCGGATCTGATCGCCGGTCACCTCCGAGCGGCTCTTGAGGTAGTAGGTGCGGAAGCCTGACTCTTCTTGCTTGGCGCCCGGAACTGAGTCGTCGCCGGCCTTGTACTCGAGCTGGTAACCAATCTCGCGATCGCTCGGGACCTCGAGCGTTGCCACCCAAGCGCGGAAGCGCTGCAAGGTTTGGGTCGACGTCTCTTTGTCGCCCTTCTTGAGGAAGGCGTAAGTAGTGGTTTTAGAGCGCTTTTTGCCGTCGGCGTCTTTGCCGAGCGGCGCGCCCTCTTGGAAGAACGAAAGGCCTTCGGGCAGCGACTCGGGTGCCGCCTTCTTGCTCAAGCCGGCAAAGAAGTCGGTGTCGTCGTCGAGCAGCTTGAACTCGAGGCGCGCGGTCTTGCTGATGGTTTCGCGGATCGACGAAAAGCTCTTTTCGTCTTCGCCGGGTACCTCGACGATGATGTCCTCGTCGCGCGTCGAGACCGCGGCTTCGCGCAGACCGAGCTCGTCGACGCGACGGGCGATGATGTCTTTGGCTTGGCCGACGGCGCGCTCACGGATGCCCGATTCGACGGACGACTTGATCTTGAACTCGAAGTTTCGCTGATCGCTCGTGCGGGTGAACGACAGCTCGCTGCGGAACTTCTCGAGAAAGCGCTCGTCGAGCTTGGTCGGATCCGTGCCCTCTTTGACTTTGACGCGGATGATATTGGCGGGCCGGCGCGGGGCGTCGATCTCGATCTTCTCACGCAGCTTCGCGTACTCGTCGTCGGTCGGAACCTCATCCTTGCCGTCGTCCGACTTGTGGATGCCGAGCACTTTGGCGGCCTCGCGCCGCATTTCCTCGTAGTAGTTGTCGCGCTTGTCTTTGATGGCCTCGTCGACGTCGACCGAATACACGAGGCGTAGGCCTCCGCGTAGATCGAGCCCGGCCACCAGCCGAAACGACACGTGCTCTTGAATGAAGGCTGGACACGGGATTTTCCCGCCGCTCAGCCCCGGCAGGGTCGGCCACATCGCTAGAAAGCCGATGCCAGCGACGCTCGCGGCCAGCGAGAAGCGCAAGCGCCAGCCGAGCTCGAACACGTCGATGGAGGCGAAGGTGCAGGTCAAGGCAATCATGCCCAGCAGCACCATCGGCCAGAAGCCATTGTGGTAGGCGGCGAACGCCGCTGCTGCTGCTGAGGCGGCGCCGGTCCAACTCGAGACGCGCCGCTGCCTGCCCACCAGCCCGGATAGCAGCAGGATCAGCGCGAACGCGCCGAACACCGCCGTGAGCACTCGTTCAATCCCCATGGCTCACTTCTTCTCGGCTTGCGCCGCCGTCTCGGGGTTGTCTTTACCGAGCAGCGAGTTCTTGAGAAAGTCGACCTTCACGCCCGGCGCAATCTCGACCTTGGCGTAGCGATCACCCAGCTCGACCAGCTTGCCGACGAGGCCGCCCTGGAGCAGCACGCGGTCGCCCTTGGCGAGCCCCGCAACGAGCGCCGCCTGCTTCTTCGACTGCGAGCGAGACGAGAAGAGGAGCAGAGGGATCATCACGACGATGAGCAGCAGCGGCAGGTAGCCGAAGATGCCCGGGCTCTGGGCCGACGAGTCGTGGGTGATCGGAGCGGACGGCGCCGCTTCCGTTCCGGGGTGACCCGGAGCGGGAGGAATATTTTGAAGGGAAAACATGGCTTGGGGACGCCTCGGGCCCGCGGCTATACCCACAATTGGCCTGCCGCGCAACGCGAGAGGGCGAGGGCGAGGGCGGGGGACCGAGGGAAAGGGAAAGGGAAGGCGGGTGCGGAGAGAGGAGGCCGGCGCGTCATGCATCGCCCCACGCCCATCCCACACGCCGCCGCTCTCCCCTTCCCCTTCCCCCGCGCTTTCGCCCTCGCCCTCGCCCCGTTCCCGCGCCTTGACACCCTGGGAATCGGGTTGTAGAGGCAGGGCCCTGATTCTCGGACGGAAACAGTCTGCTTGCGGGCTTCGGCCCGCTTCCCCACAGGCGCGTAGCTCAGTGGTAGAGCATTACCTTGACACGGTAGGGGTCGTTGGTTCAATCCCAATCGCGCCTACAAAAGCAGCTGTTTCCTGGGTCAGTCTCGTGCGGGGGCGCGGGCTCGTAACGCGGGGGCCCCGCCCCGCTCGCCGTCGCGTGTCGCGGGGCCCCAGCCCCGCTCCGTTTCTAGGCGTTGAGCTTGGGGCGCGGAGCTTGGGCTCCGAGCAGCTGTCCTTGTGACCATGTCGGGGCCCGAGCTCGTCTCGCCCGGCCAGCTCCTCGAGAAGCAGGGAGAGCGGACGCCGGACGTCGTGGCCGTGACGGTCAACGGCAAGCTGCAAGATCTGCACACCCCCGTCGATGTCGCGAGCGACGTGAAGCCGATCAAAGTCGGTGAGCCTGCGGCGCTCGAGGTGATTCGCCACTCGGCCGCCCACGTGATGGCCGACGCGGTGCAGCGGCTCTTTCCGGGCACGCAGGTCACCATCGGCCCGGCCATCGACGCCGGCTTTTTCTACGACTTTTATCGCGCTGAAGGGCCCTTCACCGAGAAGGATCTAGCCAGCATCGAGAAAGAGATGCGGCGGATCATCAAGGAGAAACGCCCGTTCATGCGGCAAGAAGTGCCGCGCGAAGAGGCCAAGGCCCTGTTCGAGAAGATGGGCGAGAAGTTCAAGCTCGAGATCATCGACGCCATTCCGGCGGACCAAGCGATCTCGCTCTACCGCCACGGCTTGCCCGAGTGGACAAACAGCACCTGGTTCGACGTGTGCCGTGGCCCGCACGTGCAGCACACCGGCCAAATCGGCGCGATCAAGCTGATGAGCGTGGCCGGGGCTTACTGGCGCGGCGACGAGCACAACCCGATGCTGACGCGCATCTACGGTACGGCTTTTCCGACCGAAGAAGAGCTGACCGAGCACCTTCGCCTGCTCGAAGAGGCCAAGGCGCGCGACCACCGCAAGCTCGGCAAAGAGCTCGAGCTGTTCATGTTCCACGAGTACGCGCCGGCCATGCCGTTCTTCTTGCCGCGCGGCGCGGGCATTTATAACCGGCTCATCGACTACATTCGCAGTCTGTACGTCGACTACGGGTACGAAGAAGTCATCACGCCCCAGTTCTTCGACAAGAAGCTGTACGAAACCTCGGGTCACCTCGCAAACTACATGGAAAACATGTACTTGCCGGTGCCGTCGGAGCAGCTGAAGGCCGAGCACGACGACGAGCCGCGCAAAGACTTGGATTGGATCGCCGCCAAGCCGATGAACTGCCCCGGGCACTGCCTGATGTTCGGGCAGCGGCGGCGCAGCTACCGCGAATTGCCGTGGCGCGTCGCTGACTTCGGACGGCTACATCGCTACGAGCGCGCAGGCGTCGTGCACGGTTTGGCGCGCGTGCGCACCTTCTGCCAAGACGACGCGCACATCTTCTGCACGCCCGACCAGCTCGAAGCCGAGATTCTGGCGTTCAACAAGCTTTTGTTCGAGGTGTACGCGGCCTTCGACTTCACGAACATCAGCGTCAAACTCGCCCTGCGGCCCGAGGCTCGCCTCGGCGGCGACGAGCTGTGGGACAAAGCAGAGGGCGCCCTCGAGCGCGCGCTGTTGCAAGCCGGCGTGCCGTTCGAAAAACTGCCCGGCGAAGGCGCGTTCTACGGCCCGAAGCTCGAGTTCCACGTCGTCGACGCGTTGAAGCGCGGCTGGCAGCTCGGGACAATTCAGCTCGACTACTCGATGCCCGAGCGCTTCGGGCTCGAGTTCGTGGGCAACGACGGCGCCGGGCACCGTCCAGTCATGCTGCATCGCGCGATTTTGGGCTCCGTCGAGCGCTTTTTCGGCATCTATACCGAGCATTGCGCTGGAAAGTTCCCGGTTTGGCTGGCCCCCGAGCAGGCGACACTGGTCACCGTGAGCGAGAACCAGGCCGAATACGCCTACAAGATTGCCTCAGAGCTGAAGGCTCGCGGTTTGCGCATCGTCGTCGACGCGGGGTCGGACAAGCTTGGCGCCAAAATTAGGAACGCACGCAACATGCGGACGCCTTACATTGGCGTGATTGGTGAGAATGAAGTCACGGGCGGCACCGTTGCGGTGCGCTCTCGTGAGGCGGGCGATTTGCCCCCGATGAGCGTGGCCGAATTCGCGGAGCGGCTGGTCAAGGAAGCCCAACCCCCGCGCGTCACACAAAAGCAAAATTAGGCTGCTACGGCAGCACCACCTAGAGGAGAAACAGACACTTTGGCACTACCTGGCGGCGGCGGAAGGCGATTCTCGCGAGACACTCGTGGACCACAGATCCGGATCAATCACCGGATTCGCGTGCCCGAGGTGCGCGTGGTGGCCGAGGACGGCTCGAACCTCGGCGTCTTGCCCACCGATCAAGCGCTGAAGCGCGCTCAAGAGGTGGGGCTCGACTTGGTGGAGGTGAACCCGAAGGGCACGCCTCCGGTCTGCAAGATTCTCGACTTCGGCAAGTACAAGTACGAAGAGAAGAAGAAGGCTGCCGAAGCCAAGCGCAAGCAAACCGTCGTCGAGGTCAAAGAAGTGAAGATCCGTCCGAAGACGGACGAGCACGATCTCAACGTCAAGATCCGCGCGATTCGGCGCTTCATCGAGTCGGGCAACAAGGTCAAGGTCGTGTGCCGCTTCCGTGGCCGCGAGATGATGCATCCGCAGGTCGCCTCGGGGCAGCTGCAAGACATCATCAAGGCCATCGAAGACCTCGTGAACATCGAGCAGCGGCCGATGATGGAGCAGCGCACGATGGCCATGCTGGTGTCGCCCAAGCCGGTCGTGTTCCAGCGCCTGCAGCAATTGCAGCGCGATCGCGACAAAGCTCGCGAAAAGGCCGGCCTCACCGGGATCAGCGGCGATCGACAGAGCCTCGACGTGCCCGAAGAGGAGCCCGAAGAAGAGCTGCACGAGCCCGACGACGATGATGATGATGATGACGACGACGATGACGACGACGACGAAGCTGGAGACGAGGCCGCCAAGACCTGAGAGCTCCCGAGGCCAGCGCTCTTGAAGCCTGACTATTGGCTGGAGCGCTGGCGCGAGAGCCGCATCGGCTTTCATCGCGCGGACGCAAATCCGCGCCTCGTTCAGCACGCCGCGCTGCTGAACGACGTGGTGCGGGTGCTGGTGCCGCTGTGCGGAAAATCGGTCGACCTCGAGTGGCTGGCCGTGCACGGCTTCGAGGTGGTCGGTATCGAGCTGAGTGAGCTGGCCGCGCAAGCGTTCTTCGCCGAACGCGGCTTCTCTCCGAGCAGGCACGAGCGCGGCAGCTTCGTCGAGCTGCGGCACGGCAATGTCGCGATCTTGGTGGGCGATTTTTTCGCAGCGCGCCCGGAAGAGCTCGAATATTTCGACGGAGCTTACGACCGCGCCGCCATGATCGCGCTGCCGGCGGAGCTGCGTGCGCGTTACACGGCGCACCTGAAAACCTTGCTCGCGCCCAAAGCCAAGCTGCTCTTGGTCACGCTATTCTACGACGCCGAAGGCGGTCCGCCGTTCTCGGTTTCGCCGGAAGAAGTGCGCTCGGCCTACGCAGGCGCGCGTATCAGCGAGCTGTCGAGCGACGACGCACGCGCGGATGCTCCCGGCCCCGTCGAGCGCGGCGCCAGCTTCGTCCGCGAGAACGCCTACTTGGTCGAGTTTCCGGGCTAGACCGCTAGCACGCGCACGCCTGGAAAGTAGTGACGGAGCTTCTCGAGATCTTCAACGTCACTCGAGTACACGACATCGCCGCGCGCAGCCGCCGACGCCATGACGATGGCGTCGACCAACGTCGCGCCCCGCACCGCACCCAAGGCTTCCCCAGCCAACTTGGCGAGTGATTCCGTAAGCGGTTCGATGTCGACCCTTTCGAGAATGATGTCGCGCAGATCCGTTCTCCCCTGCCACCACTCCGCGACAACGTCCGCAGGCACCGTAATGGCTTGATCGCGCTGAAGCGCGCGCTCGACCACCTCCTTGATGCGTTGTCGCCGCCGCTCGAGCGCGATCAGCGCTCCGGTATCGAAGGTGATGCCTGTCACGCGGCTCGCTTGCGACGCGACTTTCTGGGGACATAGCGCGGACCGCCAGCCTGCTCAGCGTCGATGGCGGCGGCGGATTCGGCCGTTAAGGATGAGCCTCCCAACTTGTCGATCAGGCGTCGATGGGCTTCTCGCTGCCGAATCCAACGAGCTGCGTCAGCAAAGGCCGCCGAAAGATTGCCAGCGTGCGCGAGCCTGGCGTGCCGTTTGAGGGCCGCGACGTCTTCCTTGGCCAGCGAAACGCTGACTTTGACGGTGTTTCCGGCGCGATGCTGAGCCACTGTCCTACCAGGGTAGTCCAAATTCGGGGCCGCGCAAACCCACGAGAACGCCAGGGCGACCGCGCCGCCATGATTGCGCTGCCGGCCGAGCTGCGCGCGCGTTACACGACGCAGCTGCCGAAACTTCTTTACAACATCAGCGCGCCTGACGTCAGCGGCGCGCCAGTTGGTCCATCGCGAGAAGAGCGCGTTGCGCCTACGGTGTGAAAGAGTGACGAGTCACCCAATCGCTAGAGCGAGATTGCCAAGGAGTCACGCCAGCACGCTGTCGTGAGGCCTAGATCGTCCCTGCACGTAAGTCCGTGCAGGAGGTTCGTCACATGCAAATCTCGAAGCTGACTCCGTTCTTGTCTCTGATCATTGCGGCCGGTTGCGCCAACCAAAGTCCAGGTCACGGCGAAGCATCCGGAGAAGCAGACCAAAATCTCATCGGCAGCGGGCCCGCGACACGCTGCACCAGCAAATCAACCAGCTCGATTCAGCGTTCGCGTTCAATGTCACGCTGGACTATTCGAACCCTGCCAATCAACCGGCGCGTCTTCTGGCAGAGGGTCGCGACGCTTCGGCTACGCTCGATTCGGGGTTCTTGGGCGGCACGGGCTTCCAGAACGAAGGCGACAACGAGATCACGGGCTGGCACACCTCGAGCGGCGACCCCACGGCAGCCGGCATCTTGGGCGCCGCTGTTCCCAAACCGTTTAGCGGCGGCTGGCGCACCTTCTACACCCAGCAGCACGGCGACAACGTCACCTGGGAGATCATGAAGAATCCGACGGGCCTGCCGTTCTTGCCCTGACGAAGTGAGGCTTTTGCCGAGCGGTGCGCTACGTGCGCGCGCGGCGCGTGCCGCTCGAAGAAGCTGCGGAGCTACGCGGTGAGCTCTCAGGGCTGTCGAGGCCGAGCTCGCGCAAGCGCTTGAGGAACGTGGGGTAAGAGATACCCAGCAATTGGGCGGCCGCCATGCGCTTGCCGCCGGTGTGCTCGAGCACGCGGCGCACGTAGGCGTGCTCGACGGCATCGAGCGGCGGAGGCACGCCGTCGCCTGCCGCGTCGACCTGGAAAAACCGTCCGGGCGGCTGCGACAGACGCCAGTTGCTCTCGCCGAACGCCAAGTCTTTGCCTGACAACAGCGGCCCGGGTGCGCTGATCACGGCCCGCTCGATGATGGTGCGAAGCTCGCGGATGTTGCCGGGGAAGCCGTAACCGGCGAGCAGCGCCTGCGCCTCTTCGGACAGGCCCTTCACGTCTTTTTTCATGCGCGCGCCGAAGTAGTCGACGAACAGCTGACCCAGGGCGCAAATCTCGTCTTTGCGATCGCGGAGCGGCGGCACGTTCAGGCGAAAAACGCTGAGCCTTCGATACAAATCTTCGTGAAACTGGCCGGCTTTCACCAGCTCGCGCGGCTCACGGCTGGCGGTGGCGATCACACGCAGCGAAAGCTCGAGCTCACGCTGCGCGCCCAGACGGCGCAGGCGCATGCCGTCCAAGAACTTGAGCAACATGGCCTGCGCAGCCAACGGCAGGGCGGTGACTTCGTGCAAAAACAGGCTGCCGCCGTGCGCCAGCTCGACCAGGCCACGCCGCGCAGCGGTGGCGTCGGCGAAGGCGCCGCGCTCGTGGCCGAACAGCTCGCTCTCCAAAAACTCACGCGGCAGCGCCGCGCAGTCGACCGTGACGAAGGGCGCAGATTCGTGGCCCTCGTAGCTCAGACTGTGCAAAAGCTCGGCCGTATGCTGTTTGCCGGCGCCTGGCGGTCCCACGAGCAAGACTGGGGTACAGGGGCTCTGCCGCAAGCGCTCGAGCTCCTCACGCATGCGCGCCATCGGGTCGGTCACCACCGGAACTTGAAGGGCAGGGATCATGGTTTCCTCGTTGGAGAAGCAGCAGAGCTAGGTCGCTATCGCCTCAGTCGGAGCGCCGCGCCGGCGAGCCAGGGACTCGCGAGCTAGGCAGGCCAGGTAAAACGTGACGGGCAGCACCACCAAGGTCAGCAGCGCCGCCGAAATCGTGCCGCCCACCACCACCACGGCGATCGGGCGTTGAGTCTCACTGCCGATGGCGTGCGACATGGCGGCCGGCAGCAAGCCGAGAGACGCGAGCAGCGCGGTCACCAAAACCGCGCGCAAACGTTCACGCGTGCCGTTGACGACGGCGCTCATCAGCGGCTCGTTGTTGGCCATGCGCGCGCGGATCGCGGCCAGCACCAGCACGCCGTTGAGCACGGCTTGCCCGAGCAGCGCGATGAAGCCGACCGCTGCCGACACCGACAGCGGCATGCCGGCGACCGCCAGGGCGACGACGCCACCGACCAGCGCAAACGGCACGTTGACCAGGATCACGGTCGCGTCGAACAACGAGCCGAAGGCTGAAAACAACAGCAGTAGCGTGATCAGCAGCGCCAGCGGGATCACCAGCGACAGGCGCTTCATGGCGCGCTCCTGATTCTCGAACTCGCCGCCCCAAGCCATTTGATAGCCCGCTGGCATCTTGACCTCGGCGCCCACGCGCTGCTGCGCTTCGGCCACGAACGAGCCGAGGTCGCGGTTCCGGACGTTCATGCGCACACCGACGTAGCGCTGGCCGTTTTCGCGCGTGATCGCGGCGCGGCCCGTGCCCATGCTCACGTCCGCGACGGCCGATAGCGGCACCAGCGAGCCGTCTTTGAGCGGCAGCATCATGCGCGAAATCGAGTTGAGGTCGTCGCGGGTCGAGGGTGGCAACCGCACCGTGACGTCGAAGCGCCGCTCGCCGTCCCAAATCTCGCTGGCCACGTGGCCGCCCATGGCGGTCTCGATGTAGTTTTGGACGTCGCCCAGATCGAGATCGAAGCGCGACAGCGCGCGCCGGTCGATGTGCACGGCTAGCTGCGGCGTCTCGCCGGACTTCACGACGCCGACATCGGCGGCACCGGGAATCTTGGTGATGGTCGCGTCGGCTTTCTCGGCGGCTTTCTGCAGCTCGTCCAGATCGTCGCCGTAGATTTTGAGGGCGATTTGGCCAAATTGCCCGGAAATGTTCTCAGCGACGTTGTCGCGAATCGGCTGCGAGAAGTTGTAGTCGATGCCCGGCACCTCTTGCAGGTTGTGGGTCATCTCGGCCACCAGATCGTCGAGGTCGTGGATCTGCGGGCGCCACTCGTGCAGCGGCTTGAGCTTCACGAAAATTTCGAGGTTGCTGGGCAACGTCGCGTCCGTGCCGTCTTCCGGGCGGCCCAGCTGAGACAGCACTTCGGTGGCCTCCGGCGTCCGCTGCAGCAGCTGCTTCAGCTTCGGCGTCAGCTTGC
>Ga0307516_10007139_pt1 | contig 12897 bp, 9 predicted proteins | sample 19_EM_MG_FD_203310 | JGI IMG/M metagenome (GOLD analysis project Ga0307516, IMG submission 203310) | Populus trichocarpa ectomycorrhiza microbial communities from riparian zone in the Pacific Northwest, United States - 19_EM | ecosystem: Host-associated > Plants > Roots > Unclassified | place... | reverse complement strand
GTCAGCAGTGCGCAGAACGTCATCATCCGCAACCTGCACATCGTCAACCCATGCGACGTCGGCCCGGTGTGGGACCCGAACGACGGCGACTCCGGCAACTGGAACTCCGAGTACGACGGCATCACGGTCGACGGATCGAACCATGTCTGGATCGACCACAACACCTTCACCGACGCACCGCAGACCGACGACCTGTCACCGGTCGAGAACGGCAAGATCAAGCAGTGCCACGACGGCGCGCTCGACGTGAAGAATGGTTCCGACTACGTGACTGTGTCGAACAACGTCTTCGACCAGCACGACAAGAACAACCTGATCGGCTCGTCCGACAGCACGACCAGCGACGACACGCACCTGACGGTCACTTTCCACGGCAACCTGTTCAGCCAGGTGACCGAGCGTGCCCCGCGCGTGCGCTTCGGCAGCGTGCACGTCTACAACAACTACTACGAAGGCAGCAAGTCGCACCCGGTGTATGCGCACCAGTACAGCATCGGCGTGGCCTACAAGGCGAAGATCATCTCGGAGAACAACGCGTTCGACATCCAGGGCGCGAACAGCTGTACCAGCGTGCTGAAGAACCCGGGTTCGTCGAGCAAGACAGGTGCGATCAAGGAGAGCGGTTCGCTGATCAACGGTGCGGCGCTCGACATCAGCCAATGCAGCTTCAGTGCTGCCGTGGGCTGGACCGTGCCGTACGCCTACAGCTCGGCATTGCTGCCAGCGGCCAGCGTCAAGGCGGCGGTCAAGGCCTCTGCAGGGTCCGGCAAGCTGACGGTCTCTCAGTAGGTTTTTACTCCGGGCCGCTTGGACGCTTGCGTCCGCGTCGCCGCGCACACCGCCGTGCGGCGGCGTGCAAGCTGCCCGCACGACGAAACACACGACACGCGCATAGCCGGTCGACATCCACCACAAGACGCAGAAGACACGATTCTCATGAACATGCACCATCGCCTTACCCGCACACCGCAAACGACGATGTCTCCGCAGTTGCGGCGGCAGTTTGCGTTGATCCTCACCTTGAGCAGTGCCGCCGTCCTGGCAGCCTGCGGCGGCGGCGGCAACGGATCGAGTGAAGGCGGTAGCCCTGTCGCTTCATCGCCGGCACCGGCGCCAGCGCCAGCACCAGCGCCGTCTCCTGCGCCGGCACCAGCACCGTCTCCTTCGCCAGCACCAGCGCCGTCTCCTGCGCCGGCACCAGCACCGTCTCCTTCGCCAGCACCTGCGCCGTCTCCTTCGCCAGCACCAGCACCGTCTCCTGCACCAGCACCGTCTCCTGCACCAGCACCGTCTCCTGCACCAGCACCGTCTCCTGCACCAGCACCGTCTCCTGCACCAGCACCGTCTCCTGCACCCGCACCGTCTCCTTCGCCAGCACCTGCGCCGGCGACCAGTGGCGGCTTCGCCGGATCGGTGACTGGAGGCGGCAGCGTCAAAGCGGTGACGGTCTCCAACGCGGCTGACATGCAGGCCGCCATCGATGCCTACACCGGCACCGGCGGCCTCGTGATCCGCTACACCGGCACCTTCGACTTCGCCGCGATCACCGATGCGTGCACGCAATGGCAAAAGGCCGCCGGCGCGATCGTCGAGATCAAGAACAAGAGCGACGTCACCATCGAAGGTGCCGACGGCTCAGGAGCGAACTTCGGTTTGGCCGTCAAGGGCGGTGCCACGAACATCATCATCCGCAACATGACGATCGGCCTGCTGCCGGGCTCGATCGACGCCATCGGCATCGAAGGCCAGGGCGGCAAGTTCCCCGGCTACGTGTGGGTCGACCACAACACGCTCTTCAGCAGCCTGAAGGAGTGCTCAGGCGCCGGCGACCTGGAGTTCGACGGCCTGCTGGACAACAAGGCCGGCGCCCACAACCTGACCTACTCGTACAACTACATCCACGATCATCACAAGGTGGGTTTGATCGGATCGAGCGACAGCGACTCCAGCGACCGATTCATCACCTTCCACCACAACTTCTATCAGAACGTCGGCTCCCGCCTGCCGCTGCAGCGCGGTGGCTACACGCACCTCTACAACAACCTGTACAGCGCCATCATCACCTCGGGTGCCAACATCCGCATGGGCGGCTATTCGCTGATCGAAGCCAACTACTTCGAGAACGCGCAGAACCCGGTCACCTCGCGCGACAGCGACACCATCGGCTACTGGGAACTGCGCAACAACAACATCAAGGTCCCTGCAGACTTCAAGACCTACGGCATCAGCTGGGTGGCCAGCCCGTCCACGCCATCGCGTGATGCCACCGACTGGGTCAGCACCGCCACGTTCCCCGTCCCCATCTCGTACACCTACACCCCGCAGGACCCGGCTTGCATCAAGCAGAAGCTGCCGGCCGTGGCAGGTGCAGGCAAAGCGCTGGCCCAGGTGAGCTGCAACTGATGAGCCAAGCACGCACGCCACATCAACAGGTTTTCCCGATGAAAAGACAAGGGCAACATGCAACGCGCGTTCCGGCCGTGAGCGCGCTGCTTTGCTCGCTGGTGATGTCGGCTTGCGGCGGCGGCAACGATTCGGGAGCCGCCCCGGCGCCGGGGCCTTCCTCGACGGCACCGGCTCCCAGCCCGGCGCCAGCACCGGCACCATCGCCTAGTCCAGCACCTACGCCATCGCCTAGTCCAGCACCTACGCCATCGCCGAGTCCAGCACCTACGCCATCGCCGAGTCCCGCACCGGCACCATCGCCGAGTCACGCACCGGCACCATCGCCGAGTCCCGCACCGGCACCATCGCCGAGCCCCGCACCGGCACCATCGCCGAGCCCCGCACCGGCGCCATCGCCGAGTCCCGCACCGGCGCCATCGCCGAGTCCTACACCGGCGCCATCGCCGAGTCCGGCACCATCGCCGAGCCCCGCACCGGCGCCATCCGCTGAGGTGTTGTCACAGGCAGGCAACCCGATCTACCGCGAGGTGACGGGCTACACGGCCTGGTTGAGTGACGCCTCCACTGATGCAGCGAAACTGGCCGCCGACAAGGCGCGAGCCGACACGATGATCACGTGGCAGATGCCCCATGGCGGCTTCTACAAGAACGCCGTCAAGGTCTACGACACCGCCTGGGATGGCAAGGCCGAACGCTCCGGCTGGACCGGCGCCGACGGCGTGGAACTCGGCACCATCGACAACGACGCCACCGTGACCGAACTGCTTTTCCTGGCCGACGTGTACCGCCGCTCGGGTGGCACCACCTACCGCGACGCAGCACGCAAGGCGCTCGATTTCCTGCTGACCATGCAGTACCCGTCGGGCGGCTGGCCGCAGGTCTACCCGGCCCGCACGGGCACGGTCTACTCGAACTACGTCACCTTCAACGATGACGCGATGGCCCGTGTGCTGGCGCTGCTCGACCATGCCGCCCAGCGCAAGGCGCCGCTGGACGGCGACGTCTTCACCACCGTGCAGCGCGACAAGCTCGCCACCGCGATCGACAAGGGCGTGGACTTCATCCTGAAGGCGCAGATCGTGCAAAACGGCGTCAAGACGGTGTGGTGTGCCCAGCACGATCCGGTCACCTATGTGCCGCGCGGCGCGCGTGCCTTCGAGTTGGCTTCCAAGAGCGGCAAGGAGTCCGTGCTCATCGTCACGTTCCTGATGACACGCCCGCAGACGCCAGCCATCAAGGCTGCCGTGAAGGCGGCCATCGCCTGGTACCGCAGCAGTGCGGTCAAGGTCGACAACACGGCCTATGTGAACCGCTCGTCGAGCAGCAGTGACGACACGTACAACCCGATCGTCGCCAAGTCGGGCAGCACGATGTGGTACCGCTTCTACGACCTCGATGCCGACACCGGCTTCTTCAGCGGCCGCCTGCCCACCGACAACCCACCGGGCATGGGCAAGCGCTACAACATCATGGAGATCGAGCCTGAGCGGCGCTATGGCTACCAGTGGGGAGGCGCCTACGGCACCCAGCTGTTCACCTACACGGACAGCGTCGGGTACTGACGCCGGCTGAGCTGGGCGAAGCGGTTCGCTCCCTTTTCATCCTCGTTGTTCAAAACTGCCATCCCGATCGGGATGGCAGTTTGCATTTCACCTGACCGCCATCCAGACTGTCCTGGATACTCGAGCGCAAAGAATCCTTCGGCACGACGTCGGTGCGTGTCATGCTCTGCGTGCCCGGGCACGGGTGTTCAGAGCCGATCCGGGTTCCATAGAACGAGGAGCGAATCATGTCCATGGTGTCTCGTCTGTTCGCCTGCCTGCTGCTTGTCTGGCAGGTCGCGGCCACCGGTGCTGAAGTCGTCCGCTTCCCGAAGCCCGAGTTCGAGGGTGATCGCCGCTACGACTACGTCCTCCAGGTGCTGCAACTGGTGCTGTCGAAGACCGGTACCGATTACCGGATCGAGCTGGCCGGGGCCCCGATGAACCAGGAGCGCCAGGTGCAGGAGCTCGAGGCCGGGCGCACGATCGACGTCGGCCCGATTCCCAGCTCCGCCGAACGCGAGGCGCGCCTGTTGCCCATTCGCATCCCGTTGAACAAGGGCCTGCTCGGTTGGCGGCTGGGCCTGATCCGCAAAGGCGACAAAGGCATGTTCGCGGGCGTCAACACCCTGGACGATCTCAAACGTGTACGCCTTGCGCAGGGACAGGAATGGCCGGACACGCAGATCCTCCAGGCCAACGGCATCCCTGTGATCACCGCGCCGAAGTACGAGGGCCTGTTCAAGATGCTCACCGGCAAGCGCTTCGATTATTTTCCGCGCAGCACCATGGAAATCTGGGACGAGCAAGAGAACAACGCCGATTCGCTGGAGGTGGAACCCCACCTCGCGCTGCACTATTTCTACGACTCCTATTTCATGGTGAACCGCAACAACACGAAGCTGGCCAACGCCCTTCGTGACGGGTTTGAGAAGGCCATCGCCGACGGCTCGTTCGACAAGATATTCCAGCAGTACTTCGGTGAGCGGCTGCGCAAGGCGCGCCTGGAAACACGCACGGTCATCGAGTTGCGAAACCCGCTGCTCACACCCGGTACGCCATCGGATCGACCGGAACTCTGGTACGACGCCAAACGAGGGCGGTGACGGCCACCCAAGCGTTTCACCCAGTCAAGGGGTGGGGCGAGGCCCAAGCGTTCGCAGTTCGGTGACAACCGGACCCAGCAATTGAGCCACCTTGCGGACCAGGGTCTCCGCACCCGCATCGTCGATGCCGTTGTTGCAAGCCCGTTCGAGCTCCGCAGCCGCGTCGTGCACCGCATGCACGGCGAGGGTGCCGGTGACGTTCTTCAGATCGTGCGCCATGCGCATCGCCGTGGCCTTCTGGCCCGTCACCCGCGCGACGCGAAAGCGCTCCGGGAAATCCGCCTCCCGATCGCGAAACATCTGCAGCAGGCGCAGGTACAGCGCTTCGTTGCCCATCGTGGCGGTGAGGCCGGCCTCGCGGTCGATGCTTGCCAGGCCCAGCAGTGCATCGGCGCGTGATCCGTCGCTTGCTGCAGGCTCGGGCTTCGCCACGGCCGGGTGGACCCAGCGGGCAAGCCTGGCGAAGAGTTCTTCGACCTTGATCGGCTTGGCGACGTGGTCATTCATGCCGGCCGCGATGACCTTCTCGCGGTCGCCGACCATCGCGTTGGCCGTCATCGCGATCACCGGCAGATCACGCCACTGCGGCTGCAGGCGCAGTGCCCGGGTCGCGGCGTAGCCGTCCATCACGGGCATCTGGCAATCCATCAGGACGCCATCGAAGCGCTGGCGTCCCAGCATGTCCAGGGCCTCCTGGCCGTCGCAGGCCACGCTGACGACGATGTCGGCACGGCGCAGCACGGTGAGTGCGATCTCTCGGTTGATGGCGTTGTCTTCCACCAGAAGGATCTGCGCGCCCCTCAGCTGTGCCTGGTGCCCGAGCATCGTTTCTTCTCGCTTCGTCGTGCGCGGCGCCTGAGGCACAGAAAGCCCCAGCGCCTGGGTGCAGGCGTCGAACAGAGCCGAGGGGGTGATCGGCTTCACGAGCAGCGCATCCACGCTGACCTGTCGTTCCGCCAGGCGTTTCTGCGCCTCATCGCGGGCGAAGGCCGTCACCATCAGCACCGTCGGTGTCGGGCGGCTCCGGCCGCCACGCAAGCCCAACAGGCTTGCACATTCCACGCCGTCGAGGCCGGGCATCTTCCAGTCGATCAAAAGCAGGTCGTACGGCATGCCGCTCGTGTCGGCGAGGTGTGCCCTGCGCAGTGCCTCCTGCCCGTCGGCCGCTGCCTCGGCCTGGAGTCCGAGTGCGGCTCCCATGCCGACCAGCACCTCGCGAGCGCGGGCGTTGTCGTCCACGACCAGTGCGCGTTTGCCATGCAAGCGCCCTTCGTGCGGCAAAAGCGCCGTCGCGTGCTCGGTCTGCACGTCGAAGCGCAAGGCAAAGTGAAACCGGCTGCCTTGTCCCGGCGTGCTCTCCACATCGATATCGCCGCCCATCATGCGCACCAGGTGGCGGCTGATTGAAAGCCCGAGCCCGGTACCGCCGTATCGCCGGCTGGTCGACGAATCGACCTGCGTGAAGGGCTGGAACAGGCGCTGCAGGTCATCGGGCGTCATGCCGATGCCGGTGTCGCGCACGTCGAAGCGAAGCTGAATCGACTGGGCCTTGCGCTCGACGACCTCGATGGCGATGACGACCTCGCCGCGTTGCGTGAACTTGACAGCGTTGTAGCCGAGGTTCAGCAGCACCTGGCGCAAACGCGAGGGGTCGCCCACCAGGACCGGGGGCAACTGCGGCGGCATGGTGAACAGCAGCTCGAGCCCTTTTTCCTCGGCGTTCATGCCGATCAGGTTGCCCAGGCCGTCCATCACGTCGGCGAGGCTGAACGGGATGGTCTCGATGTCGAGCTTGCCGGCCTCGATCTTGGAGAAATCGAGGATGTCGTTGAGGATCCCGAGCAGCGCTTCGGCGGCGCCGTGGATCTTCTGCACGTAATGCAGCTGTTGCGGCGTCAGCCCGCTTTGCAGGGCCAGGTACGCCATGCCAAGAATGGCATTCATCGGCGTCCGGATCTCATGGCTCATGTGGGCCAGGAAGTCGCTCTTGGCCTGGTTCGCTTCTTCGGCCGCTTGCCGGGCAACCCGGTCCGTCTCGGCCTGCCGTCGCTCCGTGATGTCACGGGCGATGCCGACGGTGCCCGCCAAGCGACCATCACGGTCGTGCAGCGCCGTCTTGATGGTCTCGACCAGCGAGTGGCTTCCGTCAGCGTCGACGTGGGTCTCCTCGATCCGCTTGGATCCGGTCGATGCCATCACTTCGGCGTCGTCGAGACGGTACTTCTTCGCGAGTTCGGGCGGGTGAAGTTCGAAGTCGGTCATGCCGATCATCTGGCTCGGCTGCGCAAACCCCTTGGTGGTGGCGAGCGCCCGGTTGACGGCGACGTAGCGGCCATTGGCGTCCTTCACCCACGCAAGGTCCGGGATGTTGTCCAGGATGGCCGCCATGCGTGTATTGGCGTTGCCGAGTTCCGCCGCATGCTGCCGCAGCCTCTCGCGCATGGCGTTGAGGGCATTGACCAACTGGTCGAGCTCATCGCCTTCAGCGCGAGCGCGCCGCAATTGCAGCGGCGGGACTGCCGCCTCCGCCGTGACGCTGCCGATCGACGCAGCGATGTCCACCAGGTGGCGGGTCGCCAACCGGTGCACGACGAACAGGATGAACAGCGCGACCAGAAAGGTCTTGGCCGCGTTGCTGAGCAGGATGACGATGGCCTGCGCCGCCAGGTCGCGGTAGATGTCGGTGAGGGTCGCCTCGATGTGGAGCACCCCGATGACCTGTGGCTGGTCGCCGCAGCAGGCCAGCGGAAATTCCTTCACGACGACCCTGTCACGTTGCCGCTCACCACGGAAGACCGTCAAGGCATGGGCCGTGGAGGCGGTTTCCCGCACCTCCGCCGCGCGGATGGACGGCAGGCGCAAGATGCCTTCGAGCTGCTCCTGCAGTTGCTTCGAGTCCAGCGCCCACAGACTTTCGCTCAGGCTGCGCGAGGTGGCCTGGTCGATCTCGCCGAACCGGCTTTCGAGGCGGGCCCGCTCGCTGCGGTAGCTCAAGGTCAGTTGAAGGATGGTCAGGAGCAGCGTGACCACGGTGCTGAACAGCAGCACCCGGATCAACAACGCAATGGCAATCCCGCCTTTCGGGACCTGTGAAATCGATGCCAACCAGCCGCTGCGCAGCGACGGCGGGGTCAACTCACGTGCTTTGAAGGTCATCGGTGAACTGGTCCGGCGCGAGAGATCTGATGGTGTGCGCTGGGCGTTGCCAGCATAGTCGAATGGTCGTGCATCAAGCGGCGAAGGTATGTGCTCCTTATCCCCAGTTCGCCCGGGTGTGCTGCCCATTCTTTCTCGGTATTGCGCGGCTCGACATCCACTGTCCGACCCCTTAAGCGCGGCGAAGTGGCCGATGCCTCATCGGGCGTCCCAGCACCCTGGACAGCGCAACGACAGTTTGGAAGCGGCGCGATGACAGCGCATTGACAGCCTCGCGGCCGGCCTTCGGGTTCTCTCTTAATCGCGAGCGTCGGCCGCGCCGCCACCATTCGGGCCACCTCAACACGACAAGGAGACTGGCTTGAATCACTACCTCGAGAACTCGAAGGGCCCCTGGCTGGCTGGCCTGCTGTTTGCCGCAGCGACGCCGCTTGCCTACGCGCAGTCGAGCGTCACCATCTATGGCGTGATGGACGTCTTCGCCGAGCACCGCTCGAACATGGTTGCCAACGGTGACGGCCGCTGGCTGCTGAACTCCGGCGGCATGAACACCTCGCGCCTGGGCTTTCGCGGGTCCGAAGACCTGGGTGGCGGCCTGAAGGCGATCTTCCAGCTCGAGAGCGAAGTCAACATGGACAGCGGGCAGGCCGCGGGTGGTGGCGCCTTCTGGGGCCGGCAGGCCAACGTCGGGCTGGAAAGCAGCAGCCTGGGCCGCCTGGTGGCCGGCCGTTCGTACAGCACCACCTATGACTTCGTCCTGCCGTTCGACCCGATGGGGTACGCGCCCAACTATTCGTGGGGCACGTCGGCTGGTGCAGCCGGCGGCGGCGGCACGGGCGGTGCCCGCAAGGACGGCATGGTCACCGGCGTCTCCAACATGTTGAAGTACCGCGTTGCTTTCGGTCCCGTCAGCCTGGGTGCCACCTTCGGCGCAGGCGAGGGCACGAGCAACAAGGTCTATGCAGCGGCTGCCGCCTACAGCAGCGGCCCGCTCGGGTTCGTGCTGGCATGGGACAAGGTCGAGGCTCTGCCGGTGGCCGCAGGCCAGGACAAGACGCGCAGCGTTCACCTCGGCGCCAACTTCGCCGTGACCGACACCGTCAAGCTGTTTGCCGCCATTCGCGACTACGACAAGTCGTATGCCGTGGCCGGCGCCGGCGGTTCCCACGACAAGAGCCGCACGTGGTGGGTGGGTGCCAGTGTCGTCGCCATTCCGGCGCTGACCTTGACGGCGGCCTACTACAAGCAGGACATCCGCAACGGCAAGACGCTGGGCGGCATCGACGACCCGGCCCTGCTGGCACTGCGTGCGAAGTACGCTTTGTCCAAGCGGACGGACCTGTACACCGCGGTGGGCTACGGCAAGGCCGACACCGGCCCGGTGAGCGTATCGCGCGACGACGCAGCCTTCGGAACCAAGCAGACCGGCGTCACCGCCGGCATCCAGCACCGGTTCTAAGTAAGGCGAGGGCGGCGCCGCGGCTGCATCGGTAGCGCGGCGCCTTTTACACGCGGGGCAGCAGGACGATCGCGTCCAGCCCCGCAACCTGGCCACCTTCCATGCGGTTGAGCAGCTCGATGCTGCCGCCCGTGCGCTCGCAGACCTCGCGGCAGATCGCGAGGCCCAGGCCGCTGCCGCTGGTGGGGTGGCCGGTGTGGAAGGGTTCGAACAGGTGGTCCCGCATCGATTCCGCGATGCCTGGGCCACTGTCTCGCAGCAGCAGGCGCACCGCCTGCTCGGTGGCGTTCACGGTGAGCGACAAGGGCCGCCCCGGCGGCGTTTCGCGCACTGCGTTGTGCAGAAGGTTGCGCACCAGCTCGCGCAGCATCCATGCGTGCCCGTGGGTCCACACCGGCATCTCGGCGTGCAATTCGAAGTCGAGGTTCTTGTCGGCGATCAGCGGTGACATGTCGAGCGCCACTTCGCGCGCCACCTCGCTCAGGTCGACCGCGCCGGCCGCATCCTGCTCGTGCACCTGTTCGACCTTGGCCATTGCGAGCATCTGGTTCGCCAGGCGAATGGCGCGGTCGATCGTGCCGTGGATCTGCCCGAGCGTGACCTGCGGATCGGCGTGGCCGGACAGCCCGTTCTGCGCCTGCGTCTTGAGCACCGCGAGCGGCGTGCGCAGCTGGTGCGAGGCATCGCGGACGAACTGCTTCTGCAGGCGAACCATGCGCGTGATGCGTTGCAGCAGGTCGTTCGTGGCCGCGACCACCGGCTGGAGCTCGAGCGGAAGCCCTTCGGTGCGAACGGGCGACAGATCGCGCTCACCGCGGGCAAGCACCTCGCGCCGGAGCACGTTCACCGGTCGCAGCGCGCGCCCGACGACCACCCAGGCGACGACCGCCACCACGGCGATCAGCAGCGCCTCGCGCAGCAGCGTGTCGATGAGCAGCCCCCGCGCCAGCCGTTCCCGCACTTCGAGGGTTTCGGCCACCTGGATCAGCGCCACGCCGCGCTGGCTGGTGCTGGACATCGGCTCGTAGAGCGCTGCCATGCGGACCCGCCGGCCGCGGTACTCGGTCTCGTAGAAATCGACCAGCGCCGCATAGGTGCTGCGCTTGGGCGGCGGCCCCTTGTACGCCGGCAGATCGCTGTGGCCCGACAGGAACTCGCCGTTGAAGCCCGAGATGCGGTAGTACATGCCGCCCTCGGTGCTCGCCTCGAAGATCTCCATGGCCGCAAAAGGGATCTCGACCTTCAGGCCGTTCTCGTCCAGCTGCAGCAGCTCGCCGATGTAGCGCGCCGAGGCGAGCAGCGAGCGGTCATAGGCGGTGTTGATCGCATCGAGTGCACGCCGGTAACCGTCGACCGCGTCGATGGTCACGAACAGCGCGATCGGCAAGACGATGCCTGCCAGCAGATAGCGCCGCAGCGAGTGTTGTCGGCCCGGCTTCACGCAGCGGGTTTCAGGTCATCGTCGCGGAGCAGGTATCCCAGGCCGCGCAGGGTGATGAGCGAGACACCGCTGCCGGCGAGTTTCTTGCGCAGCCGGTAGGCGACCACCTCGATGGCCTCGAACTGGATGTCCTGCTCCATCGGGAAGACCACCCGAAACAGCTTCTCCTTGGCCACCGCATGGCCCGGCCGCGCAATCAGCGCCTTGAGCAGTGCCTGCTCGCGCGGCGTGACTTCGAGCGGCTTGCCGGCGAGGTAGAACGCGCCTGAATCCACCTCCATCGTCAGCGGGCCACACGAGAGCAGGGCGTCTTTCTTCGCATGGCGGCGGAGCAGCACGCGCACGCGCGCTTCGAGCTCGTCGAGGTCGAAGGGCTTGGCCAGGTAGTCCTCGGCACCGGCGTTCAGGCCGAGCACCCGGTCGCCCACCGCGCCGCGCGCCGTCAGCACGAGGATCGGGACGTCGATGCCTTCGGTGTGGGCCTTGTGAAGCACCTGCAGGCCATCCATGCCGGGCAGCGTCAAGTCCAGCAACGCGGCGTCGGGCGGGTCATGGCGCAGGCACTGCAGGGCTTCGCTGCCGTTAGCGACATGCGAAACCTCAAAGCCACGTCGCTCGAGGGCGAGTTGCAGTGCCTGTGCCATGGCGGCATCATCTTCGACCAAAAGCAATTTCATGGGCGGCAAGTGTGCCTCGTGCGAAGAGGGCTTGTGACAAGGGTTGGCCCGCGTCACGGACATGGCGGACAGCTCGATGACAGGCAGGCTTGCGGCGATTGATAGCCAATCGACAGCTTCGGCCGCCCGGCTAGGGTCGCCCCGGAGGGCGTGCAAATGTGCTGGTGGCAGCATGACATCTCAGTTTGAACAAAGGAGACACCATGCGCCGACTCGCGCTCAAAACCCTCGCCGCTTCGCTCGTCCTCGTGTTGGCAATGCCCTCACAAGCCGCTGACAACTTCAAGATCATGATTGGCGCCAACCCTGGCGGCGGCTACGACCAGGTCGGCCGAGGCCTCGGCAAGGCCATGCAGGAAGCCGGCGTGGCAGGCAGCGTGACCTACGAGAACAAGGGAGGCGCCGGCGGCACCATCGGGCTCGCCCAGTTCGCCAACTCCAGCAAGGGCGATCCCCACGCGATGATCGTGGTCGGCGCCATCATGGTCGGCGCCATCGTGCAGAACAACCCGCCGATCAAGCTGTCCGACGCGACACCGATCGCCCGCCTGATGGCCGAATACAACGTGTTCGTCGTGCCGGCCAACTCGCCCATCAAGACGATGAAAGACGCGGTCGAGCAGATGAAGAAAGACCCGGCCAGCGTCAAGTGGGGCGGCGGCTCAAAAGGCTCGATCGACCACCTGAGCGTGGCGATGATCGCCCGCGATGCCGGTGTCGACGTGAACAAGGTCAACTACGTGCCGTTCAAGGGCGGCGGCGAAGCCACTGCGGCCGTGCTGGGTGGCCACGTGACCGTGGGCACCAGCGGCTGGGGCGAGCTGCAGGAGTTCGTCAGCAGCGGAAAGATGCGCGCCATCGGCATCACGGCGCCTGCGCGCGTCAAGGGTGTCGACGTCGCCACGCTGAAAGAGCAGGGCGTCAACGTGGAAATCGCCAACTGGCGCGGCGTGTACGGCGCCCCCGGCATCAGCGTCGAGCAGCGCAAGGCGCTGGCTGACAGCGTGATGAAGGCGACCAAGGCCAAATCGTGGGCCGACACCCTGGCCAAGAACAGCTGGGCACCGCTGCCGCTGATCGGCCCGGAGTTCGACAAGTACGTGGACGACGA
>Ga0307516_10007138_pt1 | contig 12899 bp, 12 predicted proteins | sample 19_EM_MG_FD_203310 | JGI IMG/M metagenome (GOLD analysis project Ga0307516, IMG submission 203310) | Populus trichocarpa ectomycorrhiza microbial communities from riparian zone in the Pacific Northwest, United States - 19_EM | ecosystem: Host-associated > Plants > Roots > Unclassified | place... | reverse complement strand
ACGACTCACTGCAAGACAAAGATAGCCGGAACAGCATCCTCCTGCGGACGCAGGAACTTGGGAATCCGTTCGCGCCACGTCCTGAGCCGTGTATGGTACTCGTTCAGCTTGGCGGCGTTGTACTGCTGTCGAGGCGAATGCAGTGCCCGCAAGGCGTCGCCCAGGACTTCGGCGAGCTCGACGTACTGCGTTGCGACCTGCATGATGTGGCAGCGAAGGCTCGACCCGTCCGGCGCCGTCCACTCGTCGTTCTCGAGCTCCTGGATGATGCTCGGCTTCGGAATGTCGACGATGCTGCTCGGGAGCTGTGGAATCCTTCCGAAATGCATCGACCACAGCCTTCGCACAGGTCAGAGCCAGGAAAAATAATAATATATAGAAACAAGGGAGAGGTGGGAGGTGGCACTTACTTGTCCACCACGAAAAGCGCCCAGAAGGTGATCCGCCGCACCTCGACCTCCGTCGGCGTGAACATGGCGCTGGCTTCCAGCTTCACGGAGAGGTGCAATCCGAGGTCCAGAGCCACACGCAGCGACCGGCCGAGATACATCCAACTGGTGGCGTCCCGACCGCATCCTGCCTCTCGTATCGCCATCAGCGCCAATGCCTGGGCGACCGTCAGTGATGGGTGGCTCTCCTCGGCCAGCAGTAGGCGCTGCGCTTCCGCGAAGAAGTGGTCGCCCCGCGTCGACGGATCGGCCGGGTTGGCGCGCGCTTCGTCGCGCGGCGAGTAGTGGCAGGCAAGCGCCAGCACCGCGTTGAACAGCAGTGGACTGCAGTACTTTTTCCGATGCCGCCCCATGTCCGCCAGGAAGCACGAGGCCGAGAACAACACGTGGACGGGATGGTGCCACTTGAAATACAGATTCTGAACGGGAATTGGTCAGCTGGGACGGGTCGTGCGACACGGGGAGGTTCTTCGCCCTACCAGGAGATCGCGGATCAGGTCCTTGTCAGTGGTGACGGTCGTCCACTCCGACGTCTGCGTCTCGTAGAGGCTCCGACTCCGCTTGCTCGAAGAGGAGTGGATCGACTCCAGATTCGACGTGTTCCCGAAATGGCGCACCGAGCCTTCCCCGCCGACCTGTAGCTCGCCCATGTTCTTCAGCACGATCGTCCCTGGATCCTGCTCCTCGTCGAAGGCCGCCTTCCGCTTCTCGAGCTTGACAGTCTCCACTGCCGCCGCTGGCGCATCGATAGCCGGCAGCGAGCCGGTTATGAACAGCCGGTCGGCGATTCCCCCAGCCTCCGCCACGGACTGACCGAGCGGGTTAGTGTTCCGCTCCGCACGCTCGGGAATGCTCTTGCGCCGGCGCCGGCGGTCTCCATCCACATCGTACACACACTCCATGTGGTAGACGGCCTTGCACATCGCGCACGCCGGCAGGTCTCCATCGCACTGGCGGCCAGGTGGGGCGAGTCAGTCCCGGTCGGGAAGGCGCGGGGGGCGCGAGGGAGACTCACCTTGGATTTGCGACGCCGGCAGGGCACGCACGCACTTGACACACACCTCCGCTTCGACGTCGGCGCCGCCGCGGGGCTGACCACAGGCTCGTAGGCTGCTGGCTTCTGCTCTTCTAGACTGGGCATGATCATCCACATCTTCGTCGCTGCGAGTCAATAGTCGTCAGCCCTCGGAATGGCCATCTCGCCCTTGATGCCGGGAGAATCTACTGGCCATGGAGGAATATATATTGTCGTAGCTGGCTGGTGTCTTCTCCCAGTCGTAGTATGTCGACGTGATGAAACCGCTGGGCGCAGTTGACGTGGCCAGCTGCGGGCTGTTGACGTCATGGGGATTGAGAGAGAGGGAGAGGGGACGAGGAGGAGGCTGGCCGTTGTCCGTAGACGGTTTCCGGCACGCGCAGTGGCAGGCCGGCGACGACCGCCAGCCGCGAAAGGCTGCGGACAGCGAGTAATCGCAACCATCGCCACCAGAGACGGTGTCACCCACGTATGCGCACGGCCTCGGGGTGGCCGCAGCGTTGGATACGTCACGCCTGGGCTCGGTCGCGACGCATTAGCGGTTTCCGCCATCATCCCACACGCCATTTCCGTGCGGCGGCAAAACCTGCGAGTGCGGTTACGTTTGCGAGACCGCCACCACCGCAGGCCAGCGTCGCCACTGCGTCACATCAGTTAGCACCCGGTCAGAGACAGAAAACTAGAGCATCAGGTTGCGAAGCTGGACGCTGCTTCCCTCCTGCGAGGTCGGTCTGTATGGCGTCTCCGGAACGGACGTGTCGTCGCGGCTTGGTTCGGAGGGCGCGTTCTCCTCCCGAAGACGATCGAACCGGAGAGAAAACGTGCTAACGGTGGCGCCAGCGGGGGGGTGCGAGCTGTTTCCGAGACGCGGCATCGGAGGGAGAACAACGAGGAGCGGATATCGAGATATCAGTCCAGTGTGCAAGGTGCGGTGATGGCCGGCCGCGCCTATTCCTGCGCACAAAGTCTAAGTCTATTGCGAAGCGACAGGATGTGTATTTGCGAGATCAAAACCCGCCATCCAACCCCGACAGCCATCGTCATGCCGTCAGACTACACCGATTTCTCTCGACCGATCGGGCGGCGGGACCGCAAGTTACCTCGCTGCTCCGTTCTGCTTTGCCGGCTTGCCCGCGGTGTCATAAGCTCCTCCACCATGATAGTCCGCGCTGACGTGCTTGCCTTGCCAACGGACGACGGCGTCCGGCCCTCCAGATAAGTTTTATACCTGGAGGTCGGTGGCAACGTGTCGTTTGGTCGGCTAGTCCGCAATCGAAAGGGAGTGCACCCGAGAGAGAGAGGGGGGACATCAGTTTATCTCGCATAAATGGACTTTACCACCCGCTTGGATACCTGCGAAAATGGGCACGGTGGTAACTGCCCGGAAGTGTTCCACCAATGGCTCGCATGGAACACATTATCCCAGGCCTGCAACGCAATACATCTGGGCCCCTGCGTACTGAGGTATAAAAGTATAAAGCTTTTGCGAGTGCTCCATCGTGGAGCCGCAACCAGCAACACGGCAGCCGTTAGATCACCACAACCTGATCCATTCGACTCAGTCCGACCGCAATGACGGCCGCCTTGCAGAGTGGCCTTTATCGTTTTGATCTATATGGGTTGCACGCGATTAATGAATATATATAAAAAAAAGCCTCGCAGTGTGGTCACCACCGAATATCACTCGTGCTCGAGTTTCACAACGCACGGGTCCGGTTATTGACGGGCCGAAAGACGGCCAACCCTAGCCACTCTACACACAACTATGTATTCGGCAGTCAGTGGGCGCACTGCCAGGGTTGTCATCTTCACCCGCGTTCGATGCCGTCAGGTCTCCTCGGTTCACGGGCAATCACCAGCTTCCCAACTTCGCTCGTCACTCCCCGATCCTACGAACAACTAGGCGCGCGTGGTGACGCAGCCAACGGAGGCAAATGGTAGCGCCCGCCTCTCGTCCGTTCGTACTAGTCGTCACGCGGTTGTGGCGGTGCTTTCCCCGCCGCCAGCATAGGTATGATTCTCCGATGCTTGTTACAGTTGGGGACACCGGCCCCCGAGCCAAAAACATCGCCACTTTTGAAACAAATCGGATCTCAACAATCAAACAACTTTTAAAAAAAATCATGTCCAACGGTAGAGAATATGCAAGGGAGCATTTGCACATAGTTTGTTTTATTTTACGCACTGTGGTTGAGTTGCTATTCATTTTCAAAAATAAATAAAAAAAGATTAATGTGGGGCCGGTCAGGGGAATACTGAAAGGGATGGGCGCAAATGGTCACGATTAATTATCTTGGCACATATCATCTTAACTGATAACCGGAGTGTGACGTGCCAGATACTTACTTGCATATGTGGGCTACCACTTCGTTTTATCTATCAGCTGACGATAACCCATACTCCTGCTCATTGAGCATCTTCATTCCATGATCATGTCCTGATTCATATGCGTCGATAGTACGGGAGCAGTGGTTATGAGGTTGAGCTCGCAGAAACTTAGATAGGAGGTGAGCTCTTGATGTGCCATCTCAAGCTCCTGTTCCTGCGAGCCCTCTTGCTCGCGGAAATCTCGGGGTGCGATGACACGGTTGGAGCGAGCGCGTTTTGGTATTCCAATGAGGGATTGGTCGAGGAAATCGGGCCAAAACTGTTCGGAGGTCTTTCGTGGGGATATGGCCCGGAAAAACTGTTACCCCGCTTCGTTAATTACATCTTACTTGGGTGTGTAATAATAATAATAATCCCACGCATTTTGGTTGCCTTTTATTTACCACTTTTGGATTCTATTCCCAGTCGAATGTCTAGACTAGGCATCCCTAACCATACATATGCACATAGATATGTACTCTAGGGTTCTTTTCCAGCTTCCAAGTCCCGACAACCAGGGCTAGTTAGCGTGGGGGCATAGCTATCTTTCCAGTTTCTGTAGCTCTGCCGATCGCTGTGCACGCTCCCAGGTCAGGGATGGTGTTGGTCAGGAGATTTACTCGAGAGGAGCAATGGGCTAGATAGATACATACAATGCAGCCCTTACAGCGGACGGAAAAACCAGACAGTGTGTACCTGAGGGACTGTCACGGCGCGGTTTCGGCATATCCGGCGTGAGCGGTGGCGAGCATGGTATGGTGCCTGGCTTCCCTCGAATGCTGGGAAGAGGCATTCATCGCGATGGGGTGGGTTTATTTGCACATGGACCAGCTGAAGCAAATACCCAAACAAAACGTTCTTTGGTATCTCATACATACAGCCGCAAGCCCATCACTGTACAAAACCGGAACAAAAAAAAGGAACAAACTAATACTACTACACAGAATGATAAACTCCCCCTCCGCACACTATACGGAACTGGATCGTCTCTTCAACTGCATATCGTGATCCTCCGACTCCTTCCGTTCAGCTTCGACAACGCCATCCACCTCGTCCATGCCGAGGTGTGCCTTCACTTCCGTGTCGAGGTCCTGGTTGTTCAGCATCGCCGGGTTGAACGACAGCGCTCCCGCGGGCACGAAAGTCGCCGCCATGATGGTGGCGAAGATTATGGCTGCATATCCTCGTTAGCGCGATGCGGAGGGGTGGGGCGGACAAAGGGGGGAGGGGGGAGGAGGAGACTCACTGAAGTGAACACCGCTGATGTTGACGAGCGCGCCATGGATGTTGCCGCCGTTCGCACTGCCGCCGGTCTCGGCGTACACCCTGTCGATATAGCGGCCCAGCAGCGGCGACGCGATCGCGTACAAAACGATGTAGGTCGAGTAGAGGAAGGCCATAACGGCACCTAGGGGCGACACATTCGTCGCCCGGCTCTCGATCCGCGCCAGCGACGCCTGGATGTACGCCGCCAGCGAGACGTCGCCGGCCGCCCAGCCAAACGAGATGGGGATGAAGGTGCCGGCGACCATCCACGCGTCCTTGACACGGCCCGTCGGCGGGTACCAGTAGGGCAGGTACCAGACGATCAGCAGCATCAGCGAGTCGAGTCGCAGCCATGGCATGGGCGTCTTGACCACCTGCGTGAATAGGAAGACGAAGAGGGCACCGAGGAGCTCGCCAAAGTTGGATCCGCCGACCATGATCTGCGACCACGCCGAGTTGCCGAGGTAGCGCTTGGCCACGGCCGGCGCGATGCCGTTCTCGAGGTAGCGATGGCCGTATAGCGCGATCGAGTAACCCGGGAGCAGCCAGATGAACTTTCGGTTCGTGAAGATCAGCTTGCCTCCCGTGAAGATGGACTCGAAGAACAGCCAGAAGCCGCCCAGGACCGACTTGATGTACGACGGCTGCGCACTGAAGACGTCGGGCTTCTGCGCGACGAAGCCCAAGGAGGACATGAAGTACCAGACGATCGCGGCGCAGGTGAAGCAGAGCGGGGTGATGATGAAGGAGAAGTTGTTTCCGAGCTTCGGGATGAGCACCAGCGCGGTGACGAACGCGCCGGTGGTGCCGGCGATCTCGTAGAAGATGTGGACCATGGCGTCGAGTCTCCGCAGCTTCTGTACGTTTCCGCCCACGATGTCCCTTGGCACTACCCGCCGGATGAGCTCGACCATGCCGTAGCCGATTCCGGCGACACAGTAGATCGGAATGATGGCATCGGTGTTGTAGTCGCCGTAATAGGAGAAATCGTCCTTCTTGTGCGTCTTGCTCCAGTTTCTGGGGATGATGCGGCCTCCGGTCGAGCCGTCGAGGATGAGGAGGATGGCCGTGCACAGCCCGAAAACGAGGATGGCGCAGACGAGAACGTTCTTGGTGCGGTACCGCTTGATGAGCGGCGCGATGAGGATGGAACCGACACACTGGAAGGCCTGATTCAGGCCGGTGATGAGTCCGACGCGCTCGAACGTCTTGGCCCGACTTTGGGTCAGCTGGGCATCGTAATCGTAGCGGTTGGTGCAGAGCGCTGCGAAAGCCGTGGATGTCAGCGAGAGTACGTACATCTTCACCTGAGCAACACACCGATGATCGAGCCATTGAACGCCTCGAGGCCGAACTTGTAGAGCATGATCCCGCAGATGTAGATGGCGATGTTCCGCTTCTCGACGCCCGAGAACACCTTCCAGCTATCGGTGAAGAGCGAAAGGAGGCCCATGATCGAGGAGTGTCGATATCGAACGCGGGGAGTACTTGCGGTATCGAACGGAGGTGTCTTGGATCCAACTGGTCCATGTTGGGGGCGAACGTTGACTTATAGCACTGGTTTTCGATTGCAGGAAACTTTGGCGATGAGCTTTGGCGAAGAGCTTTGGTGACGAGCAGTGCAAGCGCGACAATAGCTGAGACGGGGGACCAGCCAATCAGACATTCGCACCCAAGCACGTACCCCACGCCGTACATTCCGAATTGGCCATCCAGAGAATTGGTGCCACAGTACCGAAGACCAGGGATCGCGCGACCCGTACACTGCATAATGATGGCTCTCCTGTTGCTTTTCCTTTTTTTTTTCTTTCGAGAGTTCCCACCCCTGGACGCAAATGGCGCACCTATGAAGCCTGCTGCGCGCTACACGTGGGCCAGATAGCTGACATGTATTATCGCTTGCCTCTTTGCACGCCCTTTGCGACTGGAAGTAGGGTGGTTTGCCGGACCAGCTGATTCGTCAGGATGTGGAACGTGCAGCACGATGTTGCTTCCGCCACCACCGCGTCTGTCGGAGCTGGGTCCGCCAGTCACTCTTGGCACGTAGTTATGTCAGCCATCCGAATCCGAATCCGCAGACTGCCACCTGATTCGCAACGCCACGAGAGGCGGGCTACTCTTCGGGAGTCCTGCAGATGCCGCCAGAACGCGGCCTATAGGGGTGCATTACCGAGGGGTTATATATCCAGTCTGCTCACGACAACCGAGAGGTTCGGCACACGGTGGGGGCGCGCATGCTAACAGACCGTCGCGGGCCGCGTGCTGACTCTCGTCCAATCATCGTCCTTGTTGATAGCCCGGGTCTGTGCTTGCCCTGATCGTGGCCCCTAGTCCGTTGCTGTGGCGACAAGTCTACATATCGCGCAAGGAGGGTTGCAGAACCTCCCTTCTGGCGTTTCGTGGGGTTTGCGGGAGCCCTCGAATGTCAAGGCACCTGTGCCTCGTCGCAACAGCGCATGCAGTCGAAGTCCCGTCCGCGCCGCATGCGTTCGAGTGAGTGCGAGAGGGACCGCCGTCCTCTTGGAGGCAGTAACCCCGGGAACACCTGGTCATCGGAGAGCACCGTCGATCACTAGTGGTGGTTGATTCGCGGGGAATTCTCCATGCTCGCTGCATGAACGTTGTCTCCGCGATGACTGGCCTATCATAGAGGCGGAGCCTGCCTGTGCATCTGTGTGCTATGTACCGACGGACACAAACGGCTGTGTGATCGCAAACGAAACGGTCGGCCCTGTCAACTGTGCCACCCTGTGCGTCGCGTCGCTGGTACGTACTCTGCTCCCTTCGCTCCGTATCCCCCCGTGCCTTGCGGGCTTTAGGGCTGGTTGACGGCTGGAAAGGGGCGGTGGTTAGAGTGCGCATGCACGATCGTCCACCATTATCCTTTCGGTGTGTCCAGCAGGTTTTGTTGGAGAGGGCTGGACCCCGCATCAGCATAGGCAGATGGAAGAATCGAGATCGTGATCAGCTCCCCCAAGAGGGGGGGGGGGGGGGGGCAAAGGCAATGTTGCTATCACCTTAGCGTGCGGAATCCCGTCCGTGGTATGCATCGTTCCAGCGTACATTGTAGCGGCGACGAGCAGCACCGACATCACCAAGCCTGAGCGATTAGACGTTGTCTCGTCCGGTTGGTTTTCTTGCGGGGCAGCAAGAATCCCGAACGGTTTGTGGGATGTGGGATCCCTCTCCGGTTCAAGCAAGGTCGATGTCCCCACTCGCCGCCAGTGGTCGTCCTCGGATAGAAAAGTCGGCGATCGACCGCCCAGGAGGTTTGTGAAAGAGAAGATCTGAACGCATTCAAATTACTATAGGACCAGCTCTCGCCGGGCCACCGCCACTACAACTGAATACTCCGGAAGAAATCTCCTTTCCCTGACTTGGCATGTGTTTGATCTCGCGACGGGAGTTCGTGAGAGCCCAGTTAATTCCAAAGGGATCCGTATTTGCCCTTTTGGGAATTCGTGCTGCGGGGCCAAGATTGGTCTCTTAACTGTTGCTTTACGGTATGTAGACGACATAAAATGTGCTGAACAGCATTCAATCTCGTTACAACCCGAAACCAATCCACCGTCTTACTAAAGCGTTCCATCGCGGGCTCCCTATCCGAGCACCTAGTGCATGGTATTGGCTTGGTCAGGACCAACTATCAATTGAATTCTACTCGTGAACTCCAAGACGGAGGGACCATGTGCGAGCACTGAACCCCCACTTGCGCTTTCGCCATCGGAGCATGGAGATTGGCCACCCAAGTCAAGCCCGCCGATAGTTGCCCCCAGCTTCGCGTCTTGACGACGAACCCCCTCCAATCGCCCTTGTGGAACAACCTAACAGCAGCCCACTTCGAGCGCCTTCACGCTCTCTACTCCCCTTGATTTCCTCAGCCTAGCTCATACGGACCTCCACCCTCGCCGCTGGAACTCTGCATTCGGTAGATGCTCGACGGCGTATAGATCTCGTCCGTCGATTTTGACCGTTAGTATCCGCAGCTCCTAGGTGTCCATGAGCGTATGTATGATTTTCCAACTGTGGATAGCGCCGGAGGCTCTCCGTCCTTCTCCCTCCCTGCCGGCAGCGCGTGTCCCGCTGGTCTGAAATACATGCTTCTCACTGCCTCCCGCAGTCGGTGGCCACTGGCGCAGTGAGGGTTTTTTTTTGTTTAATCATACTCGCATTCGACCTATATAGACAATGGCGGTGTACATTTTGCCCAGCTTTCCTGTCCGCGGTCCGCGCAGTGGCGGCTCGTTGCAATTTTTCCTGTCTCGTTGCCCCGCTTCGACCGGCACCCGCCGCCCCCCCCTTCCTCCCCGTCGCCCTTATCGTCCACCGCACCCAGAGCCTCCGCATCTCCCTCCCGCTCCTCCTGCCGCTCCCGACACTCCCGGAGCTCCCACTCAGACACCTCACTTCCGGCGTCGCCTTTTTCTTCCAGCGGCGGCACCAACCTTCCCACGTCCGCGGCGGAGAGGAAGTCCAGCACCGCCCGCCCGCATCTCCTATCAGCCAGCAGGTCCCGGACCGTCCACCTGCTCTTCCACCTCTTGGTTTCCTTCAGCACCTCCGCCCACAGAACCTACTGCTGCATTTTCCATTCCGGACACACCTTGAAAAGGTGGTCTCTCGTTTGCGAGGGGCACTTGCACCACCAGCATTTGGCATCGGGCCGAACTTTCGCCCAGTGCAGGTACTGTCCGGTGCGGGCGTGTCCTGTCTTTAGCTGGTAGTACCTTGAGGCAAGCCTCTTGGTGCTGCTGGCCACGGCGCCATCGGGCTTTTGGCTTTCCGGCATGCGGTACTTCGCCTTGGAGGTGCGGCCTCCTGCCCACTGCCTAGCCTCCGCCCACTTCCTCTCCGAGATTTCCCGCTTGAGGTTGGCCAGGGATCGCGGGAGCAGCCCGTGGGCGCCTGGCTGCCCTGCCGCTTCCTTGGCCTACTCGTCCGCCTTCTCGTTGCCAGATATTCCTTTGTGCGCCGGACACCACCGGATCTCTATCGTGATGCCTGGCCTCGCCCGGCGCAGTGCCGCGATGTGCCTTCGAGCCTGGATGGCGTATTTCTGTCCTGGGCCGGGCTCGTCTGATGCCCTCCGTCTGATGGCTGACTGCGCATCCGAAAAGATCGTGACTCGTTCCGGAGTCGTGTTCCTTTGCGAGGCTATCTCCAAAGCGTGGGCAAGAGCGGCGCACTCTGCATCATAGGCCTCTTGGTTGCTGCCCATGCGCACCTTGGCGCCCGCCCAGGTTAGGCCCTTCCACACCACCGAGTACCCGACTGCCCCCCCGTCTAGCCGTGACCCGACCGTGAACATAGTCAGTCCGGGTCGGGACCTCTATGCCTCTGCTTTCGCCTCCGCCTCCTCCTCCTGCCGTAGCTCAGCGTCGAGGGTTTCCGGCTCGTCCGGCAGCACTGTGCTCTCTGTCTGTCCGCCGTATGCGAGGGCGTTTGTGAGCCGCCGCCCGATCCCCGTTCGGGCTCCCACCACTTCCCGCGCCTGGTCTCCCTGCGGTAGGCTCAGCAGCCGCAGCCCAAAGCGCCGCTGTCTGTTCTCCAGCTGCGCTGTTGCTGCCCGGAGGCACGATTCCATAGAGAGGGCTCCCAGATTGGTTGTCCGGAAGCAGCCCGTTGTTGCCCAGGCCTCCTGGTTGATCAGCCGCTGGATCTCCCCCGCCCGCCCTTGGGTGCCCTGGCATAATCCCCATTCCACCAGGCGCAGTGAAGGTGTGAATGCACCTTCCGGCTTGAGCGGCTCTTTTATTTCTTCTTTTTTTTTTGTTTATTCATTAATTGTATCGAGATCGTGAGCAGCTCGATGCGGGCGGGATTTGCAACGCCCAGACTTTCCACCCAGCACCGCACGAAGCATTGGTCTGACCGGCGACATGAACTTGGCTCCCGTTCATAACTGCCGTGTTCCTGATTCCTGGGTCTTTCCTGCTGGCTGATTGGTACGCAAAGCCACAGCACAAAGCAGCTATCGGTGGGAGGCAAAAGAGGCGGCCTCCCCTCCCTCTGTGCACACTGCAGAGAGTGGTTTCCGTCCTCCCAGAGTAGAGATAGATATTTTCAATATCCGGCTTCTGGGAGTGGGGGCGTGAACGTCGTAAGGTATCTGTTGGCTGACAGCGGCTGTTTCGGCGTATGTAGCATCCGCTCGGTGGTTCCACAAGTGGGCGCGGACTGCAGTAGGGCACGGCGTGGGGTTTATCTACACCGGATCGGCGCGCTTTCAAACACGGTCTTGCTTAGTAGGATACCGGGAAGCAGCGGGTTGTTTTAATTGTCGAGTGGTTCAATCTTGTATGTATCTATAGGGTACCCCCCGTTTTGCTCCCAGTGGGGGTGTGCTTAATCAATGTACCTACGAGGGTACGGCGCGACCAGATATCCTACAAGGCAAGCATCTGGTTATGCGCTCTCCATGCCTAAGCAAAGGAAAACGGCCGAACAGTCGGACTACCGCTCGTGAGGGAGCGAGTCCGTTTCGCCTGAAATCGGCTCAGCGTCCGCCTTGTTGAGCGTCCTCGTGCAAATCTACATAACCACCAACTATCGTCGCGGAATTCGGGCAAAACCGGCGGCCGTGTGATTCCGAATGGCCGCAGCGAAGACCCAAATTCTGCATCAATACTATTTTACTTACGGCCGACTCGGAATATCTATAGTGGTTGACATGCAGCTGCGCGCATCCGATCTGTCCACTCTAGATACCTTCCGCCTACCACTTGCGCATGCCACCCGCGCGTTTTTGGGCTGCCCGTAACGCTAGAATAACTCAACTTGTCCCGGGCGCTGATCTCCACCTGCAGATGCTGTATTGGCCAGCTTGACCGATCGATGTAAAATATCACTCGGTCGGTTTCGTCATGGTGGTGTCAGCATGAGTGATGTGTAGAAGAGATGGTTATCTATTGTAGGACTGGCGCCGCTTTTTTTTTTTGTTTACTCATACTCGCGTGCGACCTAGCTAGATCATGGCGGCGTACCTTTTGCCCGGTTTTCCTGTCCGCAGTCCGCGCGAGGCGGCTCGTTGCAAGCTCCCCTATTGCCCTCCGCCCGGCCCTGGCCCCGAAGAAATGAATGCGCACCAAGGAAAGTGACAAAAAGGAAAAGCAAAAGGAAAGCGTAGCCCGTCCCCTACCCCTCGCCTGCCGATGCCATGAACGCCGGGGTGGGCAGGAACAGCGGCAGCTCCTCCTCGGCGCCCAATTCCCCCGCGGCACCCAGCTCCGCCGCCTCCGCCACCCGCTCCTCTTCCCGCTCCTGGCGCTCGCGAAGCTCCCACTCTGACACCTCACTTCCAGCGTCACTCTCTTCCAGAGGTGGCACTAGCCTTCCCACGTCCGTCGAGGAGAGGAAGTCTAGCACCGCCTGCCCACACCTCCCTAGGACTGGCGCCGCTGCTCTAGATGTACGGCATGTGATCTGACTAAGCATACAGTGTGACAACAACACTTCCCCCCCTTACTATAGTTGGGGACACCTTGAGCCGGAGGGTTACTGACAATCGTTTCTGATGACTAATATTGATGACTAAGCCCGAGTGATCGATTGTGCTCTAGATTTTTGCGTAGCGAGCTCAGTAGACGCGCGAGTTCAGGGTCGCGAGTATCAATAACAACGACCGGAGTTCAGCTGATTCTACTCAAATTACCACAAAAATTATATCGCCATTATCCCCTCGTCGCGCCCACCGCACCCGTCCCGTAACCGCCATCATTTGAACGCGTTCATTTTCGGCCGATCACCTGCTATTCATCGCAGTACTTCAGCGCAGCCATGAC
>Ga0307516_10007137_pt1 | contig 12902 bp, 10 predicted proteins | sample 19_EM_MG_FD_203310 | JGI IMG/M metagenome (GOLD analysis project Ga0307516, IMG submission 203310) | Populus trichocarpa ectomycorrhiza microbial communities from riparian zone in the Pacific Northwest, United States - 19_EM | ecosystem: Host-associated > Plants > Roots > Unclassified | place... | reverse complement strand
AGCGTCTTAATGTATACGCTTCTGGTAAGAAGTAAAAAAGCTGAAGACTATAATAAAGCCATTGTTCTGGTTCGAAAATTTTCAGGATTGCATAAAGATTGAGAGGAAAAAGGATGATCAGATGGACGAAGAGAAAAAAAGACTGAATCGGGAAAAAAATAGACACCAATTCGAAAGGATTGGAAAGCATAAGAATGAATCCTTATATTCCTTTATGCTCTCACCTTGTAAAAGGAGACTAGATAGGTAAGTAGTGTTAAGCTTTACGTCAGGTCACGCGAGATAATTTGAGTTAAATTAATTAAAACGTGATCTGAAAAATAAAATATAAAGTTGAAGATTTAATAATCTGATATTATTGATGAATTTTTTTTTAAAAAAAAAACACAACACCAAGAAAAAAAACCCAGAGTTAGCTTGGAAGCACTTGATGAATCAAAAAAATAATTTTAAAAGAATAACCTAATAAAAAAAATCAAGTTGAATAAAACCATATAAAAGTGTCATAGAGTTAATTATAAATAGCCTTTATTTTTTGAATTAAAGTTAATTCTGTCATTTTATTCTTTTTTTTTTAAGATAAAAAAGTCTATTTTTTTCTCTTTCAAGGACATGATCGTAACTCTACTCTTTATTTTTTTCAGAAAGACAAAAAAGCTCCTCACCAAAATATCATTTGTGTTTACTTTTGAGGGTAAAATAATCATTACACTACAAGAAAAATATTTGGACCATTTTATCCCCAATAAATTTTGTAATGACAAATATATCCTATAAAAAAAACATTTCTACCCTTAATTGTAGGCTTAATCATTTTTATGGTAAGGACAAAATTATATTTACACTTTCAAAATTATTCTATATATATGGTTATATTTGTCACAATTACAAAATACCTGGATGGTATGTAATTGTCTTGATTTATAATTTTTTTTTTTAAATATTCTCCAATCACCTTGTACTTCAATCAGAAGTAAATTCACTCTTTGATGAATTTTGAAAGAGCATCTCATACATTAATTTAATATATTATTTTTTTAATAAATATTCATAAATATTATTCTCAAAGTTTATATCTAATAAATAAATAAATAAATAAAATATCAAAACCAGCTGCCTTATAGTTAATTTGTAACTAGTTTAAAAAACGAGCGCGCCTAAGATTTGTCCTCCCCTTGAAACTCAACAAAAGGTAAAAGAATTAAGAATATGATCTTTCTATCCAGTATTCTTCACTTCTTCTCTCCCATTCCTTCAACCCATTCACAATATTAAAAAACACCATCAAAATCATCAAAACCCGAAGAAATTGCCCAATTAAAAACCACCAAATCCATAACAAGTACGAGTTACACTCTTCTTTTCCGTCCCATTTCCTCCACCATCACCTCCTCAATTACGACCACCATAACAACTACCGTCGAGTTATGAGTTTCGGATTTCAGATCTTAAGTTCGAGTTTTTTTTGTTTATAAAATTAGGAAATTAAAAATGGATCCTTATGTTTTAGACACTATTTTGTGTGTTTTTGAACTGTTGATCTTGAAAACGATCACGACAGAAAGAGAAATTGTTTTTTTTTCTTTTTTCAAAGTCTCTTACATACAATTTTACTCCTTATATATGGACTAGACATAGAAAGACCAAAAAAATTGTCATATAATAATTAACAATCTTAGGATTACAAATAGCTCATCTTATAATCACTAATTATATTAAGTCTAAATTGGTTGAGCTGTCCCTCTAATTAGTAACTGGCATCTAGTAGAAGGACGGTGGGTTCGGTGGTAATTGGTGGTTGTGGCTGGTTTAACCGTTTATTTATTTTTATATTTTAAAAATATTTTTTAAAAAAATTATTGTATTTTTATAATTTTAGATTGTTTTGATAGGTTAATATTAAAAATAAATTTTAAAAAATTAAAAAATATATATATTATTTTGATATATTTCTAAGAAAAAATATTTTAAAAAATAATCATACAACAAACTGGTTAAAAAATAATTTTAATAATAATTTTAATTTTTAAAAAAATACTATTAAGACACAAAAATAAAACAGCTTCGATAACAGCTTCGATTATTTGATTTGGGCCAGCCTCTGAGTTTTGCCCACTAAAAATCTTACTCGAGTTAGCCCCTATGGCTGTGATCGACCCAATTAGAATTCCAGCTGTGAATCTATCTCTATCCCAATCTCATGAACCCGTCAGCAACAAGGGCACAAACCTAAAAGTCAACATTTTAGGTTTCACCATCTTGTCTCGCTTACGGCGGAAAAATTGCACTTATGCCCCTGCTGTGGTGGCATCCACATCCACCAGTCCTCTTCCACTCTAACGTGTTCGAAATTGTTTTTCTTAATTTTAACCGACCAATCAATCGGTAGATGACGTGGTTTTGTGTAATTTTGTTTCTTACTCAACCAGTCCCCGAGATGAGAACAGTGGTAACGTGAACCACTGGAACTCATCAATTAGTGAAATTGCAAAATGCATTTGACACCTGGCAGATTCAGCAGCACCTTCAATTAATTCACGAGAGTCCATGGCGAATATGGTACACTGCCACAACATGTAATGTTTTCCACGCGCACATCTTGGGTGCCTTTCTTCCTTGGCATCCACGTGCACTAGTCCCTTTCCACCCTTACGTGTTCGAAATCGTTTTTCTTAATTTGAAGTTTTGAACCGATGATTCAATCGGTGATTGAATGGTTTTTGACACTTGGCAGATTTAGCAGGGCCTTCAATTAATTCACGCACATGTGTTAACCTCCTACTGCAAGTAATATTTTCCTTATAAAGGGAGAACCCTCCAGGGATCCTGCTCTCCATCTCCATGCAAGCAATAGCAATTAGCAAAGCCCACCTTGGTTTTAATTACTAGAATTTACACAGTTTCAAACAAACAATGGAAGAACAAAGAAAACCTCAGTTTCCACCACAGACTCAACCTCAGCAACCAGGTAAAGAATATGTCATGTGCCCACTTCCGCTAGCCATAAACCCTGACTACAAGCCTTCCGAAAAACTCAACGTACGTGCTTTGTTATTTTGCTTCTCCTTTTCTCTTAATTTTCTTAGATATATATCGAGCACACACACTTACATATATTTATAATTTATATATGTGGGTGTTTCTCTTCATTAGCTCAATATATATATAATGGTACTGAAGCAACTATACATGTCTGATACTGCGTCTCAGGGAAAGGTAGCTCTGGTGACTGGAGGGGATTCCGGGATAGGAAGATCTGTATGCTACCATTTTGCATTAGAGGGTGCAACTGTGGCCTTTACATATGTACAAGGCATTGAGGACAGAGACAAGGATGACACCCTAAAGATGCTACTGAAGGCTAAGTCAAGCGATGCAGAGGATCCAATTGCCATAGCTACTGATGTTTCATCAGAAGAAGATTGCAAGAGGGTTGTCGAACAAGTTGCGAGTAAATATGGGCGGATTGATATTTTGGTCAACAATGCTGGCGTACAGCATTATACCAACTTGGTAGAAGAGATTACCGAGGAATGGCTTGTGAGGATGTTCAGAACCAACATATTTGGTTATTTCTTCATGACCAAGTAAGAAAACAAGTGCTGAGAAACAGTAAGTGCTTGTGTATTCAGTTTTTCTTTTCTCTTAATCCAAGAACTAGACCATACTATAAAAACAAAAGTTTCGAAGTTATGCGTATTGAATGTTCAACATATATAAAAACATAACATTGTAACAGTATAATCTCCAATCAATTCTTAACTACAACCACCAATAATTAGCAGTTCCAACCATGTCAAAAATCACAACCCTAATTAAACAGAACCTAGTTTTAGCACCTAATTATAACTTCTTCCTAATTGCATTAATAATTTCTTCAATTGGTACGCGCAGGCATTCATTAAAGCACATGAAGGAAGGAAGTTGTATAATCAACACAGCATCTGTTACTGCTTATGCTGGCTCCCCTCACCAATTACTAGACTATTTGTCTACCAAGGGATCGATTGTTTCCTTCACTAGGGGATTGGCTCTAAGACTTGTGGATAAAGGAATTCGTGTCAATGGTGTGGCTCCAGGTCCGATCTGGACGCCACTGCAACCCGCATCTCTGCCTGCATACGAGGTAGAATACTTGGGGTCTGACGTGCCAATGAGAAGAGCAGGACAGCCTTACGAAATGGCACCTTCTTATGTCTTCCTGGCTTCCAATCAGTGCTCGTCTTACATGACTGGCCAAGTTCTTCATCCTAATGGTATGGTAGAACAATTTAATTCGTTATTAACCATTTGAAGGTCATCTATATATATATAAAACTTATAATATTAATTAATGGGACTTGTTTCGTCTAATGCATGCAGGGGGTACGATTATCAATGGTTAATTGATCTCTCAAGCTCTCGCGGTTCTGTTCGTTCTGCAAGTGCTCGTACGTGTACGCTGTTATGTATATATGTATGTGTTTGCCAAAGGAATGCTAGCCTATCTGCGTGTTATTATCAATCAATAAAACAATTATATATGTTTTCTCAATAAAAAAATAAATAAAACAATCATGTTCTGTTTTTTCTTTATGGTATTGTTACTATTTCGCAGATTATTCATATTAAACCCAAGTTTAACATACAAATTAATGGCCCGCAAGGTGTGTGTATTGTTATTCAGAAGGTTTGCGAATGCATTTACTTTAATTAATTTGTACGTGAGCGTAATTAATTAGCTAGGTAGGTTGGTATAATTAATTAACCCACCTAATTAACTTCACGGATGAGATTTTCTTTTAATTTCAGCACTCTTTTTTTTTCCTCTCTTTTTTTCATACCAATCTCTCTTATAAAATAGTTATTGATTATTTTTTTTATGAATGATCTCTCTTGTAGTGTAATTATTAATAATCAATAATTAGAGTATAAAATTTATTTGACTATATAAAATTTCTCGAACCAAGAAATTGAATCAGTCTTAATTCATAAAATTAATACAAGCTTAAATTCGTGCACCAGCGGAATTCTTTCTTATTTCTTGCGGCTCCGAGGATGGAAACAATGCCTAGGCATTTGATATGACTTTGTGAATTACTTACGTTGCTCATAATCAAACTGCTTTCTGAACAAACGTATTGTTATAAACTAAGATTTTCTTCTTTTCAAATCAATATCTAGAATATTTAATTCTTAAAGAGACTTCATTGATCAAGCATATTAGACCTCACGAATAAATAATCAAAGTAAAAAATAATAAAATTAGTCAAATTAAATTAAAAGGTTCAATTAAATCCAGAAAGACAAACAAATTTTTTAGATAAAAAACCTGATAAACTATTTTTTTTGTGAAAGCAAAACAGTAAATAATGCAATACAGCAATCATAGTTACAATTAATATTTGTCTGAGGACATATCAAAAAATATTTACGATAATTATTATTCTTTGTTTATAAAAAATATTAATGGACAGGAGTTCTCAATAACAACTGTCCATTAATTAATGAGATAATCCTTGAACTAAAATCAATGTCAAGTCTCAGTAAAATTAATATATTAGTAAGGAAAAGAAATCTCAGTAGTTTAAGTAGCGTGTCGCTTGGTTGCAAACGCTGTCTCAAATCTCAATAGCTTGCAATCCAAACCCATCCGGCTGGGAAAAGAAAGAGGCTTTATCAATTCCACTCAGCTTAGGCTAGAAATATTTGTGTTTTTATTCCCCAGAGAAATGCCACATGGGAATCCCTGATGACTCATGCGAAACATGCACCTGATACGTGCCATTAATATTATGACATATAGCTAGAGATTCCAAATGGCACCAACGCATACCATGCAAATATATTTCTGGTTATAGTTAAGGTCCTCCCACACACACTGCGCGCGGTTCATATATATGCAAGGCAAAGGTTTGTGGATGACAGAAAGCACTGTTTTCTGGCCTTTATTCTGATGGCAACCAGTGGGGAACAGTTTCCGCCGCAGAGCAGCCAGGCAAAGAGTCTGTGATGCATCCAATCCCACAAGCCACAAGCCCTCCAACAAGCTACATGTATATATTTTGTTTCTCTTGTTCTCTTTTTCTTGCATAATTAACAAGCTTCTTACACTCTTCTTATATATTGCTGCAAACCAGCCAATAACCACACCTAGTTTTGTAAACCTTTGTTTTCTAATTAATTATAACTTGGTCCAATTCAAATGTTATATATATATATATATATGCAACAATATTATGTTGTGATCATGCATGTCAGGGAAGGGTAGCGTTGGTGACAGGAGGTAATTCCGGGATAGGAAGATCTGTGCTGCGTACAGTTTTGAATTAGAGGGTGCGGTGCAACCGTGGCCTTTACATATGTGGAAGGTGTGGAAATTAAAGAAAGATAAAGGTGATACCTTGCAGATGCTGCGAGAGGCGAATTAAGGCAATTGATGCAAATTAAAGACCCAATTGCTATAGCTGCGGACCTTGGGTTGGATGAGAATTGCCAAGAGGGTTGTTGATCAAGTTGTCAGTGAACACGGCCGGATTGATACTGGTGAATAATGCAGCTGAACAGCACTTAACTAGCAACCTTGAAGAGATAACTGAACCTAGGCTATACTTCCACCAAAGGTGCAATTGTATCTTTTACTAGGGGTCTAGTTTTGCAACTTGTAGATAAAGGAATTCGTGTCAATGCATGCAGTGGCCCCGGGTCCAGTCTGGACGCCGTTGCAGCCTGCATCTATGCCCCGGTGAGAGGGTCGAAAGCTTAGGATCAGAGGTGCCAATGGGCAGGGCAGCGCAGCCTTGCGAGATTGCGCCTTCTTACGTCTTCTTGGCATGTGATCACTGCTCTTCCTATTTCACTGGCCAAGTTCTGTTAGAAATATTTTAGGATGGAAGTAAATACGGAGTTCATTAGGAGTTAAAATATTATTTATTTACTTTATAAAAAAACAATATTTTTAGGATACAACTAAACTTTCTAAACCTCTAAATAAATAAAACCAAGAAAATAATATATGTTTTTATTGTATTTTTTTTCTATATAATAACATGCTTCTTTTATAAACTTGAAACATAACGATAAAACAGTATAATTGTTCATCAAATAATATGACTATTGATGAAACACTATGACTGTTTATCAAACAATATGATTGTTGATGAAATAATATGACTAACCATCAAACAATATAACTATTCATGAAACAATATAATTGTTCATATTAAGTTTCAATTTCCAAATGTTATCTTTTAATATTATAAATATTCATATAATAACATTAGAAAACCAAATAGAAAAGTGTCCACGATGACTTAATTTACTATACAATAAAAACTTACATTTAAAAATATTATGAGAGAGTGTTTCTTTCTAATATAAAATAAACATCTTTTCTTTATTTATTCATTTACAAACTACATCTGCAATAATTTCTGCATCCTAATGGTAAGGCGTTTTGAAACTCTCAAGGCTTTTGTGGTTGTAGCAACTATTCATGAATATTTACAAGCATCGGACATTTTATAAAATGCAGCAGGGGGTGATGGTCAATGGTTTATCAGCCAGTGCATGGGTTCTCTCGGGCTCTTTTCCTGTCGTACTTGTCTTATAGCTGGTAGTTTGTACAAATGTATAGGTAAATCGAAGGGCGAGATCTTCGTTTTTTTGATAAATACGTAAGAAATAACCGGTGGTTGAGGATTTCGGGCGATGGTAATAAATACTTGCTACTCTATAAATACGTGGGTGTCCGGGCCAGCTTGCGCGCACCTCGATTAATCCCACGGGCCTTGAAGTTAACGACCATGTAAGCTTCCAGTGGCCATCATATGAGCAACCACAGGACTCGAACCTGAGACCACAGAGAAAAAATATTTGCATTTTTGCTAGCTCTGTAAATGTCATCCTTGCATGCTCTATAGTCTATATGAATATGCTCGATGTTGTGACGCCTGATCAGCTGTGATACCTTTCATGGCAATATCTATGGATGAGCTGCGGAGTCCATCTTCCGGTAAAGTGGATTCACCAATAACGCAAGAAGTAAATTGATGCGGCCATTTTGTTTCAAACCCCCAAATTCTGGCCCGGGACTAAATTTCACCCGCATCGCTTCACCAATATAAAGAATACGACATTACGAAAACGTTACTCATATGTGATAAACAGTGCATATCCTATGTAACATTCTTGAAACTGCATCATGTTAAGTTGGAAATGATTGAACATACTTCGAGATATTCATTTATCGCATCAGGTTTGTGTGAATTGGTGCAGTTCGGTAGAGCAAGACTTTTTCATCAAAAGAACCCTACAGTCTATTTCACAAAGTAAAACCAAATGAACAGCAACATCCATCACCAATCACATCCAACTATCAAAGTAGAAACGTGTGATACTGGTGAACGTGAACGCCAGGTTTCTTGGCAATTTTGATTTTAAGCAGGAGTAGGCATGGCAAGGTAGAACATCAAGTTTCTTTTTACTTGAAAAGCAAATAATGAAAAGAATTCATATATTAATCTATCTTAAACTCTTCAAACAGTTTATTGTGACAAAAGGAAAAGGTATCCCAGGACAGCAAGTCATTCTTGGTCAATTAACGGGGCGTGGGCGTTGCTGTGCATAAATATTCGATGCAGGACGCAAACCAACAGGCACTTGGTTTCTTCACAGCACGTCACTTGCATCATATGCCTTCTTAGATGATAAGATCAAACAGAGTCAAGCTACCAGGTCAAAGCGCCATGGTGTCAATGACCTCTCTGTAAAACGAGGGGAGAAGAAAGGCACAGATGTTCTGATACTATATGCGCCTAGGTGGTTAGCTTCCATGTTTATCACTATCAATTGGCATAAATATTTTAATGACATGGAAAATATTGTTAAACGTCAGCACTTCAGATTTGACATACTGGAACCAATCTGTTATGGCAATGGAGGTTATGTTAAAACTTCAGTGGTTTCCAAACCTGCGCATGGGAGATTTCCACTTGGGCTGGGACAGTAGCAGAGGCATGTGAGGAAGCACCTAAACTTGTATCATGAGCAATTTCCTCACTTTGTTTGGCCAAAGCCTGAGCAATGATGTTCTGTTCCACACCCTTACCCTTCCAGGAGAAATTTGATGTCCCCCTAGTAAAATCAGAATCAGACATGGAGGGTCCAGCGCGTTTTGAAGTAAGATCCAAGCGCTCAATCATTCGTGCAACACCAGCAATGCCTGCACTCATCTCCCTCTGAACTTCTTTGCTCAGCTCCTTAACTGAATTATTCCTTGCAAGTAGCTTTTCCTTCATACCTCTGGTACCTTTTGAAAGTGATTCCTTGTACCTGTTGCAAGATATCCACATAATTCAGCAGCAGAAATTGAACAAGTAAACATCAGTCCCAAAGAAACCAAGCTGCGATTATCTACCTGGCTGAAGCAGCAAACCATTTAGATTTAATAGATTCTGAGAGAGATGACAAATCTGATGAGCCTTGCCCCTGGGGAGGATCAATTGGTGGCTGTCTAAAGAGAATCCTGCATCGTGAGCATTTGAAAAAATAAGATACACAAAGATAATGTGTGCAGCTGCATGCCCATGAATGCACGTGTGTGTGTGAGATAGAGAGAAAGAGTCCAGCTACAGACAACAAGAAACATGCCATATCAATCTACCGCAGAAGAATTCTGTTAAAGAAATGCCATTCATCCAATGATGCCACCAGTTAGAAGATAACGAGGGAGGAAAATGGAGGTTGGCTATAAAGTAAAAAACAAGGGCATTTGCTTTGGAAGGGTCATTCTTATTTTTCTCCCTATTGTTTTCAGTTATTCTCAGATGTTCTGACCCATTCAACCCATGGTTCGACTAGTCACCTAGCCAGATGACAAACAATGTCTGCATCGAAAGTTGCAATTAAAAGAATAATACCTGGGTTTAAAAGGGCTATTGACAGCAGTGGTGGAGACTTGGTTCACAACAGGAGGGGCCACGGATGACAAATTTTGAATTTTAACTGATGGTGTACCAGGAGTTGATGAATTAATCACTGATGACCCATAACTTAAAATTTGACCTTCTTCTGGTGAAGTGCATGTTTGCTGAACAGTGGATACATGTTCAGGAGAGGTAAAGACAAGAACCTGGGAGGGACCAAGTCCGGTAGACCTATGCCTCTCCCTTTTGCAAACATAACGAGCTCTGCTGGCAGCAGAAGCAGATAGATGCTGCATAACATGATCGTCGAAATCAGAGTCATCTGAATAGGAATCCTAAAAATTTCCATTAGCACCCAGTAAATAAAAGAAAAACTTTTGAGGCAGCTACGCAGTGAAATGAAAAGTTGTGGTTATGGTTTCAAAGTGACTAAATAATCACCTGCTCTACATCATAATCTTCATCCAAATGATGAACGATCATGGACGCAGGGTTAGAGTTCCTTGGCCTGAAAAGCCTCTCAGTCTCAACAGCAGCTAGAAGCTCTTGGCTAGAAAACCAGAATCAGAAACAAAGGTCCGCAAACAGAAGCCGCAATCCATTAGGTTCCTTTGATCAACGCAAAACTGGACAATAGAGGTAAAGATTGATATAGATGGCTTTTCGCGAGAATCATATACCTGGCAGGGTCTTTCAGTACAAGAAGCTGCCAGCATATCGGGCACTCTTTGCTTCTCTGTGACCTAAACAAGAAGCAAGTAAAATCAATGACAGCCATAGCATCAAAATCCAATAAAAGACATCGATTCCTATAAAACAATGTTACGGTGATTGATACCTACCATTCAACAATACACTGAAGATGATATTCATGTTTGCAGCAGGTATCCTGAGACAAGAAACAAGTCCAAAGGTAACTTAAGCCCTAAATATAACAATCCATCACAGACAATCATGCTGAGACAGAACAAGAACCATGACATTTTGACAAATTGTAGTCAAAGGATCGCTGTAGAACAGCAAGAGAAACACAATGGTAGTACCGGTAAAAGCACCCTAAGATCAATTCTAGCATTGTTATTATATCATCAATCTTACATGGAAACCGTAGCAGAAATAAAAAATAAAACAGGGCCAAGAAAATATATGCAGAGAAGAGATTATATATGTATATATTCCAGGACCCTCCTTTAGTGCTTTCAGAAAAAGAAAAGCTCATATTTTCTTTGGGCATTAAAATGAAATTATTTCTCGTCAACAGTTCTCTTCGAATGAAAATGGTGCCAAAAGAAGCGATTAGAGAACATAAAATTTACCTCAATTTTATCAAGAAAACAAATTATGATAATTAAATGATTGTGCCACAAACTTACTACTTTCTAAATTTGATTCCAACTGATACATAAACTTCCTTTTTATTCCCTAAAAAGAAAAAAAAATGAATAAACAAAGAGTGATGGAGTGGTATACAGTAGCAGGGTCTTGAGGGGTGAAAGGATCGAGGCAAATACTGCAGGCGTCGTCTTCGAAAGCATCCTCGACTCCAGCTCCCAAAGAAGAAGAAGAAGATGAATACGCGGGAACTAAGATCATTGGAGCGTCAGACATTGAAGAGGAAAGCGAAGTAAAACTCGCCATTTCAGAGACAGAGAGAGAGAGACACTGTTTGAGTTGATGGAAAACAGAGGGGAGGGTGGTGAAGAAGAAGAGACCCTAGAGAGAGAGAGTGTGTCTGTAAATGGTCAAAGAAACGAAAAGAACTAAAGGAGAGGAAAAGGGAGAGAGGCAGAAAATGCAGGCAAGGGAATCCGATTCAGACGGTTCCATGGAATTGGTCAATCTCTTCTGATTCTTTCTGGCATTAAAGTTATTTACCGACAGTCGGTTAACTAATTAATTATATCTGGAAAAAAAAAATTTCCAAATTGCTTCAATGCCCCCTGAGTGGTTGTTCTCCAAAAGAGACGCCTGTAATGCTACAAGTCCGTCCTTATTCCGTGGTATTTTTTTTACTTCTTGGTGTTAGTTACTGTTATACCCTCCCCCACCTACTGTTAAAACTGGTATGTGCTTGGATGGAATGATAAGATTAACCTTCATTTAACAAACCATTTTTAGATTGCCATGCCACATTTAGTTCCCATTGAAATTAAGATTTTATTGACACGCGGAGTAATTGTTATTGCCGTGTTTTTTTTTAAAAAAAAATTATTTTAAATTATTTTAATATATTAATACTAAAAATAAATTTTAAAAAATAAAAAAATATACTATTTTAATATATTTCTAAACTAAAAACACTTATAAAATTAACCCTATCATAATATCAAATATAATCATAAACCTAAAACTTTACATAATTTACTGGTAATATGCTTAGTGAATTTTAATAATACAATGCTTTGTCTTTAACTAGTTAAAATCAGTTATGAAACTTTTTTATACTATTTCAGATTTTTACAATGAATAGGAACATTAGATTTTAATTTTGGGTCCATTTCTACTGCTGTAACTGAGAAAATATGATCAAGTTAGGCTAATTGATAATCATCGTCAGTCTCCATCGAGATCATGCATCACTTGAAGTCAATTTCTCATTTATATTTATAGCAGAAGGACAATCTTTCTTTATATATTGCATAAATTTGACAAGAAAAAAATGGAATAAATTATTGACTGGCTTGACTTGGTCCTCCTTTTCTCAATTACAACGAAAACTGATTAAGAATAAAAGAAAAATAGAAATTGAGACATCGAAAACTTGTATTTCAACAAATACAAGAAATAGGATCAAACATGTTGTTTTTTAATATATTTTTTTTGTTTAAAAATATATCTAAATAATATTTTTTATTTTTTAAAATTTATTTTTGATGTCAAAACAATTTTAAAATATAAAAAAATAATTTAAAACTAAAAAATAAAATAAAATTTAAAAATACGGTTATAATGCAATAGCAAACATATCCAATATAATGATTTACATTTTTCCGTTTA
>Ga0307516_10007136_pt1 | contig 12902 bp, 9 predicted proteins | sample 19_EM_MG_FD_203310 | JGI IMG/M metagenome (GOLD analysis project Ga0307516, IMG submission 203310) | Populus trichocarpa ectomycorrhiza microbial communities from riparian zone in the Pacific Northwest, United States - 19_EM | ecosystem: Host-associated > Plants > Roots > Unclassified | place... | reverse complement strand
CCCCCACCCCCACCCCTCCAAGGTTGACATGAACTACAGCATCTTGGGGATCACAATACACTAGATCGGGAATGGCTAAAGTTGTTCAATAAGCTTTGCAAAACATGCAGCCGACATTGCATGATCCCAACATCCATGCACATCCCTAACTGTTCAGGAGGCACTGGAGAAGTTAAATATGATGGGGGTTTTGCTAGTGTATTGCAGGGGACATATGAAGGGCGTCAGGTGGCTATCAAAGTTGTGCGTGTGTATGTCACCAGTGACCTGGATGCTATCCGCAGTGTGAGTGTTTCACTTTTACCATTACACCTGCCTGGATAAATGGATTGTAGAGATTCTGTCGGGAGGGTGTTGCCTGGAGACATCTCCGACATCCCAATATCTTACCATTGCTTGGAGTGATATTCCCGGGACCTAAAAGGTCCAGGGTCTTAGTGACTTTTTTCGCATTCCCACCCGCCAAAAACCTTATTTTTCACCAGTCCGTTACATGTCACTTTGTGACGTCCCCATGACCACGTTTTTTCCGTTTTTGTCTGTCCCGCGTGTTGACCGTAAAATTTTACAAACGGATGTACCCGTCCCCATTCCCCTCCCACTCACCTCCATGACCACTGCGCCGCTCCCAGCATTTATCGGACGGTCCTCCGTGGCGATCCTCCTTGACCCTTCTTCTGGCAGTTCTCGCGTCTCCCCGGTTCTTGTTCAAAAACTTGATCTTCCATGTTCGTTTGGGAAATCTGGTGTTCAACTCGCAACCGCCAACCTACACGTCCCGACTGATGATGGCGGTTACAACTCTCGCCTCTCTTTCTTGGTTTCCTACGGCCTTGCCTCCGATATCATTTTGGGTAATGACTGGCTCACCACCTGTGAACCCGTTTTGGCCGACGACCAGTCTCACTTCCTGAGACCGCCTCCAAGCACCGTGGACCATCTCCCACCCCCTCATTCATGGCACCCAACAACACGTTCGTCTTGTTTCTTCGATCTCATACTAACCCGTACACTCACAACCCACCCAGCTTCCATCCGGCTTGCCAAAAACCTCCATGATGACGTTGAAGCGCGTGAGGCGCTGGCATCCCTGGTAAAGGGTTGTTACTCTAATGTTCTGTCCCGTTCTGAAACCGTCGCCAATCACTGCATCTCGATCTCAGACCAAGAGCCATGTGATGCAATTCTGCACCACTTGTTTACTGGGCTTTGTGCCACGCAACCGAATGCACCCGCTTGTCGTGCGATCGCCCATGGGTACACAACACACATGCAAGTCGCTCATAAATTAGGCAGCATACTTTCTTCCTCATTTGCCCATGACAATATACCGCTCAATGTTTTCCGTCGGTGCTGTGCATCTATTGGTTTGGATCCAAGCAATTATGGACGTGAGTTGGTTGCGAAGCTCAATTCAAAGCTGAAGGCCAGGGAGCCGCTCAATTGCTGTCAAGGTTTGTCCGATACGATAAATTCTGTTGAAGCGCTGAGCCACCGGTCACTCACTGAGCTCGCCTCTCTCCATGGACTCTGCCTCCCCTCGACCCCCGATCAGAATAATGCGCGCGATATTATTGTAAATCATTTTCTCTTGGGAGAATGCACCAAAGCGAATGGTATTTTTTGTGACCCGTTCTCATCCATCCCACCGTCTCGTCCTTCAGGATGTGCTTCCGTAAAGGACCTCCAAACGCTAGTCTTGGAGGGCGTGCTGCAAACAGCCACGAAAAAAACCATGCGTCGTGTCCTACGGTTAATCGGCCTCCCACATAGCCCCACCGACCCAATCTCCGTGCATCGTAAGTTGTTGCGTGAACGAATCGTCAGGCTGCATGCAGATAGACGCCCTTCTCGGGAACACGCTCGCAATGTGATCCGGCGAGCCGCGTCCGAGACCGATGCGAGTAACGAAGCCCTCGCTGAAGTTGCAAGGAACTGGCCCCAACGGGTGTCTCACACTCAGAAAGCCGCTATCGTTCGCAACTTCCGTTCCGCAACGTCTACACAGGCTTTGAAATCATTTACATGTGCTTCATGCGCCGAGAGGGTCCACCGTGACAAAAGGTGTGAGAGGCTCGTATCGGACGTTGACATCGACGTCCTCTGCAACTCTACAGCAACGAACTCCAGTGTCCCTGCTGTCCCATATACCGAGGGCCCTCTTGCTGGAGCTTTGGTCGATCCTGCCGGCGTGCATCAGAACCAAGATGGGACATTGTCCCTCTCGCTCTGCCCTCCATGTAGGAGCGCATTGTCAAGGAAGAAACTTCCGAGATTCGCGCTAGCCAACCTGAATTTTATCGGTAACGTTCCTCCTGAATTGAAGGATCTCACCCTAGTCGAGGAACTTCTTGTGGCCAGATGTCGGGCAAAAATGTGTGTCGTCAAACTTCAGGACCACCGTGACGACATTGAGTTGCCCACAGTTCAGCGCGGTGTCAAGGGCCACATCATCGTATTTCCCCAACATCCCGAGAGAATCTCAAACATTATGCCTCCTCCGATCGACGACGTTGTCACCCCGATCTGCATCCTCTTCTGTGGGTCTGCTCCACCGACTTCCAAATGGTTGAAAGAGAACGCGCGTCCGCTGGTCGTCCGTCGCGAGGTTGTCCTAAGAGCCCTACAATGGTTGTGCGCCCACAACCATTTATACAAAAATGTCACTATTGATGCTGACCGCATTTCTACGCTGCCTGAAGAAGACATCCTCCGCTACAATATTGAACACGTCCCTATATCTACTGCTGCTCGCACCCTGGTCTCCCGCTATGACCACTCTGGCGATGAGCATCTCTCCCACAATGCAACACCTGAGTTGCCGTCAGATTCACCCGTGCAGTTTGAGAGCGTCACGATCACGGACGTTGACGCCAATGCTCCCTCATACCAGCTCAAAGCGGCTGCGCTTCGACACGCAAAACGAGGTGGCTCGTTCATTCAAGTCCCGCATGATGCAGAGCCACTGAATGAGTTTTTTAACCCAACGATGTTCCCAATGCTTTACCCTTCCCTCTTCCCGTATGGCACTGGTGGTTTTGAGGACAGGCGTAGAGCGGTCCCAATTGGTCTTGAAAATCATGTCAAGCACATGCTGACGCTAACTGATAGGCGATTCCAAGAGCACTACTCCTTCATGTTTGTGGCATTCAACGTGATCCAGCGAAGGAAGCTCTTACTGCACACAAGCCTTCGTGTGAGACGGAAAAACTTTGACTCGTGGGCTCGAAGATTTACAGAAGTTTCAATGGAGGCGGTACGAACCCTTTCTGACCGGGCTGCTGCCGGCACACAACCAACAGCAACGACCGACGAAGAACGGAAAGTGCTCGAGCTGATGAAGGAGGTCAAACTGATCTCCGCCAACATCCCTGGTTCTGCGGCATCGCGGCTGACCATGCGAAACGAGATCCGCGCGAACATCCTCTCGTTGGGGGTCCCCAGCTTCTATATCACCGTGAATCCTGCCGACGTGTACAACCCTATCGTCAAGTACCTGTCCGGTCATGACATCGACATCGATAACTTGATGTCGCATGAGGTTCCTACATACTGGGAGCAGGCGAAAGCAGTCGCTCGCAATCCATGCGTGGGGGCCGACTTTTTCAATATGTACCTCAACGCATTTTTTTCTGCCGTTCTCGGTTACGATCCAAAACAGCGATCGACAGACCCAGGTGTTGTTGGTGTCGTCAAGGCGTACTACGGTTGCGTTGAGGCCCAAGGCCGGGGCTCACTGCATTGCCACATGGTAGTATGGGTCCACGGCGGTTTAACCTCAGATGAGATACGAGAGAAAGCCACAGCTGACAGTGGATGGCGCGATCGCCTCATCGACTTCTTGGACGAGACCATCTGTAACGTCATCCCAGCTGATCCTGACCCCGACCTGTCTGTGCAGTCATGCCAGCACCACGCGTGCTCCGTTCGCGGAGTTGGCATGGATCTTGACCCGTCCTCGGAAAACACTTTGAAAGCCCGAGTGAAAGATCTGCGGAATGTGATCCAAGAGTGTCAATGTCACTCGCACACCAGTACGTGTTACAAGTACTGCAAGCCAGGGGAACCCAAGGAATGCCGTTTTGAGCTGGATGAAGAGAACGTCGTGGCCACCACACACTTCAGCGAGGCAGGGTTCATTGTGCTGTGCCGTTTGGATGGTATGGTGAACAACTATTGTCCGACGATTGCCGAAGCTTGTCGTTGCAATTCTGATATCAAGTTCATGGCGTCAGGGGATGCGGCCAAATCCGTTCTGTTCTACATAACTGACTACATCTCGAAAACGCAGCAGAAATCACATGTTTCGTTTGGAGCCCTCGAAGCCGCGCTGAAAAAACTGGGCGAGTACGACCCAATGGATATGGATCTGGAGACGAGAGGGAAGCGGACCCTCCAAAAGTGCGTGTATTCAGTTATATCTCACCAGGAGCTATCGGGTCAACAGGTGGCCGCCTATTTGAAGGGCTATGGTGATCACTACAGTAGCCAGACGTACCGAAACCTGTACTGGACTGCATTCGAGAGGAGTGTGAACACCGATGCACCATCGCCGGAATGCTATGAAAGGGGACGTAACCCGATCGATCAAGTCGGCGCACAAGCTATGTCAGACCCATGGACAGATGAACCAGACCCTGCCAGTACTGGTGGCCCAGTTGGACGAGGGGGTGACGAGTCCATGACCGAGAATATACTAGGCATGCCAGCCAAGGAGGATGAAGAACCGGACGTTTCAACTGAGTTGCACGATAAGCAGGACGATGACATGGACCAATTACCTGAGTTGCACGACGAGCAGGAGGACGACACGGACGCATCGAACGAGCTGTGTGAAGAGCAGGGTGACGACATAACTATCACAACCACGGGCGATGGAAATGTGGTTCAGTGCAGCAGCCAAGTCCACGATTACCGCTTCCGTGCACTTGAGCTGAGTCACTTATCGGTGTGGGACTTCATATCCTGTGTAGACAAGGTCGCCAGATCGAGCCCCGGCAGCGGGCACGCCCACGAGACCTCTGGTGATGGGCCTGTGGAGGGTGAAACCGAGGATGATGCTGAGAACTCAGGGGATGATGAGGACCTGGAGGACATCGGTAACTGTGCGCCCACGCGTGGATCCAAACGAGGGAGGAAATCACAGACCTTCGTGCTTCACCCAGACCACACCCAGAGTGAGAGGAAGGCGCACAGACTGCGTTCTGATCCCACCAAGTACTACATCCCAGTCCCGATCGGACCAGCGTTGCCCCGTCGAGACAGAGAACACCTGTATGCCAGGTACTGCCGCCTGATGCTGATTCTGTTCAAGCCTTGGCGAGTGGTTGGTGACCTACGTGATGACGATCAGGCGTGGCCGTCTGCATTTGAGGTGTTTTTGGAGACATGCGACCAAAATACAAAGCGCATCCTTGATAATATGCAAGTGATGCATGAGTGCAAGGATGCGAAAGACATCGAGGACCAACGCAGAAGATCTAACCACCGTCAGTCTGGTCATTCCAAGTGGTCTAAATACTACGAAACCGAACAGCTTGCAGGGGATGTTATTGAAGGCGATCTGCTGGATCACATTGATTCCGTCATCAACTACGCATCTGATCGTCAGGCGAAATCGAATGCCGACGTTCTGGAGTGCCTAAGCGAGCTTCACCAATCTGGTATTCTTCTGCCCCCTGCAGACACACATCAACCAGGTTCAGATTCACTGCCTCCGACAAATGAGTTTGAGCTTCCCCAAGGAGTTGATTTAGAGGATATGTGGAAGACGGTGTATTTAAACCGTAAGCACATGTGGAAGCGGAAACTCTGTGAGCCCTCCTCTCCACTGCCGGGTATGGAACCACAGCCCAATGCTCCCCAGATATCTCGTCTCGCCACTGCACCTGAACCATCCGTTGTGAGTATCGTGCCCCCAGAACAGCCTGTATCTGTTTCAGCTAGCGAGATCTTGTCAAAGTGGACATTAAACACCGAGCAAGCACGCGCCTTCTCGTTAATCGCTATCCATTCACAGCGAAAACCTGAAAACCTGGAACATTTGAGAATGTACCTTGGCGGCCCTGGTGGGACAGGGAAATCGAGAGTGATTGCTGCGCTCACCGACTATTTTGCAGCCAATGGGGAATCCAGGCGCCTACGGCTTGCTTCATTCACCGGCATTGCATCCAAGAATATCAACGGAACAACCCTGCATACGGCCCTAGCGTTGAACCAGCATCAGAAGAAGGGGAAGTCAGGGAATGGAAAGACGAAGACAGACCTGATTGCTATGTGGATGGGCGTGGACTATCTGTTTATAGATGAGATTTCGATGATTGGCTGCAACCTCCTCCTCCAGATCCACGAGGCGTTGGTGGATGCCAAAGGATGCACAGAACCGTTTGGGGGGATCAACATCATATTCGCTGGGGATTTCGCACAGCTACCACCCGTTGGGCAGACCAAGCTGTTCAGCAGAGTCAAGTCGTCAAAGGAGCCTATCATTTTCGGTCAACTCTTATGGAGGTCGGTAACGATGGTCGTGATGCTTACTGAGCAAATGCGGCAGGCCGGCCCCGATAACCAGCCGTTCGTTGAATTGTTGTCAAGGCTCCGTGACGGGAGGTGTTCAGGAGAGGATTACGATCTGTTGAACACCCGTATGCTGAACACTGTGTTGGACGGGGGTGACCGGGAGTTGTGGAGGGATGCGCCAATTGTTGTTTATTCGAATGCGATTAAAGACGCCATCAACCTGCAAGCAACACTCGCATTCGCGAGGCGAACTGGTCAACAGGTGAACTGGTATCATGCTGTCGACACGTACAAAGGTCGTCCTATCAGTGACGATGCAATCATTGAGCTCCTGGACACGTTGCCCTCCAATAAAACGGGTGGTCGTGTCGGGGCATTGCCGTTGGTGTTGGGGATGCCTGTGGTCGTCACAGAAAACTTTGACGTGGCTGGTGGAGTCGTGAACGGGAGCACCGGAACTCTCCGCCATGTTCGTTACCGCCTTGGTGACGATGGCAAGAGGTATCTTACCTCTTGCATCGTCGAGCTCCCTGACTTCACAGGGGACGGGCTTCCACACCTGCCACCAAATCATGTACCCATCATACCCAACGAGGCCGAGATGAGAGCATTCCGCCACCCAAACTCCGGCCGTAGCTGCACTCTTCGTCGTCATCAAGTCCCACTTGATGCAGCCTTTGCGATCACCGCCCACAAAGCCCAAGGGCGGTCGATGAACAAGGTCATTGTTGACTTGAGCAGCTGTGTAGGGACGGAAGCAGCATACGTCATGGTTTCCCGTTGTACGCACCTCAATGGGCTATTGGTCCTCCGACCCTTCCCGATCTCGAAGATCACAGTACGGAGATCTCAAGACGCTCGAGAAGAGTTCCATCGCCTGGAACGTCTAAGGCACCACACCGCAGAGGGTGACTGGGATACTCTGGCAGGTGGGAATAAGGAGGACAACGCCTCAGCTATAGCCGCCTTGTTTACCTCGGACGCTGATCTCGACGTCCGGGTAGCAGGCCGGTTGCTAAACCGCTTGTGGGACAACCGAGGGGGAGTCAAATGTGTGTCTTTATTGTTATTTCATTGTGGTTCGTGATCTCATACTCCTCCCACAGCGCCGATGAAAGAGAGGGTTTTGGATGCACCAAACGAGAACCCCCGCTCAGCCAAACGGCTGAGGCTCCAGGGAAACACTACCCTTTGAGTTTGCTGGCAAGAAATACAAGCCCGTGGTCACTCAGGATACCTTCAGCCACTTCACGCCGCTCTCCTGTTCACTGATTTCAAACGACCCCATCTCCCCGCTCTGCTGTCTTATCCCATCGTTTCACCAGTTTCAAATCGCCACCCCCTTCGCTTCTCCTCCCGCCTCACCACCCCAATCTGCAAGATCACAGCGCAGAGATGGTCAGGAGGAATTTAATCGTCTGGAATGTCTTGGAAAACGCACCACGGAGAGCAACCGGAGCGCCCAGGCAGGTGGGAACCAACAGGAGGACGATCACCCCATTTGCCTTGGATACCGATCCAGATATCCAGGTGGTGGGCCAGGTCCTGATCCGTTTGTGAGACGGCCGAATGGTGAAACGTATGTCCAGGGCCTAGGCCATCATTCTTTTGACATTCCTGACCTCACCCGCCTTCCGCAGCACCCCCAAACAAGAGGTCATCGGATGTACTGAACATGGACATCCGCACAACCAAACGGCGGAGACTCCGGTGGATACCCTCGATACAGGCTGGATTTTATAAGCGCACGGTCACTTCAAACCTCCTCACCTACATTCACCGTTCTCTTCCGTTCGCTGGTCTCGAACAATCGCCACCTTCCTTCCTCACCCCTTTCCACCATTTACTGCTTTCAAGTCGTCTGCTTCCCCTCTTTCCCTCTTCACCCCACCCCCCGTGATCATGCCTGCTCTGTCTTTTGAGGAACGTCTCGAATCCGGCCGCTATGACGCTCTTGCGTCGGTTTTCGTGGACGATTCTGAAGCGCTGGCCGCTGTCGATTTCGGCACCCACTTTACTCCTGAATCCAAACCTTGGCCGAGCAACCCGAAGAATTATTCTACAACGTTCTCCCTCGTCGGAGAGTGCCGCCAGGAGCTCATCGTGACGCTGATTGGTGAGGTTGCCAAAGAGGGTACTGAGCTTGGCCCCCGCGGTAACGCTTGGATCAAAGCCGGCGGAGTGATCATGGATAAAACTCCTGCAAAGGACGTCCTGGTCCTCAAGCTCCCGACTCTAGCCCCTCATGCGCTAAAGGTCGTCTTCTCCAACCAAGTCCAAACACTGGAGGCGATCCATGAGGCAGAGTTGCCAGTACCTCTTGTGTGTATTGTTTCTCAAGCTACCTAAGTTGACTACTGATCCCTACCTTCAGGCAGACAAGGTGACCAACTGGATTCGTCCACTCGAAGGCGGAGCCAATGGGGTCGTTGTCACCCTTCCACCCAAGTACCGGGTGAGCACGGGTGATCGTTCCTGATGCCTTCCCACAGTAACACTCTAGCCAGGTGCCTGATGACCATTTCCACGTTGTCAAGCCAAAACTCAAACGTAAGATTGAGGCTGCTGGCAACAGTGACACAGACGCACGTAAGCACATTTCCTTCCCCCCTGTGACACATGCTGATCAGCTCGGTAGGTCCTACTGTTGAGCTAGGGGGGCTCTACGACCCTTCCCTCCTGCCTGACTTTGATCCAAAATTGTTTGGACTCGTCTCTGCGAAGTTGGCCCAACAAGAGGTAACTATGAAGGACGGTGACCTAGTTGCCCCCTGGGAGATGAGGAGCTCCCTCCGCTCTGGAACGCTTGTTGCTGTTGAGGCGGCACTCATCATCTACCATTTCTGTGGGGCTTCACCTTCTACGGTTTGCAACCTGTTGATATTTTTCTGGGTATATTACTCATGTGTCCAATAGGTATTCCAGATCCAGACTTGGAGGATCAAGATCCTCGAAGAATCCCCGTTGGATATTGAACCCGCCGCCCCACCAGTCGTTTCGATTAGTCCTGTAAGGAGGGGTCCGTCAAAGCTATTCGCTCTCCTTGCCTTGCCGCCTCAACCACCCTCTCCCCCAACCAAGACATCTGAACCAACCAAGACCTCCAAACCAGGCAAGACCCCCGAACCAACCAAGACCTCTGAACCATCAGCTGGTCCCTCCAAGCGGCGAAAATAAAAAGCCCAGTGCTCCCCTTCTTCACTTTCTCCATCGCTGTGGTCTGTGGCCACGGTTTCCCTTCTTGTCACTCTACATGTCCCCTCCCGCCGTAGTCTGCGACTGATTAAGCCCTACACCTCTCAACGAAAATGTGTAGATATTTGTACCTCCTTCGTTGCTCAGCCAACAATAAACTTTGTTGAATTTCATTACAGCTCAATTCGATAAGACTTTGATGGTCTTCGACTCAATTTGATAAGACTTCGACAGTCTTCAATCAATCTCGACATACCCACCCGATCACAGTAGACTCATGTTTCGCTTTTATTTTCCAGCTCAGATGTATTAATTGCCAAGAAATTCTATGTTGCCCTGTGGAAATCAGGTGTATGGCCACCAGCTCCAGGCGCAACCACTTCTTCCACATCCGTGTCCAACAACTCCGGTATTTCGTCCTCATCCTCCTCATCACCATCATGGTCAACCCCGATGTGATCGCTCATTCGGCCATGCCCGCCTTCAATGTGGCCAACCTCGTCAACATCTATCTCACCACCTTGGTCATCAGGGTCTGCGTTCTCGTGCTCCTCAGCCTCCGGCATCGTCACAATCTGTACCCTCAAGTCAGTCTGTGAATTTCTTGTTTCCGGTGTCTGCTACGTACTCCCACGGTATTGCGTGTGGATCCCGTTGAAATCAAGGTGTGCACATGATGATTGCCTCTCCCCACAAACTCTATGAGTACGGAGACGGTTTCGGTGGTCATTGCTGTCATGATTGGTAAGCTAGCCGACCTCCTTGCCGTTCCCAGGACCTACTGATGGATTGACTGCCAAATGGTACGACTTGGAATTGGTGCCAGAGAAGGATATGTGCGGTTGTGATGGGCTGCTCGTCTCGTTGGTTTTCTGTCTAGATTTTGTGGGGCTAAAACGGGGTCTTGACCCCACTTTCCCCTCACCCAGGACCCTGGTCTCAACCCCAAGTATGAGATCAAATTATCATGCCCAGTCCCCCACGGCTATTTACCAGCTGGAGACGACCTGGCACCGATTGCCTTACGCCGTGCGGGTAACCACCAAACCACGGAAGGCTCCCCCCCCCAGTAGGACCATTCCCCGCATGAGCTGGGCCGCAGCTGCGGGTCAAGTCGAAAATGTGAGTGTGTAGCGACGGCAGACTCAATTTCAGGGAAATGAAATGAGGCGGCAAACATATCATGCGGCAAAGAAAAATCAAAATGTCATGACGCCGCAACCTATATAACCCCTCTGTGGTGAGTGGGTCCACTCCCCAACCATGCAGTCGGACCGCGTCCATTATTTTTATTCCCCCCGTGCTTCGTGTCTCCTGGGTATGTGGAGCTTCAGCTATTATCCTCACTGGGGTTGATGATTGTCTGTTGCAGCTGAGACACGCGCGTTGCCACACGAACGTTGGACGGAAGCGGATGTTGCACAAATTGCGGCCGCGGAACGTCTCGCGTCTGAAGGGCCGGTCCCTGCCTCTCTTCTGCCTCTCGCAATGTGCTTGCAGGTGAGTCTTCCTGACTTTGGCACCCCCTCATCCACCCACCCCCCTGACACGTCCTGACAGGTTGACGAACGAGAGTTCCCCATCGGAGAAACCATCGCAGATCCCGAGCGGTCCCCTTACCCCTACCTCGCATACTGGTATTGGGACCTGCGTCCAGCGTTGGGAGGCGTAGGCAAGCTCGATCTCGAGGATCGCTTCTGCGCTCACTTCCTGCTCTCCATTGAAGACGGGAACCACAACGTGCCTGAGCTCCTCGCCCTCTTCGTTCACACCCTTTGCCGCAAGGTCCGCAAACGCACGGAATACGCCGTTGAGGTTGACGACATCGGCTTTGTCATCGATGGTTCGTTTGTCTGCGGTTACCTTCAGTTTAGAACGGGTTGGCTCCGCTCTGTGCTCGAGTGGTCCAGATCTGTTTCGGACCTGTGGTTGACAGACTTGTATGGGCCGGTCCTCTACGAGACCAATGCGTTGATCTTAAATTCTGATATGCTGAAGGCGTGGCACAAAATTATTGTTGTTGCTCATGCGTAAGTCCTATTTCTTCTCATTATACTGCCATCTCACGCATTCTTTGCAGACATTTGACCACACCGGCCTGATTTGCTTACCGACCCTGCCGTCGTCCGTATGTAGTACATACTCTGTCACTCGTTCCCATTGTCTTGTGATGTTCCTGCGACCCCCGTAATGTTAGCACCGAGCTGAAGTTCCCAACGAATGCACAGATATGATTGTGTTTCAGATACCTACGATCGCACGACAAGTTGTGACGATTGAAGGAAAGTGCACGTGTCTGGTTTGTTGAGACTTGGCCCTTCCGTCGACCCCCACGGGTTCCACTGTTTTTGCCGGGGGATGCGTTTTTAGAGGCGGGAGACGTTCCCAATCTGAATCTAATACTTCCTGTCTCCTTAGATTTTCTTAGAACTCGTTCCCCTCCCGAGAACCACGACTTCACCGGTGTCACCCTTCGGTCACTGTCGTGCGTGACATGTGACAGACCGTGCAGAATCCGCGCACTGGGTGCAGCGACCGGGGGCGATAACAATAACACCGATGATTTTCACGACGGCGCCGCCGACGGTAGTACACCGTTACGGTGACCGCCCGAAGGCAACACACGTGGACGATGGCAACAAAGGAATAGTTGGGATGGCGCTTACTATATCCGGAGATGGCATTTTCCAGCGTTCTTGTGTTTTTGGTCATGTGTCTGATCAGGTATGCTTCCGTCTGGCCCGCCGGCCTCCGCCCGGCCAGGTCAGGTGATTCCCACAGGCCAGACCTTCACCGTACAATTTTACTGATGGTGGGCTGAGCCTCACGTTCGTCGGCCTCCCGTCTTATCCCGGAACCACTAACCCCCCGGATAAGCTTGAACATGTCTAATTGAATACTACTACACAGGAAAACAGTACCCCGGTGGCACAGTGGCCAATCCCGGCAAGCCTCTTTGCGACGTACATAACTTAACGGTATTGCCACAAACCAAGCACCTAACTTGCAACTCTGTTTACAAACACGGTCCCGGGCTTTGCCGCTTGCCGGCCCTACACCTTATTAAATGAACACCGGTTTGCTCTGGTTTCTGAGTGGATGGAAAATGGGAACATCAATGAGTTCATTGAGAGGGATCAGCATGTGAACCGTGCTGAGTTTGTGTGTTGTTGCTTGATCCTGTAGGA
>Ga0307516_10007135_pt1 | contig 12903 bp, 21 predicted proteins | sample 19_EM_MG_FD_203310 | JGI IMG/M metagenome (GOLD analysis project Ga0307516, IMG submission 203310) | Populus trichocarpa ectomycorrhiza microbial communities from riparian zone in the Pacific Northwest, United States - 19_EM | ecosystem: Host-associated > Plants > Roots > Unclassified | place... | reverse complement strand
GTGAAAGTGTCCATTCCTTTGGGAATGGAAAACCAGCCTTGACTAATTGGAGAGGTTAACGTTTATGTGTAAGCAAGTGGAAAGGACAGCGGGCGCCCCGGGTAAGAAAAGCTCCGTGAGCAAATAACTGGTGTCAAAGGAAGAAGAGGAAAAGCGCGCTCAGACCGAAACTGGTGGTTCAGGAACAGGACACATAGGGGCGAAGCGGAAGTGACACCCTCGATGTACCACCTGAAGACGGTGAATGTGACACTGAAAAGCGATCTACATCAGAAAAGAAATCAAGAAACGAAATAGAATAAGCATACGATATCTTTATCAGCTTGTCGTACTTCTCCCCCTCAAGACCAGCAGAAATCTTGGGTATCCTGATCAGAACCCACATCGCCATGCCAACCACTTCGCGGGTCCATCGGAGTCCGCCAAGAAGGTAAGCGACAGGGATGAGGACAGCATCGACCACCATCTTCGTGAGACCGTCGGAATACACGAGTGGCTAGAAAACAAGCCCGTAGCCAAACATGGCGGTTGCCGCAACTACGCCGGTGAGGAGCAGCAGCGAACGTCCCAACGCCTTGAGAAGTCTTCCATTGCATGCTATATGGATGTGGACGAGTTCATTCCTCCCTTTCATGGAAATCACAAACCGTCGGTTGGTGAACTATATCGGTCCGAGGACAATGCCGCCGAGGATGCTGGCGCAGCTGACTCTTGTATACACTGCGGATGTTCACCGTAGGGGAAACCAACGGAAACAGAAAACAGATGTTGTGATTGCGAACACCAGGGTATATAGATTGTAAGGAAGAAGGTCTTGACTCGAGACCCGGGCGAAGGAGTGGGCTGAGGGATAGACGTTTGGACGTCGGTGGCGTCGTATGTGGGAGATGGAACGTCCCCCGCAACCTCGGCGAGGAACGGTTTCTTGAGATCGAGGAACTCGAAAGTCGTATTGGCGCTCATGTCAACACATGGTGTGGGGGAATATGCGGTCCGTGGGGCCCTCTCCCACAGTGGTCAGCATCGATTCCCACCACCCCGGTAACCACCATGCCCCATGCTCTCGGGTCTGGATCTGGACATATCAATACGAGGTCACTCACGTTTGGTCTGTGGGTTCACCGCAACGAGAATGAAGGTGGGGTTGAACGGGCATCGCGATATATTGAAATCATTTACTTCCTAAACGTGTTCACTGTACATTCTTGGCTCTCTCGGCCGCGAACTTCTGGCGGGCTGCTTCCGCCACCTCAGATTCAACGAGGACGAAGTCGTATTGGAGGAGCTTGAAGGTTTTCCCCTTGGGGAACCCTCTGCGTCGTGCTTCTTCCTCACTATCGACATCCTTCAGATCCTGGCCCATAGTTAGTATCCGGTCCTAATCACCGAAAACAAGGGTGCATACCACGACCAAGGAACTCTTGACACCAAAAACGGCATCACTCGAGAGCCACTTATCACCTCTAACGTAAAGTGCGGTGACCAACTTCCTGTAACCGGGAGCCTCGATTGTAACATGGAGGTGGTTCGGCCTCATGTTGTGACGACCGAGGTGGAGGAGCAAATCTCCTACGGGACCCTATCGCATAGGATTAGGAGCTTGGGTTGGAATCTGGGTGGGACCGTCGTACATCACCTGGAATTGCATACCCAACGGGCACAATAGCTCGATACCCGTAGCGACCCTGGTCATCACTGTGTAGTCTTCCTCTGCAATCGGGCTTCGTCCTGTCCGAGTACTGCGTGTCATAGAATCCTTTGACCCGCTATTGTCAGCAATGCGGGTGCAGTATGTCATACAATACAGCACCTTCAGAATCGGTCTCCCAGGTTTCGATGGAAGCGTTTGGTATGGGCTTCCCGAGAGTGTCTAGGATACGCCCCTCCACGTACATGTACTCCCCTTTGCCTTCAGAGGCAATGGAATCGCCGATGCTGACTAATGATAGGATAAGTATGGACAGTTGAGGCGGCCGTATGTGACAATACCATCTGGTGCATCTTCGGTGAAGAATGGTCCGAGAACTGAGCTATTTGTTCCCCCGGAGAGCGTGGGATTGGTTAGTCCGTCTACGAGGGCGGATACCCCAAGCACGTCGGAGAGGAGGATGAATTCTTGTCTGATTGGGGAGCAGGTCTGACCAGTGCGAGTGAGAAAGTTGATCGCTGTCATCCATTCCTCTGTGGTAAGACTTCGGTACTTCAGCGTTCACATCTCTCGATTGAGGTGACTCCACCTCACCTGGTCTCTTCAACAAACTGGTGAAGGTGGGTAATCAAGCGAGTGAAGATAAACTTGGTTCTCCTGTACCAATCGTCCGTTCAGAAATATCACCGATGCAGCAGTCCGACACGGTGGACTCACGGATTCTCTGACAACTGGGTCAACTTCAACAAGTTCTCTGTGACGACCTCTGGGTTTTCTGGCCACTGCGCATACAGTCAGTTCCCTGAACCGGTGGTGTCACCGTCGGAGCATCCATACGGGTAGATCCAGGTTGGGTACGGGGATTCCGTTATACTGAGGGCCGTTGGGGGATCCGCTCTGAGGCATATCCCGAAGATGGTGGTCGTCGTGAGCAACAAGGGGATCCTATGTACACGGCACCCTTTTGAAGCTCCCTGATCCTTCAGTCAGCTGGGAATCAGGTGTGTGAATTTGGAAGGTCGGTAACTCCCGGTCCCTCATGTGGTCTCGGTATTTCCTAGTCTCCGTGGCTGACTCATGTGGATGACGACCTGATGACAAGTAAGTATTTCCGTCCGCGTTGGCCAGTTCGTCTCAGCTCGCGCAATAAGTGTTTGTCTTACCCATGGGGTTACAGGCTAGGGTCCAGAAGGTATCGGTAGTACAAATGTCGTTCTACAGCTCAAGCCATTGCTTGTGTCGCTTCACCAGTTCTTCCACGATATCCTCTTCAATTTCTTTTTCCGGATTCTTCTCCAAGTCAATGCGTATCCATGACTCCCCGAACTGGGGCACAGAAGGGTCTGTGCTGTGTGTCCTGTAGACGAACGCGACCTCAAACTTCCTTCGGTGAAGTTCATTGGCGATTACGACGCTGTGGCCGTATCTCTCCAAGGCAGCTTGAGCCTTAGGGATGAGCAATCCGTCTTCTGTCTCCAGCTGAAGTGGACAACAAGTCAGCTACGAACGTTGCGACTCCCCATTATTGAAAACTTACCTTGAAGGACACGACAAAACCCTGCCGGGTCCACTCGGCCACCATGGGCTTCAGAATTTTCGGTACCTGGTCCATCTCAATGTGCAGACTTCCCTTTCCCGACTGAATCTTGTGGACCGACTGCGACGAGATCAGTAAAGGTCGAACGGACCAAAGGAAGGGAAATACCATCTTCTGTCTCGGCAAGAAGAAATCACTAACGGCCGCGGCCAGATAGTACATCGCCTCCTTCCCAAGCACGGACAGCTCCTTACTGACAGCCCTCAGCAACCACAGATAATCGTTCACCGTCACGAAATTCAGTGTCAACATCGTTCCAGCCTTTTGCACCGACTTGTACGTTTTCAGGACCTCGAGCAGGTGATCCCGCTTGGACGATGTAACAGATATCGAAGGAACGGCGGCTGAACCTTCCGGAGGTTCGTCTATCTCGAGCAGGTCCAGGAACGGGTTCGTAGAGTGGGAATAGTGTCGGCTGAACGGTTGGAGACTGAACTGCCTGTGCATGAATATCACGGCGTAGCTGGCTTTGAGGAAGTACTCCGCGGATGTCGCGCCACGGGTTCCTGGCGGGCGGCCATGGTGAGATAAGATGCACCAGGGTGAGATAGGCTTCGCTTACCAGCACTGAAGTTATCCAAAAACCGGACGCTGAGCGCATCGGGGACCGAAGGAAGGACATGCCATTCGGAAGTTAATCAACGTGATCGTCGCGGACGATTGGAAGTCGATTCGCTCACACATTGAGTTCCAGAGGAACGGTCGTTCCTCCACTCTACGACACACAAGACCGAAATCAGCACGCCCAATCTACTGCGTGGTACAATAAGGACACACCGTCACCAGAACGACCTTCCTCCGGTGTTCCTGTTGTTGTTTCAAAAATGTCCGGACGGATTGAACGTCCTGATCAATCGTCGACGGTGGCGGTTGCGTCTCGAAGTACGCCTCGGCGGAGAAGGTAGTCGGCAGGGTATCCATCTTGTCCGTTCACGTTGTCGTATATTTTCGAGATGGAGGGGGATAAGGGAGAGCCTGGACGGAGCGCGTTGGGGGGAACGATGCTGCCCCATGATCGAGAGCTCCAGTTCATCACAACAGACAAGTGGTCCAACGTTGTCGCGGGGATAGGGCCGCGATATGACTAGTCCGGCGTAGGGAGCACGTAAATAGAGAATGTGACAGTATCATACAAATAGAGTGATGTACAAATAGAGTCATGCGAGAAAGCAATGATGCGCAAGAGAGTGCAAGAGATAGCGAGGAGGAAGGCGGTGAGGAAAAAGTCAGCGAAAATGAAGATGAAGAGAAGAGAGTCCACGAGAAGTTTAAGAGCTGGAGAATGTAGCCACCCACTCATCGATACTGTTCCAAACCCCTTCCCTGACTACTTCGTCCCACCAGCCCATCATAAGAATGTCATGCACAGCGTCCTTGGCCCCGACAACCTTCACTTCAACGCCGTCGTGCTCCATAGCACCGACCAACTTTAAAATCTCAGATTCCAGTCGCTCCGCATCTCCCAATACAACACACGTCCTGGAGAAGTCCTCGAATAAAGCGAGCTTCCTTGGATTGACGGTTGTGACTCGACGGAGGAGAGGCAAGTTAACATCGGAGTGAAAGTAAGACGGAACTTGCAAAGGTCCCTGGGGTCGCCTCAACAATGACCCAGGTATCTTTGGCGTGACATTCGGCGTGACGTTCGGAGTAGAGATGGCAGAGGCAGTCAGGCTGTTGGGGTAGGCCATGCTTGGTGTCTGTCCGAGGTCGTCAATGATGATGGGGGGAACTCCTTCAGCTTCTGCTCGTGCTTGAGCTTCAGCCTCGGCCTTGATTTGCTCGAAATGCGCGAGAGCGTATCCGTTGACACGGACCCCAACCTTGGCAGAGACCTTCTCCCACTCCTTGTCACCATAAGCCTCGCGAAGCACTCGCTCACTTGCAGGGGAGAGGTACGGAGAGTGGATCATCTCTGTTGGGTGATGGCCGAGTAGGGTGCGGAGGAGTAACGCCCGGGGTTCTGGGGTGTCGACGAGGTAATCTGTACTTTCGTGAGGGCGGGGGATGTACGATGATGTCGTGAACGGGAATGCGTGAGCTATCGGGGATGAGGAAAGTCAGAACATGGCAAGGTGAAAATCAAGACAAAAACGAGACGTACAAGGATCGCAAGACGGCTTGGAAGCGCAGGGAACAACGGGGTCAGGCACATGCAATGGAAGTGATGGGATCGACGTACTGAAAGGAGCAAGAGACCATCGGGTGGAGGCAGCAAGTTTTCGTCACGCAACCACCGAGCAGTGCCGAGCACGAGATTTCCACCAGAGCTGTCACCGATGAGAATGATCTTGCACCCCTCCACTCTGCCGTTCGCGCAACATTTACCTAACCAAACGGTTAGCATTGGGAGGCCTCCGTTGTGGCACGATGTGTGTATTCACCGTATTTCTTTACGATGTGATAGTAAACGGCTGCTGCGTCTTGGCCGGCCGCCGGGAACGACGCTTGATGCAACAACCTGTACTCGACAGCTGTGTGGAAGGGGGTGGGTTCGTATGAGTAAAACTGCGGTGAGTATTAGTAACGCACAGTAGATCTCAGTGAACCGGCCATCCTAGGGATCCCCGGGAGAACGATGAGCAATCCGTTTCATCGGCAAAACCGGCCAAGTCACGGGTTGTACGCACCTTCATTAACCTGCGCGGTATCTTACTGGTGGAAGATTTCTCATCCGCAGACATGTGGCAATATCCACCGCCATGCATGAATATACCAATCAGGGGGATATCACCCGCAGCTTCGAGGTCAATGTCCGGGGATTGGTGGGCGGGTGAACTAGGTGATGCGCCTGATGTTTTGGGGCTCCGTTTTGGTAAGAGGGTGTCTTGTAGCGAACGAGTACTTGAGTGTGCGCGCAACTGAACGGGAGAGGTAACATACGACGGGTTGAGTCGCAGCGATCGGTCAACCTTTTTGAGTGCTTTGGCCACACAAACGTTCCAACCCTGACACAGGGAACCTCCTTATCGTCCATAATACCTTTCTGGAGTTCGGTGGGCAAGGGGTCAATCCACTGGAACCGAGTTTCCTTGAGACTAGACTGCTTGGGCTCCTGGGTGTAGTCTCGGGTGCCCCAGACGACGCCGGCCATCTCTGTGACTTTATGCACGCGGCGGGTGAACCGAACGGCGACGATTTGCTTTATGGACCAAGACTCTCTGGGTCTTGAAGACCGGGGCATGAGAAGGTAGTAGGTGACCCATATCGGGACGAGGAGGAGAGTGGTGGTAAGACGTTGGGCCACGTATAGGGTTTTCCAGGGCTCGTGTGCGAAAGGTAAATGACTGGCATAGGGAGGGGGAGACATAAGAGAGAGAGGCGCAGACGTGGGCCTGGGTCCACATGTGCTATAAATGTCCGGGCCTGCCACAAATAAGGACAATGGTGAGATAACTTGATGATGTCAGCGCTCCCACCATACGCCGGATGACCGATCGGTTTCCCGTGTTGTATGAGCGTTTGCTCTTGCAGGGAATGTTATAAATTATGTTGCAATTGTAAGCATGACTATCTACCCACTATGAAACCAATGTTGTCCGTCCAGGGTTAAAATATCACCACCGAGATACAGCCAATGAGCAAAGCAAACCATAGCGAAGAAAGCGAAAGCGACAATCCCGGTGATCCGTCGATAGCGAGTGACTGGACGAACCCATCCCCGCACACGCCTCCCGCGATCCTGGCGGCATTAGCGTAAGCATGGGCCATTGCGCTCCGAACGCCGTCGTCCTTGAGTCCCTCTGCCCCCGAGATTGCCGACACGTACAAGTTCATAAGACTCTTGGTACATGACGAACAACTTGGCTTGGTGTTGTTGGGGATGTTGAGACCGAATTCGACCTGGTAAAAGTATAGGTCGGAGGGATCTGACAGTGTGGCCGCTTGTGTGTAACAGTAGACGTTCGTTGCCGGGTTCGATTGACACCCTGCTTTTCGGGAGATGCCATAAAGGCGGAGACCGTTGAGTGTCTTTACAACAAACGGGTTCCGCTCGTTGAGCTCGGTGGCGCATTGGGTCTCGAGTGAGGACGCGAACCAGTCCATATTTGCGGAACAGGCACCCCCGTCAAGAACCGTATTGCAGGTGCCCCAGACCATGCCGTTCAGCAGTGTTACGTTGGTCTGTGCCTGCTTTGAAACCATTAATTCGGCCCGGTGAACCCGTTGTTCGGGGACTCACGTTTATGAACTGGGATGAATATTGGGTCAACAGTCCGAAGGGCCGACACTGTCTAAATTGGAGCGACAGTGTCATGTTGGTGTAAAAGTCGACACAAGCCCGTGTCGAAAAGTTGTTCGAAAGTGTGGTATCAAACGGTTGAGGAAATGGTGTCGGTAATTGAGGGTTGGTGGGTATTGTAGGTACAGTTGTGACTGAAGGAGATGGACCGTTTTTTGCACGGGCCAGGTGCGGGGCGTCGAGGTGTTGGGGACTGGGGTGCCGGGTATGGAGCCCCCAACCGTCAAAATCCCGAAGGTCGCGAGGGAATCCAGGGATTGAATCAAATAGGAGGGGGTGCGAAATGTACCGGGTCGTCAGGGTAATGAGGACCAGGACCGCGGGGACGGCGAGGATACTCCATCTTATTCTCGAGGTTCTCCTGCGTTTAAGAGCGGCATTGCGTGACATCTCTGGGGAGATGATGTCTTGGGCAGGCAGGCCAGACGACGGTTCCTCCTTAGGGAGGGGGGAGGGAGGGGGTGTGAACATCTTATGGAAGGAACGTGGGGCGTAAGGAGCGTGGGTGGTGGCCGAAACCAACTGGAAGATGCGTGTACTGCGGTAAGCAGTGGCGCGTGGACGGAGGGTGTAAGTACAGACCTAGAGGGTGGGGAGAGGGTCGACGTCAAAGGCGAAGAGTCCGCCCTGATACAACCCTCAACGTCCGACATACTTAGACTCTCGAGGGCGGGAGAAACCGCAGGAATCACATAATTCTCCATGTGATCACCGTGGGTCCCGATAGATTTCCCCGGATGGTCCCGTCCTAAAAATGCTGCTTAAACAGTACCGCCGACTTAATGGTTGGTGTTCAAGTACATGAGTCCGCACCCAGCCCCGTACCCCCATGCACCATCCCACCCGTTTTCGTTGTGGGCCGGGCAGACGAGGTGGGCGAGCCCTCCGCATGCCGATCTCGACTCAGGTACAACACCCGAAGCGCCGATTCTCCCGTTCCTGACCTCGCGATCTAACACCGGTCATGCGGTGCGTGGTGGCACCCTCGAATCAAGGGCCTTTGTTCGTCTCGCTTCGTCTCACTCGCTCAACTGGGAACGCTCAAGCGTATACACAAAGTTGGGCTTCTCCTTCTTATGTCTGTTCGCGGAGACAGGGGGGTGTAGCGGCCTCTGTCGGTTAACGAAGCGGGCCATATCCGAAAATGGATTATTCTGATCGACATTCCTCAAGTCAACCGCATCTCTCACGTCAGTCTCCTGGGCCATGCCAACCAACCTCCGAGTCCTCGCTGGCCCCTCCCCACACTCCCTTACGGACATATCGGACAAAGTAAACACAAACGAAGCCCATCGCGTAGTCTCCGACGCCTTTGAAGGCGTCCTGTCTCTCCATATCAAACCCTTCCCGGTGGGTCACCGCACCACCTCCTCAGACTACTTCGAACGTCCAGATCGCCGCGGAATCACCTGGAGTATCCAGGTTCAAGGTTCGTCCCCTTCATCACCCGAAGCCAAATCGACCCGATCAAATTCCCTTACAGGAAGATTTCTTCAGCCACAGACAGCCGATGACGTACTGTTTGGAAACATATTCGAACGCCCACTCATCCTGCCGTGGGGTTCGAGTGCTGCATTTCAGTTCATGAAGTGCGTATCGACCGCTCGCGCGTGCGCGGCCTGAACCCTGACGCTTACGACCTGCTGCGTCCGCCCCGACCTGTCTCAGGTACATTGATCCGACTTTGGAACATGATTTGACATCGCAGAGCAAGCCCTGGGCGCTATCTCCACTTATCTCGACGATGCCTCATTTTGCCCATAGAAGGATAGGAGGATCCGAGACCCCTCCCGAGTTCCCGCCTCGAGAGTCCCTAAAGGACGGCGACTCCCAGTTGGCGGAAGCCGTCGAGAAACCCATCGAGAGGGCGAAACTGTCACCTCAACTCGCGAGGATCAAGACCGCTGATCAGCGCCGGGCGCACTTCGCCGACAAGGGCGCTCGAAGGTCCATCACCTTTGGTCCAAACGTGAGTCCTGCCTTATGCGTCGATTTCCTCCCAGCGTTTCAAGTGAATTAAACTTACGGTTTCGCGACTGCTTGACGTTAGGACCTCGTTACGACAGACTTCTGTTATGGATTTCTCGAGTTCAGCCCAGAACTTGCCCTCAGGATTCCAGGGGGAATTTCCTTTAACCTGACCAGGTATTGGGACGGTCAGCCCGTCCAGTTTGTTTGTTGTAAACGACGGGAACCCCAAAACGACGAAGGTTCCAGAACTCAGGGAGGGCAACCATGGGGGGAGTTCTTTTGGTGCGTTTCCATCCAACTAGAGGAACAGGAGGCGAACGCAGAGACGCCTGAAGCTAAGAAGATGGCGGAGAGCAACTATCCACCTTAGACATAGACTAGACCCCACACTGTGTTGACGTGAACATTTTCGACTCTAGACCGAGTCGTGTGCATCGCTTACAGTAGAAATTGTATTGGTGCGTAAAATCTTCGTCCAAGAATCTCAAAATTGGTCAAACTTAGAAGGGGAGAATCACCGCGTGGGGAAACAAAGAACACCAATGGAAAACGCTTCGACGGCCCTCCGTCCTCCATTTGAGGGATAGGAGTTTGAAGGGCCCTCACGACGCATCTGCAGAATCGACTGTATCGCACCAACACGCCGGCGTGGATCGTCGGGTTGACTGGACTCGCGAAAGGAGAGCCGACCCCGTTTCAGCATGAGTGTCAGTGCAGTTTGGCTATAAGATACGAGTGAGTTATGTTCATTCAGACGGTACTTTTTGGAAGTGTCCCCTCTGCTCTCCGCTTCAACCAATACCAGCCATTGAGCCATTCGTATTCAGCAATGCTCGCCGCGTACATCTCGCCACTGCGGGCACTCAATGTCAGACAACAGGCACAGGGAATAGGCAACCAGAACGACGCCTTGAGAGACGTACCTGTAGCCTTCCTTCGGGTCATTGGGGACGTTATACCTTCCATTCTCGTTCATCGTGCATGGGTTAACGAAGTGCTCGTGCAAATGGTCAGCAAACTCAAGGACGTTTCGTTCCATTGTGCCCGACACCGCGATATAGTCGATCAAGCTTCAGGGAGTCAGCCAACCTTGGCGGACTACCACAGGCGGGGGGAACCAACCTCAAATGAATAACGTGCTCGCATAGACCCACGCCTCCAGCGTGGGGGCAGACGGGGACACCGAACTTGGCGGCCATCAACAACACAGCGAGAACCTCACTCACGCCAGCAAGGCGGACGGAGTCGATTTGGCAGACGTCGATGGCTTCGGCTTGGAGAAGTTGCTTGAAGACCATCCTGTTATGCGCGTGCTCACCGGTCGCGACGCCGATTCCATACGGCTCGAGAGCCTTTCGGATGGCGGCATGACCGAGGATATCGTCTGGAGCGGTCGGTTCCTCGATGAACCTAGGCGGTGAAGATTAGGACAACCTCTGCAGTCACTAGAACAGACCCCGTACCAAGGCTTAATCTCAGCGAGGCCTTTGGTGTACTCGATTGCTTGGTTCACTTCCCACACTTGGTTCGCATCGATCATCAGCACCGCACCTGTCGGTCCAGCATTCTTTCCCTTCAACTCCGGACCATTGGGATCCCGAAGTTTCTTGCCCTTGGGCAGGTATTTGGGATCGTCAATGACGGATCTCATGAGTTTGCCTCGTCGGAGGTCAGACCGGAAGTCACTTCCGACCTTCATCTTGAAGTGGTTGAAACCCTTCGCGACAGCCTGTTTCGTCAGATTGAGGACTTTCTCATCCGGGTATCCTAGCCAGCCTGCTGAGGTGATGTAGGCGGGATAGCTCAGTGAAGGAAACCGATCAACGTCGCAGACCTTCAGGACGGACGAGGGGGAAGTGGAATTACCCAAGTTTCCGGACGTTTGCTTCGCGTTCCACCTTGCCGGCCTCCTTCTCCTTCAACCACTTCAAGGCTTCTTCGGGGGTGACAACATCGGTGATGTATCGGAAAGTTGTCGAGCGGACTAATTCCTCCTATAAATACCGTCACCTCGCCATCTCACGGGTGCGCGACGGAACAAGGCGGACGCACGGGTGTCATATCCACGATAAGTTTCCACAATGGTTTTGACCTCGATCTGGCGTACATATCCCAGATGGCGTTTCCAACGGCACCGGTAGCGATGTGGATAACGCCTTTTTCCGGACCGATCCTACCAACCACGGTTGTTATCAGTCGTCGAGATTCGAGGTGGGGGAAGCACTGGTGACCCCGTACCAACGGAGTTGTGAGTCTGCGGTGAGGTGGGCCCATGTCTTGCCCATGTCAGCGAAGAGGTCCTCAACCCTCTTACCAACGATGCGATCCGCAACATTGTGAATTGCTTGGCAAACCTAGGTTGAAGCCATCGTTCGTGATCATCCCGACAGATGAGCGGGTCCAAGCGTACGATGTCGTTCCCACGTCCGATGGTGAATGTCATTCCAACACCTTTGAGGTCTGGAGAGGACGTCTTGAGGGTAACATAAGCCGATGAATAGTCACAATCGACGTTCCTATCGGTCAAGAAAAGACGCTATCGGTTCAACCCTCCTGTCGACGGGAGCCCGGACCAGGAACTCGACTCACATTGCATCCGTGCCGTCTCCGGTTAAGGAGGTTGGGAAACGGACGTCGTGGGTCTCATAACTTGTGATAGTGATGTCTGACATGTTCGACTTCCCCAGTTGGGCCAGTCACTCCTCCTAAGTAGCTCCTGGTGACTCTGGTCGGGCCGGTCGGGCCGCCTCCAGTGACCTCCGGATGTCTCCGTTGGCTCGGAGAGGGTGAGCAGAGCGCGGTGGTCAGGAACTCTGGTTGGCAAGGTCCACTAATTGTTCCAGACCGCAAAGTGACGGGAGGTCCTCCCAAACGCACTTGCGCCTACGGGGGAACATAGGAACAATCAGGTGCCGTGATTATTGTTTGGTGGGTGTGCGCTTGACGCTGTCAATGGTTTTTGTAGGTCCGACTCTCGGTTGTGTGCGACGGTGTGTTGGTTTGTCGGTGGGCTCACTCTCGCATCGTGGGTGCATAACCTGCCTCTGGAAGCATCGGCTATCATGTCAAACGTCTCCCCCGAGAGTATATAGGCCGCCCTCACCCTCCAGATACTTTCCCCCATCTCCTCGCCTCAGAGTCACTCAAGACAAGTACAAGCCCTCCCCTCCTCTTTACTTCAAGTCTACGAAATGTCTACCACCATCCAACTCGTCTCCGCCACCGTCTCCACGGAGACCTCCCAACCCACCCGCACCGTTGCCGGCTCCTGGGATCTCATCCCTACCACTGCCACTCCCGAGGCGGGATCTTCCACTATCATCTCCGGGACTCGTGTGCCCGTCGAGCTCCCCGCTTCGCCACCACAGGTTTCCACCCACGCCCCCCATCAATCTCTCCAGCAGGGTGAAGTCGATCCGTTCGATAACTTCTTCGGAGTTTTGC
>Ga0307516_10007134_pt1 | contig 12903 bp, 6 predicted proteins | sample 19_EM_MG_FD_203310 | JGI IMG/M metagenome (GOLD analysis project Ga0307516, IMG submission 203310) | Populus trichocarpa ectomycorrhiza microbial communities from riparian zone in the Pacific Northwest, United States - 19_EM | ecosystem: Host-associated > Plants > Roots > Unclassified | place... | reverse complement strand
TATTGCAACTCCCGCACATTCCCGGGCCAGTGATAGCTCTTTAGCTTTTCGATCGCCTTCGCATCCAGGTCAGAGGAAGGCTTCATGTATTTATTGGTATAGACCCGGGCAAAATGCGCAGCCAGCAGGACAATATCCTCTTCCCTTTTGCGCAGGGGCGGCACCATGATCTCCACGGTATTGATGCGGTAGATCAGATCCTTGCGGAACCGGTTCTCATTGGCCAGCTCCGTCAAAGGCACATTGGTGGCACAGATCAGTCGTATATCGATAGGGGAAGCCTGGTTGGAGCCCAGCCGGGTCACCTGGCGGTTCTGCAGGACCGATAGTAATTTTGCCTGCTGGTGCAGGGAGATATTCCCGATCTCGTCCAGGAACAAAGTACCCCCGTTGCCCGATTCGAACCGTCCGACCCGGTCTTCCCGCGCATCCGTAAAAGCCCCTTTCTTATGCCCGAACAGCTCGCTTTCGAACAAGGTCTCCGTCAGCGCGCCTACATCCACTTTTATATAAGGCTTCTCCGCACGCAATGAATGCTGGTGGATCGCTTTGGCGATAAGGTCCTTACCCGTTCCATTCTCCCCAAGGATCAGGATATTGGCATCCGTGGGAGCGATCTTCACGAGTTTGAAAAAAATATCCTGCATGATCTCCGACTCCCCGAGCAATTCCGACCCGATGATCGAATCCCCGCCCGGCAAATAGGCGCTGTTCCCCGCTTTCTTATTATCATTCTTCTTCAACGCCTCGCGGATCGTCGTCAGCAGCTTCTCATTATGCCAGGGCTTGACGACAAAATCCGAAGCCCCTTCTTTTAGCGATCGGACGGCCAGGTCGATATCTCCATAGGCCGTGATCATGATCACCGCGGCATCCGACCCGAATTCCCCCCTGATCTTTCGCAGCCAGAACAACCCTTCATTGCCCGTATTGATAGAACTATTGAAATTCATATCCAGCAAGACCAGGTCGAAGTGCTTTTTGGACAACAGTGAGCGCATATTTTCAGGGTTTTTCTCCGTCACCACTTCCGCCGCTTCTGTCTTGAGTAATAATCTCACCGCCGTCAATACATCGGGGTCATCGTCGATCACTAATATGGAGGCATTCCGTAAAATCATAGCATGTGTAGTAATAGTATGAAAAATAGGTTGATGGTGCGTAATCTGCCGGGGAAATTAATTTTCCAAAAGAAACTCTTTGGCCGATGCAACAAAACCTAACTACAAGTATACCTTAAATATAAACCCGTGGCAATTAATTTTTTACGTAAAAACCAGGAGAAAAGCATGTGTATCGTTTCCGTACAGTTCCTGTATCAAAAATGAACTATACCCAAGCCGATCCTCGCCTAAGAAACTGTAAATCATAGGAGTGGCATTCTGGCATGTGATTGATAGCATAGGAGTTAAATTCTTTAATCGTGGACAGAGTCATACCAAAAAAGACATGGACAACTAAACGCCTCCTGACCATAGGCGGAATCTTGGCTTTAGTGCTTTTGATCGCAGCAAGCTTTTACTTTACATCGGGAAAATCTAAGTTAAACGTTGATACTGAACGTATTACAATCAGCGAAGTGAAAAAAGGGATCTTCCAGGAGACGATCCCCGAGAATGGTATGGTATTACCTCTTACCACCATTTACCTGGTGACTACCGAGGGCGGCCGGGTAGAAGAAAAATACGTTGAGGATGGGGCCATCCTGAAAAAGGGCCAGCCCATCCTTAAACTGGCCAATACCGACCTGGAACTCAGCCTGGCCGACAAGCAGACCCAGGTCTATTCCCTGCTGTCATCGATGCGACTTTCCAGCGTCACCGCCCAGCAAAATACCGTGAGCAAACTCACCCAGATGGCCGATGTGGAAAGCCTCTTCAAAGAAGCCGAAAGGGTATACAACCTGGACAAAAAGCTCTATGCCCAAAAGGTCATCGGCTCCCAGGAATGGAAAAAAGCGGAGAATGACTACAACTATTATCTGCAAAAAAGGAACCTGACCCAAAAGATCCTGCAGCAGGATTCGCTATCCGTCTCCCAGCAGGCCGAACAGGACAAACAATCCTATAATGGCGCCACCAATACCCTGCAGATCCTGCGCAAAAAAGTGGGCGACCTCATACTCCGGGCGCCTATCGACGGACAATTGACGTCCCTGGATGCGGAAATAGGACAATCCAAGACCCCCGGCTACACGCTCGGTCAACTGGATGTACTGGACGGTTATAAAGTAAGATTGCTGGACGTGGATGAACATTATATTTCCCGGATCTTCAACGGACTGACGGGCACGTTTGCCTTTAATGAAAAGAATTACAAACTGAAGATCATAAAGGTCTTCACCCAGGTGGTCCAGAGCCGCTTCCAGGTAGATATGGAATTCGTCGGGGAAATGCCGAAAGGTCTTCGTAAAGGACAGACCCTGCAGATCACGCTGGCGCTCAGCGATGCCACGACGGCCGTCATGGTGCCCAAAGGTGGCTTCTACCAGCAGACGGGCGGCAACTGGATCTTTAAAATGAGGGAAGATGGTAAGTCGGCCTATAAAGTGGATATCCAACTGGGCCGGATGAACACCGATTATTACGAGGTCCTGTCCGGATTGAACCCCGGGGATAAAGTAGTGACCTCCAGTTATGAGAACTATGGAACTATGCAGGAGCTCGTACTTAAAAAAGATTAAAAAAACAACATATGCCACTGAGAATCCTTTGCACCGCGGCCCTGATCCTTTGTATAACTTCCTTCGCGCCGCCGAAGGACTGCGCCAGGATATCCGCCCAGGGTTGCAGACAACAAGGCTCCGCACCAGCGATACCCGGACAGGTGATGCCTGGCGAAAAAGGGCTGCTCATAGCTGCTCCCCATGCGGAAGCAGCACAGCTCCCGCTGGCAGAAAAGGAAGTGTCCGATTATACCCCCTTCCTGTCGGCCTTATTCGTTTGACAAAAGATCCATTTATATTTTCATACAACCATCGCTCTTAATACTACTTATTTTAAACTGCAACAACATGATCAAGATCAGTGACCTCCAAAAAGTCTACCGTACAGAAGAAGTCGAGACGATCGCTCTCAACAAACTCACTTTCGACGTCAAGGAAGGCGAATTCGTCGCAGTGATGGGCCCTTCCGGCTGCGGAAAATCTACCCTCCTCAATATCCTCGGCCTGCTGGATGATCCCGATGGCGGCAGCTTTTTATTCAATGGCACCGAAGTAGCCCATTTCAATGAGCGTAAAAGAGCCGACCTGCGCAAACGCAATATCGGTTTCGTATTCCAGAGCTTCAACCTCATCGATGAACTCACCGTATTCGAGAATGTCGAACTTCCCCTGATCTACCTGGGCATCAAAGCCCCGGAAAGAAAACAACGGGTCGAGGTCGTATTGGACAAAATGCAGATCATGCACCGCCGCAATCACTACCCACAGCAGTTATCGGGTGGTCAGCAGCAGCGCGTAGCCGTAGCAAGGGCCGTAGTGAACAACCCCAAACTGATCCTTGCGGATGAGCCTACCGGTAACCTGGATTCCTCGAATGGGAATGAGGTCATGCAATTGCTGACAGACCTGAACGAACAGGGTACGACCATTATCATGGTGACGCACTCCGAACACGATTCCCGTTACAGCCACCGGATCATCCGCATGCTCGACGGTCAGACAGTAACGGAGAATATATTGGTCTAACGCTCTTAAAATACGAGCCCATGATCAGGAACTATTTGAAAATAGCATTCCGGAACCTGCTCCGGAACAAGGCCTATGCCGGCATCAATATCGCAGGGCTGGCTATCGGGATCGCCGCCTGCCTTTTGCTGTTCGTGATCGTGCGCTTTGAATGGAGCTTTGACACTTTCCAATCAAAATACAGCCGCATCTACCGGGTCGTCACCCGGGAAAAATATCCTACTGGCGTCAGCTACAACCCCGGTATCGCCGCCGCAGCCCCGGATGCCCTGCGCATGGATTTCCCCGAAACAAAGGTGGCAGCCATCAATACCAATTATGGTTGCCAGATCACGGTCCCGACAACCGCCGGCGGCAACGAAGGCCAACCCAAAAAGTTCACGGAAGAAATAGGCGTCTTCTTCATGGAGCCGCAGTTCTTCGACATCTTCGATTCCAAATGGCTGGCCGGCAGCGCCGCCGTACTGGCGGAGCCGGACAAGGTCGTCATCGACAGAAGTACGGCCATTAAATATTTCGGCGACTGGAGCCGGGCAATGGGTAAGCCCCTGAAAATGGATAATCTCCTTCCGCTGACCGTAGCGGGCGTGATCGATGACGCCCCGGTCAACAGCGACCTGCCCCTGAAAGTAATGGTCTCCTTTCTGACCCTTAAACGCCATGCTAAGGAGTATGACTTCGCAGTGGATTGGAACAGCACCAGCAGCAATCACCAGGTATTCATGCTCTTGCCGGATCGGCAGTCTTTCGCCGCCGTCAATGGACAACTCTCCACCGGCTTCATGAAGAAACATCAGAAGGAAGAGACCGGCTCAGCCAAGACCTCTCTGCTGCAACCTTTGCAGGAAATGCATTTTGATACCCGCTTCGGCTCTCCGGGAGATCATACCACCAGCAAGTCGACGATCTTGACCTTATCCCTCATTGGGTGCCTTATTATCATAATGGCCTCCATCAACTTTATCAACCTTTCCACGGCGCAATCCATCACCCGCGCCAAAGAAATGGGGATCCGCAAAGTATTAGGCAGCAGAAGGGCACAGCTGATCGCGCAATCCATGGGAGAGACCTTCGTCATCGTCCTTACAAGCCTTGTCCTCGCCGTGATCCTGGGACGCCTGGCCTTCCCTTACCTGAAACATGTCGCGGAAATACCCGATTCGATCGGCCTGTTCACCAGGACTAACTTATGTTTCCTGCTGGCCGTCGGTCTGCTGGTCACGCTGCTATCCGGATTCTATCCCGCCCTTGTCCTGTCGGGGTTCCAGCCGATCCTGGCCCTGAAAAGCCGTATCCAATCGGCTACCGTCGGGGGCATTTCCCTTCGAAGGGTCCTCGTCATCGCGCAGTTCACCATCTCCCAGGTGCTGATCGTCGGCACCATCGTAGCCGTCAGTCAAATGCAGTATGTGCGGAAGGCAGACCTGGGTTTCAATAAGGATGCCGTACTGGTCCTGCCTGGCCCGGCCGACAGCCTCAACCTGCAAAAAGCAGCCTACTTCAAACAGCAATTATTACAAAACTCCGACATCCGTGCCGTCAGCCTGGCATCGGACGAACCCTCTTCCAATAATAACTGGGGCACCAATTTTTATTTCGATCATTCCAAAAAAGACCCGGGATTCCATACCTTCCTCAAATTCGGCGACGCCGATTACTTCAGGACCTTTGGCATCAGCTTCCTCGCAGGAGGGGGTTTTTCCAACAGCGACACCGCCCGCGAATTCGTCATCAATGAGACCCTGATGAAGAAACTGGGCATCCAGGATCCCCGGCAGATCATCGGCAGGCAGCTACGCCTCGGCGGTAGCCCCTGGCTCCCCATCGTAGGCGTGGTAAAGGATTTCAAGACCAATTCCCTCCGCGATGCAGTAAAGCCCCTGGTGATCGCAGCCAATAAAAAATTCTCCAACCATACCGCCGTCAAATTAACTACGACGCATCTTGCAACGACCGTCGCCGGTATTAAACATCTCTGGGAGACTACCTTCCCCGATTATGTGAGCACGGACTATTTCCTGGATGAGAACATCGCAAGGTTCTACCGGCAGGAGAATCAATTGGAACTGGTGTATAAGATCTTCTCGGGCCTTGCCATTTTTATTTCCTGCCTGGGACTCTATGGACTGGTATCTTTTATGGCCGTCCAAAAGACCCGGGAAGTCGGCATCCGGAAAGTATTAGGCGCCTCTGCCGGGAGTATCGTCTACCTGTTCTCCCGTGAATTCACGATCCTGATCTCCGTAGCCTTCCTGCTGGCCGTGCCCGTCGCCTGGTACCTGATGAATAACTGGCTGAATAATTTCGCCTACCGGATACCCCTGGGCGCAGGCGTCTTTGCAAGCGCGCTCATGGGTTCCATCCTGATTGCCTGGCTGACCGTAGGCTATAAAGCGATCCGGGCGGCCCTGGCCAACCCCGTGAAAGCATTGAGAAGTGAATAATGCCCCTGACCACTCAGGACGCCCATTCACGATTGATCACTGACGATTGCCCGCTGCCCATTCACCGTTTACAATAAAAAACTGTCCATATGCTGAAGAATTATTTAAAGATTGCCTTCCGCAATCTGACAAAATATAAGTTCATCTCTTTTATCAATCTCTTCGGGTTGACGGTCGGTCTCACCTGCTGCCTGCTCATTCTCACCTATATCCTCAACGAACTGAGCTATGACCGCTATAACAGGAATGCCAGCCGGATCTACCGCGTCACCCGGAGCTTTAACAATCGGGACGGGGTTCAATCCCTGCACCTCGGAGCGGTGTCCCCTCCCTTCGGCCCGCTGCTGAAAAATGATTTCCCCGACATCCGGTTGATCACCCGCCTGCTGCCCAACGGCTCCGTGCCCCTCCGGTACGAAGAAAAAATATTCAACGAACAAAATACCTTCTTCGCCGACGAGCACCTGTTCAAGGTATTCGATTTCACCGTGACCAAAGGCAATCCGCAGACGGCCCTGGTCGACCCCTTCTCCATTATGCTGACGGAAGCGCTGGCCCGGAAATATTTCGGCAGCAGCGACCCGATGAACAAGATGATCCGGATGAACAACCAGTTTAATTTCAGGGTGACCGGCGTCTTTAAAGAGTTGCCTTCCAATGCTCACTTCCATCCAAATCTCCTTATGTCTTTCAATACCCTAAAGGACAGCGCGGTCTATGGCGAGAATAACCTCCGCACCAACTGGGGTAATAATTCTTTCTTCACCTATCTCCTCATGCCGGAGAACTACCCGGCAAAAAGCATGGAAGCGGCCTTCCCCGCCTTCCTCGACCGGCGTATGCCCTCTAAAAACATGACGGCAGCCAACAAGCCCTCGAAATTCACGCAGCTCTACCTTGAGAAACTAACGGATATCCACCTACGCTCGCATCTCGACTCGGAAATAGATAACAACGGGGATATCAAAAGGATCTATATTTTCGGCGCTATCGCCCTCTTCATATTGCTGATCGCCTGTATCAATTATATGAACCTCTCCACGGCCCGCTCCGCGCTCAGGGCCAGGGAGATCGGCATCCGCAAAGTGGCCGGCGCCGAACGGGGCGAGATCATCACCCAGTTCCTCAGCGAGTCGGTGCTCATCGCCTGGATGGCTATCCTGCTGGCGATAGGCCTCACCGTATTGATACTGCCCTGGCTCAGAACGATCACAGGACAGAGCCTGACCATCGACATCCTGTTGAAAACACAGGTATTGCTGCCCCTTTTCCTCGTTCCCTTTGTAGTAGGCATCCTTTCAGGTCTCTACCCCGCCCTCTTCATGTCCTCTTTCCAGCCGGTGAAGGTCTTGAAAGGCCTGGTCAAGGTGGGTAAAGGCAATATTTCCTTCCGCAAGGTCCTCGTCGTAACACAATTCTTCATCTCGATCGTCCTCATCATCAGCACGGTGATCGTATTCCAGCAATTGCATTATATGCAGCAGGCCTCGCTGGGATTCGACAAGGACAGGGTCCTGACGCTGAGCTATAACATCGGCCTGGATCGCACCTACGAATCCTTCCGCAACGGCCTCCTGGAAAGTTCTTATATCAAGGACGCGGGCCGCTCTTCCCGCATACCCGGCGGGAGACTGCTCGACATGCAGGGCGCTTCCGTGCAGAGCGGGGATTCCCTGCGGCCGGTGACCGCGGACATTAAATACGTCGCCACCGATTATGATTTCATACCCGCCTATGGCATCCCCATGGCGGCAGGCAGGAACTTCTCCCGCGCCTATGGGGCGGATACAAACTCTTTTATCCTGAACGTGGCGGCTACGAAGGTGCTGGGCCTCGCCAATCCCCGGGAAGCCGTCGGAAAGAATTTCTCCTATGGCAACACGAAAGGGAAGGTCATAGGCGTCACGGGCGATTTCCATTTCGAATCCATGCACCAGAAGATCCTGCCCATGATCTTCATTATGCCCAACCTGGCGCAGGCAAGCAACTCCTTCGGCAGCCTGTCCGTCAAGATCAGGGGTAACAATATTTCGGCGGCCCTGGTCCATATAGAAAAGACCTGGAAAAGCTTCCTGCCCGAGATCCCTTTCGAATATACCTTCCTGGACGAAAATTTCGACCAGTTGTATAAGTCGGAACAACGGCAGGGCACCCTCTTCACCGTCTTTGCCTGCATCGCGATCTTTATCGCCTGCCTCGGGCTCTTCGGCCTCTCCGCCTTCGCCATCACCCAGCGGGTAAAAGAGATCGGCATCCGGAAAGTGCTGGGAGCCAGCGTCGGCGGCATCGTTGGATTGTTATCAAAGGATTTTCTCAAACTCGTGACACTCGCAGCCCTCATCGCCTTCCCCGTAGCCTGGTATGTCATGCACAACTGGTTGCAGGATTTTGCTTATCGTATCAGCATCCAGTGGTGGATCTTTTTGGCAGCGGGTATCCTGGCCGCGCTGGTAGCCCTGGTGACGATCGGCCTGCAAGCCATCCGGGCGGCATCGGCCAACCCTGTTAAAAGTCTACGTTCGGAATAAATTTGAAAACGAAGCCTATGTTTATAAATTTTTTTACGGTTGCCCTGAGAAATATCTTCAAGCACAAGACCTTCTCCTTTATCAATATCTTCGGACTGGCCATCGGCATCGCCTCCTGCCTGCTGATCCTCCAGTATGTCCGTTACGAACGGAGCTATGATCAGTTCGAAAAAAAGGGCGACCGGATCTTCCGCCTGCAATTGGACCGCTACAATAACGGTAAGCTCAGCACCCAATGGGCCGCCGGCGCCGCCGGAGTTGGCAAATTCGTAAAGGATGACCTGCCCGATATAGAATCCTATGCGATCCTCACCTCCTCCTCCGGCCAGGTCGTTACCTATAAAGATCAAAAGACGCGGGAAGATAAAATGTTCTTCGCCACCGAGAGCTTTCTTCCCATGTTCTCCTACCAGACCCTTGCCGGCGACAAAGAGCATGCGTTGCAAGAGCCCTTCACCGCCGTCCTTACGGCATCCGCCGCAAAGAAATATTTTGGCTCGGAAGACCCGGTGGGGAAGACCTTCAGTATTAACAAAAATGATAACTTCAAGGTAACTGCCGTAGTGGCCGACCCTCCCGTCAACACCCACCTGAAATTCAACGTGCTCCTTTCCTATGCGACCATGATAAAATGGAGGGGCCCCAAGCAGGAGACCGCCTGGAACTGGGATGGCTATCTCACCTATATCCTGGTAAGACCCGGCGCCGACCCCGCCCTGCTCGAAAAGAAAATTGCGGGCGTCGTTCAGACCCGGAACGGAGCCGATTTTAAGGCAGGCAAATACGACATGATCTTTCATCTCCAACCCCTGCGCGATATCCATCTTACCTCGCATTATATGCACGAGGCCGAGACGAACGGGGACGGAAAGGCCGTTCATTTCCTGCTGATCATCGCCCTCTTCGTCATCGTCATCGCCTGGATCAATTATATCAACCTCTCCACAGCCCGCTCCATCGACCGTGCCAGGGAAGTAGGTATCCGCAAGGTACTGGGCTCCCATCGCCGGCAGTTGATCGGCCAGTTCCTGTTCGAGTCCCTGTTCATCAATCTCCTGGCCGTCATCCTGGCATTTGCCATGATCCTTATCAGCCTGCCCCTGCTGAATTCCCTCACCGGTAAGGGGGTAAATTTCTCTCTGCTCCATGATCGCGATTTCTGGCTTGCATTAGGACTGCTGTTCCTGACGGGCTCCTTTCTATCCGGCCTCTATCCTGCCTTCGTGCTCTCTTCCTTCCGGCCGATCGCCGTATTGAAAGGCAGGCTTTCGAAGACGGGACATGGCGCCCTCTTACGCCAATCCCTGGTGATCATGCAGTTCGCCGCCTCGGTCATCCTGATGATCGGCACCTTCGCGGTATATAAGCAATTAAATTTCATGCAGCGGCAGGATCTCGGCGTGCAGATCGACCAGACCCTCGTCCTCCGGGGGCCCGGTATCATCGACTCGACCTATGACAATAAACTATCCGCCTTTAAAGACGAGATGCTGAAATTACCGGGAGTCAGTAAAATGACGGCCTCCACGGAAGTCCCCGGCGTCAAGGTCGGATGGAATGCAGGCGGTATCCAATTGACGGGCGCCGGTCCCGGGGAATCCAACCAATACAGGGTCATCGGCATCGATTATGATTTTATAAATACCTATGGCCTGAAGGTGCTGAAAGGCCGGAACTTCTCGCGGCAGTTCTCCACCGACCCCAAGACCGTCCTCTTCAACGAGGCCGCCGTTAAATTAATGGGATTCAAAAAGGCCGAAGACGCCATCGGCCGGCGTATCGATTTCTGGGGAGAACAGTATGACATCATCGGTGTCGTGTCCAATCACCACCAGGAATCCCTGAAGCAGGCTTATGATGCCCATATCTTCCGGCTGATCCCCAATGCTACCCGCTACTATTCCCTGCGGCTCAACACGAGCCGCGGGAACTATGAGAGCATCGTTCGGAGCTCGGAAAAGAAATGGGCGAACTTTTTCCCCGCCAATCCCTTCGAATATTTTTTCCTCGACGAGCACTATGCAGAACAATATAAGGCCGACAAGCAATTCGGGAACACCTTCGGCATCTTCGCCCTGCTGGCCATCCTCGTCTCATCCATGGGCTTGCTGGGGCTGGCCTCCTTCGTCACGACCCAACGCACCAAAGAAATAGGTATCAGGAAAATAGTGGGAGCCGGCATACCCAATATACTGCGGCTCCTGACCAGGGATTTTATCCGGCCGGTGCTCATCTCCTTCCTCGTAGCGATCCCGGTGACCTGGTGGCTCCTGAAAAAATGGTTGGAGAACTTTGCTTATAAGGTAGGCATCGACCCATGGATGTTCATCCTGCCGGCCTTTCTTATTTTATTGATCGCCTTGTTGACGATCAGCACGCAAACGATCAAGGCTGCTTCCGCCAACCCGGTCAAAAGCCTGAGAACTGAGTAGTCCCCACCACTCACTATTCACAAACAAAACTAACAACTATGTTTAAAAACTATTTTAAGATCGGCTGGCGCAACCTGCTTCGTCATAAAGGCTATGCTTTTATCAATATAGCAGGTCTTTCCCTTGGCATCGCCTGCGCCATCCTCATCTTTACCCTCGTCCGGTTCCAACTGAGCTTCGACAGCTTCCACCCCGATAAAGACAGGATCTACCGCATCGTAACGGAATTCCATGAAGAAAAGACCAGCTATACGGGCGCTATACCCCAACCCCTCGGCAAGGCCTTTCGCAATGATTTCACCTTCGCCGAAAAGACGGCAAGAGTCGTGGATTACCGCGGCACCCTGATCTCCCTGCCGGGTGAAAAAGAAGTTAAGAAATTCGAGGAGGAACATGGGGTCGTCTTCGCCGAGCCCGCCTTCTTCGATCTGTTCCGTTTCCCCATGATACGGGGGGACGCACATACGGCCCTGCTCGATCCCAATTCCGCTATCGTTACGGAAAGCATCGCCAAAAAATATTTCGGCAGCGGCGAGGCCATGGGCAAACTCATCCGGCTGGATAACAAAACAAATTTTACGATCAAAGGGATCCTCAAAGACCTGCCTGCCAATACCGACCGTAAGCAGGAGATCTACCTGTCCTATGATAATTTAAAAGACCGGAACCCCTGGCTCGCCAGCGATAGCAGTTGGGGCGGCATCTACAGCGGCAGCATGGCCTTTACCCTGCTGAAGCCGGGCATCAGCGCGGCCCTGGTCAACAAAGCCTTCCCCCAGCTCAGCAATAAGTATTATAAAGGCAGGGATGCAAAGACCTTCCAATTCAGGTTGCAGCCGCTGGCCGATATGCATTTCAACCCGGACTTCGGCGGCGCGGCGGATAAAAAATATTTATGGGCCCTCGGCTTTATCGGACTCTTCCTCATCATCACCGCCTGCGTGAACTTTGTGAACCTGGCCACGGCGCAGGCCCTCAACCGTTCAAAAGAAGTAGGCATCCGCAAAGTGCTGGGCAGCCTGCGCTCACAACTCTTCTGGCAATTCATCGCCGAGACCACCCTGATCACCCTGTTCGCCCTGCTGCTCGCTTACGGTCTTTCTTTCCTGGCCCTCCCTTCTTTGAACCATTTGCTAAAGATCAAAATGAGCCTGGGCCTTTTCAGCAATTGGCAATTGCCCGTATTCCTGCTGATCCTCACCGGCATCGTCATCTTTCTCTCAGGATCCTACCCCGGCCTGATCCTCGCGCGGTTCCAACCCGTGCTTGCCCTTAAAAGCAAACTCTCGCAAGCGCATATCGGCGGATTCTCGCTACGCAGGATCCTGGTAGTGGCCCAATTCACCATCTCTCAGATACTCATCATCGGCACCATCGTGATCGCCAGCCAGGTGAACTATTCAAAGACCACCGACCTCGGCTTCAATAAAGAGGCGCTTGTCAACCTGCCCATCCCCACCAACGATAAGATCAAAATGTCTTCCCTCCATAACAGGCTTTCGGAAGTATCGGGCGTGGAAAAAATATCCCTTTGCTGGCAGCCGCCCGCATCCCGCAGGAACAATAATACTTCCGTTCGCTTTGCGAACCGGGCCGAGGACGAACATTGGGATATCAATTTAAAGATGGCCGACGATCAATACCTCTCGACCTTCGGGCTGCAGCTCGCGGCAGGCAGGAATTTCTATCCCTCCGATACCACCCGTGAGTTCCTCGTGAACGAGACCTTTGTAAAGAAGCTCAACCTCCGCTCGCCCCAGGATGTCATTGGCCGGAAATTAAGCATCAATGGCGGCGGCACCACAGCG
>Ga0307516_10007133_pt1 | contig 12904 bp, 5 predicted proteins | sample 19_EM_MG_FD_203310 | JGI IMG/M metagenome (GOLD analysis project Ga0307516, IMG submission 203310) | Populus trichocarpa ectomycorrhiza microbial communities from riparian zone in the Pacific Northwest, United States - 19_EM | ecosystem: Host-associated > Plants > Roots > Unclassified | place... | reverse complement strand
TTTCATTTTAGGAGTAATTCAACTAGAAAGTCTAGAGTCGAAGAAGAGAGAGAGAGAGAGAGAACATCTCCATTTGGTTTATTATTTTTGTTAATGAAGGTTTAATTCACCCCTGAAAACGATTCTAATACATCATGTTGTTGAGTTCATCGTCCCGCAAAATCAAGAGAGCACCAAGTCTCAGAACTAAGAACTAACTATAACTTAGTCCCTGTAGGTTATTGAAACTAATGAATTAGTCCATGTAATTTAAAAAATAATTAAATAGTTATTTGACCAGAATTGACCATCCTCAATTTAGTGGATTTTTTCCTTTCAAAAATGCTTCTTTTCTAATTAATGAAGATAAACTTGGTTGAAAAACATAGATTAAATATATAAATTTCAAAACTATAAGGATTAATTGATTAGTTTTGTTAAACTACAAACTAAATTATAATTAACTCCATAATCTCCATCAACTTTGAGATATATGCAAGAAAAACACAAAGCTTCTTTATTTCGTGTGAATTTTTGCAAACTCTATCCTGTATTTTGCAGTGTGATCGGAGCAACAGTTATATCTATTGGATTTTACACCGTAATGTGGGGGAAAGCCACAGAAGAGCTGGGTGATGATTGCAATGCTGCTAAGCCGGAATCCTCGTGTGCCCAGAAGGTCCCTCTATTACAATGCTACAATGCTACGAAGCTACAAGATGAACAAGTGTAGGTAGGAGCAGACAGACTTTATATGTACATAAAATTAACGGCAAAAGCCAAATTGTTCAACAACCATCCAGTTCTTGGAAAAGAAAATGGCATACATGGTCAGGCCTTGGTTTGTATATTGAGAATTGAGATCCTAAAACCCTCCCAGCTCTAGTCAGGCACTTGCACAAGTTCGCCTTGCAGTTTTGTCAAGAAAACCTTTCTTTGAAGGCTACTCATAGATGCGGAACCCTAGGTTTTAAAGGATAATTTCTATGATACTTGGATACAACATAAAGAGGAGAGAAGCATGAAAGAAAAAATTTTAAAATATTTTTTAATGGAAAAGAGAATTTTTGTTGTTGTGGAATAATATATATATATATATATATATATATATATATTGTGGCTATATCTCTGCAACATTAATGTAAGTATATAGCTATTATGTAGTATTTGATCGCTATTTTTGGACAAAAAAAAAAAATAAGACAATAGAGATAAAAATGTATTTGGAAGGCATAAATTTTCTTTGAAATAGTTTTATAGTGAATTTTTATATTTTTAAAATATGAGGTATAGAAAAGATATGTTTTTAGAAACAATATTAATTATTTTTTATTTCTGAAATATCCTTGTGAAAAACTTTTAATTTCAAATTTGTCCATTTAAGACATATAAAAATAAAATGACTGTTATCATAATTTTAAAACTCAACTTGATGGTCGATCTAAGTCAAGGCTCAGGTCATGGGTTGGAAGAGTAAACTCGGCTTGACTCGAGTCAACGTAGGAATAAAAAAGAATTAAAGTAACTTTGTTTTGACCAAAAAATTCAAAAGAAAGTCAAATGGTTTTTTACTCATGTTTTATCCTGGGTCGATCGGATTACAAATCGACCTGGGTTTTTGATCGAGTTAGATTGGATCAATCCTTTCTTTATATTTTCTTAAATAGATTAGTCTAAGCCCCGAGTCAATCAAGTCTTGGGTTGACTTGCAGGGACAATTCAGGTTTTATAATTAGAGTTATTATAATATTATTATTTTTAACACTCGCTATAAAGTAAAGTGAAAAAAATAGTATCTAATTATTTATTTTAAATATGTAAATTTGTAAGTAAGGTAAAATAGACTTTGTTTTAATATTTTATTATGTCTTATCTATCATAACCAAATATGATATAGATATAGTGTAAAACCCTAGTTAAAAAAATAATAAATAAATAAAAATATATATATTCAATGAGAATTATTTTAAAGGAATATTAATGAGTTGATCAAACAATAAAAAAATGTGGTGTAACATTTAAAATATATTAAAAGAATGAAGGGCCAAATTAAAGGACATTAAAATCCTTAGGGGCCAAATTGTAAATAAAAAACATAAGGAGTATAAATACTCCTTTTCCTCTCTCCTTGGGTCGGTTGCATGGTAGAGAAATGGAGTTAGGTTTTTTGAAAATCTTCTCCAAATTTCTTGATAAATTCCTTACAAAATAATGGTTTTAAGAAATAAAAACAAAAAAAGAGGAAAAGTGAGTGGCTTAGATGGTTTATAAGGTTTGGAAGATAAACTTTGGTGTAGAGAAAGAGGAAAGAAAAGGTTAGAGAAAGTTTGAATTTTCTTCCAAAGTTCTCTTGTATTCTTTGTTGTTTCAAAGTAAGAACAACTTTTATTGTGTTTGGTTTTAAGAATTTTAGCATATTAAGGTTGAGGTTTATAATGATGTTTGTGTATTATAGAAAGGAATGAATTGTTATTGTTATGATGATTTTAAGAATAATTGTTGTTAGAATCAAGCATGGATAAAGATTGGGTAAGTGAGGAAACGGTATAAATTTGAAATAAATCCTTCCTTTTCTTGGACACATATATTTGGCTAGAGAGGATGAGATGGAGGAGAGGATTTTGTTTGAAATTTTGATAAAATTGATGAGTTGTAGGGGTTTAATTGAACTAATTATGAATTATGACTAAATTAGGTTGAAATCTAATGAATGTGTGTGTGTGTGTGTGTGAGAGAGAGAGAGAGAGTCCCTTTCTTGGACACATATATTTAGCTAGAGAGGATGAGAAGGAGGAGAGGATTTTGTTTGAAATTTTGATAAAATTGATGAGTTGTAGGGGTTTAATTGAACTAATTATGAATTATGATTGAATTAGGTTGAAATCTAATGTGTGTGTGTGTGTGTGTGTGTGTGTGTGTGTGTGTGAGAGAGAGAGAGAGAGAGAGAGAGAAGAAGAAGACGAAGAAGAAGAAGTGGAAAATTTGTAATGAACTCTATTAAAAAATTATTTTGTAGCATTATAGGTGATAATTGTTGAGAAAAGAATGATCAAATTTATAATAAGAAATGCGTGTAAAAATGAAATTGTCCATTGAAAATTATTGAGTATTTATGAGATAAAAAAGGATGGGCTAAACAAGGTCTCCCATTGTAAATGTTGATAATATTGGTTATGGTATAATAAGGGGGCATCATTGCAAGAAAGCCACAAACAGGAGGCGTAGGACATTCGCGTGTAAAAAGTAAGTAAAACGGTGCCTAAAATCAATAATTTAGCGATGCGTTTTATCTTTTGATTATTTATTGCCTTATTTTTAAATTAATGTCAAGGGATTATATTATAATAATTTAGTAAAAATAAAAAATTGTAGAAGAAGGACATTGGATTAGTCATCCAGGGAACTTGAAGACTAATGATAGTAGAGAAATTAATATCGGTCATAACGGATTCATCATGATAAAAGAAAATGATTTATATAAAAGAAAAGGGAGAATAAATTGGTCATTTAAAGTAAAAATGACAAATGATAGTAGTATGATGATAATTGGAATAAATCGATTAGTCACTTGAAAAAGAAAGTGACTAATGATAACGATGAATGTCATTGTTGGCATGCATTAATTACCAAGTAAGGGTAATTAATGATATCAAATGTATTGATATTGACATAAATTGATAAGTCACTTGAAAAAGAAAGTGACTAATGATGACGATGAATATTGTTGTTGGCATGGATAATTAACAATATCAAAGGTATTGATATCGGCATAAATTGATTAGTCACTTGAGAAGGAAAATAACTAATAATAATGATGAATATCTTTATCGACATGGATTAATTACCAAGTGGGATAATTAATTATATCAAAGGTATTGATATTGGCTTAATTTGAGTAGTCATCGAAGGGATGGAGAAGTTGATAATGATAAATATACATGTTGGTATAGGTAAATCACCAATTCGAATTATCAATAATATTATGAATATTTGGTATTGATAATCAAGGATAATAATAAATAAATAAAAAGGGGTTTTATGTTGTGTTGCAATGATAAAGGAGATATTGATTGATTCTAAGACTGAAAATTATTTAGGCTCTGTATGTTTTTGCGTTTCAAAAGCGTTTTTAAAAAAAATAAAAAAAATTTTATTTTTTTCTTTGCTTTAAATTAATATTTTTTTGGTATTTTTAGATCATTTTGATGCACTGATGTCAAAAATAATTTTTAAAAAATAAAAAAATTATTTTGATACGTTTCTGAATGAAAAGCACTTTCAAAAGCAACCGCAACTACACTCCTAAACACGCTCTTAGTGGCCAAAAGGAAATACAATCATGATAGTAAATATTGAATCTTATTAATTATATATGTAAATATATGTTCTGTGTTATAGGTTCTTTCCAGATTTGTCCAGAATAGAGTGGATTGCGCTTGTAATTCTCTTTTTTTATAGTTTAGGAAGTAATATAACTCCATTTTGAATTAATGTATTAGGATTGAAAACTTAGTAACTTAATGATGATGTTGTATGTTGAACTTATGAATAACTTTCTAGTTTATGTGTGATGACATGTAATTTTATTAGTTAATATGTTTTTAATTTGTTGGAATGTGATGTTTTTATATTTCCCTTAATTATATAGTTATAATTTCTTTAATTTCATAAGATAATTAGCAATACACTGCAAATATTTTTGTGTTATATAATAAGTATAAAGAGTATATGTAAATCAAAATAGTTTAAATGAGATTATAATGTTCAGTGAAAAAATATCCACGATGATTAGACTATGTTATAAAAGGATGTTTGACGCAAATATTGATAATGTCGATAACTTGGTAGCGTTACTGAATAGGGAAAATGCTGTCAAAATTTTCAAAAAATAAAAATTTTGGCAACTTTAATATTTATGTGCATGTTGAATTTCAGAAATGAAAAATTAAGGATGTTATAGACAGTCACTTTATCTTGTATATCATTACCACACAATTCTGTCTCCATCTTCTTTTTTGTCTTGTCCCCTCTATCTCCATTGTCTTTGTCTCTTATGTTTTAAGACAGTAACCAAATGCTGCTTTATAGTTTAGTACTATGAAATTTTAAATGAACATGAGAAAGGAATGATATTAACTCATTAAAACAAAAGCTAAAAGAGATTACGAATTCATTATGCATGCACTCACAATTTACTATGGATTCGCATTTTCCCTATTCAGTAACTTGTTTCCAGGGGAAAAATTGTCCTTTCCATGGGATCCAATTGTCATTACAAGATTGAACGAGCATATAATGGTCTTGTGAAATTTTATTTATATAGTGTGATATCTAAAATATCCTTAAAAGTCAAGTCTTTTTAACTGTTTGAGCAAGAGCATTTTTAGTTTTTATCTTTTTTAGCACAGTGTAATTACTAAGGTACCCTTAGAAGTAAAAAAATATATGTAGCTTTGGTAAAGGGGTTTTTTTGTCCTTTCATAATGATTTTTTTGTTATTATCATATGGAGTTAAGGACACTTGGGTCTTTTAATAAATTAAATCAAAAGAAAAAGAAAGCGAAAAGTTATTGGCATATGTGAGAGGCGCCCATGCTTTTTAAGTTGCAAGGCGATTCCTCATAAAGGCCAAAAGCTGGTAATTGTTGTCTTAGTCGACGATGCACGTGAAGGTGAATCAATAAGGGCAGCGCATGTAATTCTCATGATGGTTAGGTAGCAGTTGAATTTTTTTCTCTCCCTTCTTTTCTCTCTCTTCCCCTCAAAAAATGTGTAATCTCAACCATAACTAAAAGTGGCCCTCCATTTTCTTCTTATTTCAATTGTGACCCTCATTCTTTTAATTGCTCTTTATTTGTTTTAAATCCTATTTTTGATTTTATTTTTTTAATTTCATCCCTTAGTATTTCATCATATTTGGTATTTATGTCAAGTTTGATCCTCATTCTTTTGATTATTTTTTTATTTTTTTTTATTCCATCCCTTCATCTCTTCAAAAACTCTTTTAAGGTTGAGTTCTCTTCAAAAAATTCTTTTTAATCATTGAAAATGTATTTATTTTGTTCATAAACCTTTATTCATCTAGAGAGAAAAGCACTATGGATATCAATGTATACCTTGGTCTTTAGAGTTCAGATTTTTACATATTTGATCTATTTTGTTTTTTATGTTTATATTTTGATCTTAAGACTTTAAGTTTCTCATGTTTAAGTCCCTGAAAGTTGAGAAAGGAGTGAGAAAGTTGTTGAAAAGACTTTCAATCGGCCATAATAAAAGCCAACCTTGATATCAGTAGGTTTGTCTTGAAGAGAGAAGTTCGATGAAGGTGGTTTGGGTCTTTTATCATGCCAGAATAAGTAGATCAGAACCCAAAAGGTTTTTTTATTTTATTCTGAATTTTTGTACTAATTAAAGCATGTTATAGGGTTTGAAATGAGATTATTTAGGTTTATATGGTATTGTTTAGGTGTTTATAGGTGAAAATGGATTGAAATTTGAGTTTCGATGATTCTAAAATCCATACCCTAATTTTTAGTGACAATAATTAGTTGTAATGGACGACTCGTGTTGATGATATGTTATGTTTTATTTTAATATGTACACACACACACACACGAGGAAACCTTGTGTTTTATATTATAGGCCACGAGCACCTGACATCTTTTCAAAAGCTAGACATGCGACCGTGGCTTACAAGCCTAGGTGTTTTATATTATAGGCCACGAGCACCTGACATCTTTTCAAAAGCTAGGTATGTGACCCTGGCTTACAAGCCTAGGTCCGCCTAAACCTTGATGCATGTGGTCTTTCATCTTTTTTTTAAATTTATTACTTTATATATATATATATATATATATATATATATATATGAAATTTTTTAAAAAATAGCTCAAGATATCAATTGTTCTTTTTTATACAAATATATGAATACTATCAAGACATGATTTTTCTTGTTCTTGGATTGAAACATTTTTTTTCTTATCATGATAAATTTATATTTTAAAAAACTATTTTTTTAATAATAAATATACAATCAATCCTCTTATCTAGACTCTGGAACCAGTTAAGGTTCCTAATAATCAAAATATTAGGTGATGACTCCACTTTTTTTTACTAATAAGAAACAAGAATTCCTTATTCTTTACACATATCTCAAACATCCCTGTACAGGAGAATGATTGTTATGACGCAACACACGTGTGACCCCTTCCATCACTATTCATTGCCATTTTTTCTCTTCTAGGTCCTTGATTTTTCTTCTTTTTTCATTTTGATCGCTAAACTTTGTTTATTTTCAATTTCATCATTGAGAGTTATGTTGCATGGTTTTATGTGTTAGAATTTGTTTCTATTTGCATTTTCTTGCATATTTAATGTGTCATAAAATATTCAAATGTTAAATTAAAGTTTGATTTTATGAAATAGGATTTTAAGTTATTGTTAAATAAAAAATAAAAAAATAATCAAAATTAATAAAAACAACAACAACAACAACAAAAACATATTTGTTTTTCAAAAGAGATAGAAAACTTCAATTTCATCCTGCAAGTTTTAAAATATACATATTTGACCTTATTATTTCTGGTTTTTACATCTTGGTCTGAAATTTCATTTTTATTGTGTTTATATTCTTGAACGTCGAGAGAAAAGAGAGAATCGTCTACAAAATGAGTGGATAAATAAAGTATTTTACCTGTCATATTTTGACCACAAAAAAATAAAACATGGTATCAATGAGTTCTTTTTAAAGAGGGAAGTTCAATGAAGAAACAAGCCAAAAAACTAAAACGAGTTCGGTTTGATTTTGGATTTTTGAGTTGATTAAAGGGTTTTTGAAGGTTTAAAATGTTTTTATTGAGGTTTTTAAAATGTTTTTGAAGTATTTTTAAGTGAAAATAAATTAAAATTTTGTTTTTTGTGTCCAAAAACTTGAACCTCGATCTTTCGATCACTAGAAATGATATAAAAAAAAAAGCTTAAGTAAATGAAATGTCATCTATTAAAATAAAATAAAATGACTATAGCAAACAACACATTGTCCACTTTTTTTTAAAAACAAAAACTATAACATATGCACGGACCTAAGTTTTTTCATTTTTGGCCAAGCACACGAGCTAACCTCTCTCATTAAATTTCATTAATTATTTTTTATTTTTTAAATTTTAATTTTTAATTAATATCATCTCTCTTATTTTTTAAAATTATTTAGTTTATTTTTTAAAATAGTTATTAATCTTTTTGAATTGTTTCTATAATTTAATAATACTTTAAATATATTATTGTATTTTATTATTAAATTTGTTTTCTCTTAAATTTTAGATAAATAAGTTGTATTTGTATGACATATATATAAAATTAAGATCATTTCTACATAGTGATCAAAACTAATCTCTAAAATAAAATAAAAATGTATAAAATAAAAAAAATAGTCAAAGTAAAATATTTGCATATGTATCTATCATTTTCTTCTTCGAAGAAAAATCAACTTCTTGCTTTAATATTTAATTAACATTAACAACTTTTTTTTTAATTTTTTAATTCATATATTTTTCATTTCATTTTAATTAAGCATACATGTCATTTTTATTTTCTTGATTAAAAAAATCATGATGAAAAAAATCCAAATATGATGCCAACAATTTTTTTTATTTTAGAAATTAACGTGAAATACTAGCCACAACACAACATAGATGCACCAACTAGTTACAAAAAAAACTAATCTCCTAGCAAAGTTAGTACACCAAGAGAAAAAACAATATAGATTGGAACAGTATAATTATTATTTTAACCTTCTCAACAAAAAAAACATTGGATTACCCTTAAAAACATCTACTAGGGGTGATATGATCTTTTTATCTTTTTAATTTTTCAGCACAATAAAATAACTAAATTACCCTTAAAAACAAAAAAATATTTAACTGGTGTCAAGGGTTTATACGCATTTTCATCCGCGTTGACTTAGGAGAAATTTGTTCATTTAATAAATATAAATATCATTTAAAAAAATGGTTAACGCGTGCTTTGCACATATCAATACATGGGTTGTTCCCGCATTCTTTGGGCTTCTAGAGTGATGTTCAAATAATCTTGACGACCCTTTCATCCTTTGACGACGTGTGTGACCAATGAATTTTTGGTTTAACATCGACAATCGTTTTCTTTTTCTTTTTTATTTTCTCTCTCCTCCTCGATTCTCATACTTGACCCTTTTAATTTTTAAAGCAACCCTTCAATTTATTTTTCTTTAAGATTTGGTTCATGTTCTTTTGATTACTAATTATTTTATTTGAAATAATTTATAGAATTTTATATTTTTCAATTTCATCCTTTAATTTTTTTTATTTATCACATTTAGTCCCCGTTCTTTTTATTACTATTTTTTATTTGAGATAATTTTTAAAATTCAGTTTTTATACAATTTCATCATCCTTCAATTTTTTCATATCAGATTTGATTCTCATTCTTTTAATTGCTATTTTTTTAGTTTGACAAATTTCTAAAATTGATATTTTTTTTCAATTTCATCCTTCAACATTAAATTAGTTGGGAATTGAGCTTTTTAATTGAGCCGGAATCTAGGATTTTAGAGTTGCGAGTTTGGAAGACAAATCCAGGTTTAGAAGATTTTATCTGGGTTTGCTTAGTTTTTTTGTTCTTTTTTAAACTTATGTTTTCTGAATTTCATCATTCGATATTTATTTAATTAGAGGTTGAGTTTTTTGTTTGTTTTTTATAGGATTTTCATTGATTTTAAAAATGACCTAGATTATCTCGGATCTTTTTATTTATTGTTCTTTGTTAAATTAAGATTTTTTTAAAAGAAATTTTGTTTTCGAGTTAAATTAGATTAATTGATTAGATATAAGCATGTAATGCTCACTTTATGATATTTTATTTGATTTGCTTTCCGGGTTGTTACTTTTACATTGCGTGTGACCTCTTTCGGTGTCGTCTTGTTGAGTTTCACAATGACGTTGAAACTATCTTAGTGAGGTTTTTTTGGTGGTCAAATGGTATCCATAGCAGAATAATGATGAGTCTACAACAAACTTTTCTTTTTCTCCTCCCAAATATTATATTTGCAACTTATTTTTATAGCTAATTATTGCGATTCTTTTTCATTTTATTTGCTATCAATGCTACTTTTTTTTTATCATATTATTAAATTAATTAAACTTATTTATTCTAGTCAAGTTAATAATTCATATCTTAAATTTTTCTTTCTTTTTTAAAAACATTAACGTAGACCAGACTCGGTTTTTTGGTTGTCAATTTTTTTTAATTTATTTATTATCATTATATATATATATATATATATATAAAATTTAAATTAATCAAATCTATTAAATTCAATTAAGTTAATAACTCGAATCTTAAACTTTTTATTGTTTTTTTAGAAACAATTGCCTCACCTTGTAATATTTTTTTTACATTGAAAAAAATTCCGAACTGTCCTGCACGGGCCAGGCTGTACAAACACATACACTTTGAGATGGAAGGAGAAAGAAACACCAAAATCGGACATATGCTTATGCCTAGTCTGTAGAACGATGGCATTAACAAGAACAGCCTGTATTATGCTTTTGCCTAATACCTAAACTAGTCACTCTTGTCTGATATTTTTTTTGTTCCGCCTTTGCCTTCGAAAGCTCTGCATCCTTTACAAACATAGCCAGCCACCTTGCAATCACCCTTCAATTCCCAATCGCACTCAATCCCATGATTCCCTTTAAATTCCTTTAGTGATCTTCCTCAATTCATTTTACAAGGAAAGTGATTTATGGTCATTTTTTTGCCTTTTTATCTCTTATTTCACTGCACCTACTCTACCTTTTGTTGTTGAGTGAAGAAAGCAAAGAGGATAAAGTCTAAATAAAGAAAATGGAAGGGAGAAACGTTAGCAAATGGGAACAAGACAAACCCAGTGACTTGGCGGACCACATTCTCCTCCACCACGCTTTTCTTTCTTTGATACTCCCCGACAAAATGGACAAGTGCTCTTGTCTTTTACCTTGACTGCTGACCACAACAATCTTTCACAAAGATTAGCTCCCCCTGGTGGTTTCTTTGTAAACAGCCACATTTATGTGTGAACATTCCCATCCCTGGGCGTGGCCACTTACAGGATATGCCGTGCAGGTGAGTTTCTTTGAACTCTTCCTTGAAGGTAATTATGGTATGAGATGATTTCCTTACAATCTTGATTCCGTGAAGTCTTTACTAAACTCATCGACTCATCTCTTGGGTTGCAACTTGAGTCATTGAATTTGCAGTGAAGGTGTTCGATGAAATGCTTAAGAGATGATTGGTAAAGGGCACATTAAATTGATAAAGTGAGAATGAGGAAGAGAAGCCCGAAAGTTTGCAGTTCTCAACACGTAGATAGACTCAGTAATTTGCCGAACCATATTATCCACCACATCCTCTCCTTCCTCGATGCCAAGTATGCGGTCCAAACCTCTGTGCTTGCTAAGGGATGGAGAAATCTTTGGACTAGTGTTCATGTGCTTCACTTGAACAGCAATTCCTTCCGTAGATTGGGACGTTTTAAGAAATTTGTGGTTGCTGTTTTGAATAAACTCAATCATAACTCTACTGCTGGCACATTTCTCTTCACTTACCGAGGGAGAATAGATGATTATCTCAAGAAAAGGGTTATCTATTTTGCCAGTTTCCATGGCGTTGGTCATCTTGTTCTTGATTTGGGCTGCAAACGACCTCCTGTCTCGCAAGCACTTCTCAATTGCCAAACCTTTAAAACCATAAAACTCAAAAATGCTACTTTCACTACATCATTTGGTTTCTCTAAACTCACCACTTTGCATCTTAAACATTGTTTGTTTTCTCTCGTTAGCAATTGCTTTGATTTTTCAGACTGTCTTCCCAATTTGAGCAGCTTATCCCTGCTTGGTTGTGATTTTACTAGATTCAAGGTTCTTAAAATATCAGGACCCCAATTGCTCAATGTAACAATAAGATCGATGTGGTACTCTTATGGTGGTCTCTCCAAGGGTTGTAAGGTGGAAATCTCTGCGCCAAAACTTACATTTTTTAGCTACAAAGAATCTCACGTGGTCGATTTCTCAGTAATTAACCTCCCTTCTCTACAACATGCCGATGTTGATGTTTTCCTTTCGTATGAAGAGGAAAACAAGGACATTCAATGTTTGCTTAAATTCTTCCAAGGCCTCTATAATGTGCAATCTGCCACACTATCTTATTCTACTATTCAGGTATGCCAGGATGACTATCATTATGCTGTGTGAGCGCCTCTTTCATTTGTGGTTTCAAATCCTCATTTTGACTTGTTTTATATTTGATATATCCACACTGGAATTTTATTTTTTTTCTAACTAATGTAAGAAATGCTTGCTTCGGTGGCATCATGCTCAAAGAAGTTAAATGGAATGTGAAGTGGAATTTTTTGTAGCATCTAGTAAAATCACTAGTTGTATGCTCTTAATTTGCTAAAAGTACATTCTAAGAGCAAACTTTTAGACTTTCTTGCTACTTTGACTATGCAATGTTCTTGTCTCCCCATCTGTTTACATATTTAATTGATCCGTATTTCAATGGGATGTCAAATGACAAACATGTGTACTTGTAGAAAAAGGTGTTGCATCTCTCCCACTTTGGCAAATGGTTTATAATTGAAAATGTCTCCCTGTAGTTGTGTAATGAGATGGTAATTTGTCCATATAACATTGTATTTCGATGTCTCATATATTTAGGCCTTAAATGGAGTGCCTGGACTAGAGCATCAACAAAGTCCTTTCAGTACATTGTCTCTGAAACTAACACATCCCAGTGACTGCTCCTTTCCAATACCAGTAAAAGTGGCGAAGTACTTGTGTAATGGCTCCCCCACTCCAGATACTATTCTTGTCAAGTAGCCAAAGGTACTTACTTTTTGGGATTCTGTTAT
>Ga0307516_10007132_pt1 | contig 12904 bp, 15 predicted proteins | sample 19_EM_MG_FD_203310 | JGI IMG/M metagenome (GOLD analysis project Ga0307516, IMG submission 203310) | Populus trichocarpa ectomycorrhiza microbial communities from riparian zone in the Pacific Northwest, United States - 19_EM | ecosystem: Host-associated > Plants > Roots > Unclassified | place... | reverse complement strand
GAGCTGGAGTGCAGCTATGGGGCTGGAGATGGCTGGACTAGATCCGGAGTTGCATCTATGCCTAAGGAGAGGTCAGGCGGGCCAAGGTTAGACCGGAGTTGCGACTGGGAAAAGTATGGATATGACACCTGGGCGCGGTGCAGCCTTCCCCGTATGGTACTTTACACACACCGCCACTGCGAATTTTCTGCACTAAGTTGCTGTCGCAGGTCAGCTGGTCTTTCAATACACCACTGCACTCCATGACAGCCATGGAAGGAGCTAAACACACTGGTGGTTTTCCTATGCTGAAACGGTATGTTCTATTCCTATTGTCGCAGCAATGACTAACTACATAGTCACACCAGATCAATCTCAAAAACGTTGCTCATGGAGGATCGTGATATTGCTGCGTCTGCCACTGATAACCAAATGAATGAGAGCATGTCCTCTTCAACCAATTCTTCCATTGGCCACAGGTGAGTAGCCTCCATCTTGGAGTTGTGGTGCTCAGCTGATGAGCTTACTGACTAGCACGACAGAAAGCTTAAGCAGTGACTCGTTTGGGTTGATCCCAAATTTCTTAGATGCCTCATGAATGCCAAATGGGATGCCAAGGAAAAGAGGTGTGAAGTGAAGCGCAAGCTGGAACTCTTGGAGTTGCAGCAGTTGTCATCTGATCACTCATCATGCTATACTAGCTAATTGTTTAACTATGATCATATTGTACTTGCAAGATTATGCTATTTACAAAGTGGGTGATATACTGGCTAATTTATCTGTCGGGAGTAAGGGTGATTTTGAGGACAAATTTGTCATGTGAAATTAACCATTGTCATATCACCCAGAGAACAGTTGAAGTGATTTTCGCCATGATGATTACAGGGTGAATTTAACTAGCTCAATCACCCGACATTTCCCGCACCATTTCGATCACCCAGACTCTGGGTGATCTCAAATCACCCCTTTTCTCACCCGTTCCCAAAGCCCCAGGTAAATGGGTGAAAAGCGATTATCACCACTGACGAAGTGAAAATAACCTGATTTGGTTCTCACAGTGTCGGTACCACCCGATCACGCCTCGCATAGAGCGAGTTGTCCCGTGTATCGTGCCCCTCGCTGACCCATTAGCTTAGTATCAAACATAGTTTATACCCAATGAAAGGAGCGAGAGACACGTGAAGTGAATCTCGGGCGTCTCCAGGCGCCTCCTTCCCTGCTCGTGCGAGGCCTCCCCTACAACACCTGCATACGGTCCGGACGAAAAGGAGCAAAATTTGAAATTGACCTGGTGGTGATCACTGGCCAACGTTCAACCTTCGGACCAGTGGTTGGCATTCAGATACTCGGGCCAGGATTGAAATTATTCTATACGGATTCGTTCACTAGCGTTCTATGACAGGGACGTGGAGAAACACAAATAACATCTAAACAGCGTCAACCCCTCCGAATCAGAAAACAAAGACCTTGGCAACGTTGGTCAGCAGACTCGTGTGATGTCCAGAGGGAATCGTTACCTGGTCCTCGAGCTTGCTGACCGTGCGCGGTGCAGGGAAGTTGAGTTCAGCAAGATGCTTCCTGGGAGGGATGAGACCTGCGCTGTATATAAAAAAGGGACTACATACTTCATGGCAGTCATCATTGGTGGTGGGCCTAGGTGGTATTCATGAGTCCGACTGAAACCACGACACAGGTAAACACATACCACACATCAAGAGTTTGATATCGTCGGCAGTGTGAGGCAAGCATTTATCAATCTGTTCTTTGGTGACAAAGCCAACACCGCCTGCCCAGCCTTGTGGGGCGTTGTTGAGGACATAGTATACCGAGAACCGGTGGGGATGTGCAGCGACGAGGTCATCCAGCTCCTTTTTAAGAAGGATATCTTCTACGTTAACGTTGGCATAGATGAGGCTCAAGCGAGTATTGTCCGCAGGGTTCTTCAATGCAGCACGAATGATTTGCAGCATGGGGGTAATACCAGTGCCTCCGGCAATCATTCCGATTTCGCGCGCCAGGGAAGGGCTGTACTTGAAAAAACCCTTGGGGCCCCGAATTCGAGCCTTGTCACCGATTTTCAGGAGAGAAACGTAACGAGAGATGTTACCCTTCTCGTATGACTGGGCATCTTCGTCAGGGTATGAAATAGGACGCGGTGAAAAAGTGACATGCCTTGATCAAAAGGTCAAAGTGGCCTAGGTCGTCGTCACTGCTAGTGGGAGTATAGCTGCGAACGATCTCTTTTCCATTAATTTCCGCAGAAATGGAGATGTGTTGACCGATGGGCAGACCAAGAACGTCGTCCTGACGGGGGAGAGCAAAACGGTAGCTAAGCAGCTATGTTAGTTGTTTGGAGGAGAAGGGGATGAAAATAGTGGGCACATGGCGGTATTGGGCGACACGACGAGCTTTTTTGCCAAGGTGAATTCTTGCCAAAGTTTGGGGTCAAGGACTGGCTTCCGTTCTATACGGGGTGTTGATGGAGGGCGAGAGATGAATGAGATGCGGAACTTACTGGAGGAAATAAATTTGAAGTAGATGAAAGCGCTGCTGGCGATGGTGAGTGCCAGGGCAATTAGTTGGGTATATTCCGGGTTGAAGGCCATAGTAGTGTTGGGCTTGGGCGTGGTATTGTCGTGCGGTTCGAGACCAATGAGGACCAATCTCGAGATGTCGTAGCCAGCCTCCTTGAGTTTGGCGTTGAGCACACGCGAGCCCAAGAACAGGATCGAAAAGGTGACGAGGAAAGAGAGGAGGAAGAGGCAATGTTGAGACATGTGTGGGCGCTTGTTTCTGCAGTCGCCATGGCAGTTCAAATCTCCTCTGCCTCCTCCTCCTCGTCCTTGTCGCTCAAGCCCGTTGAACGCTGGTCGTGGCAAAATTCATATCCAATCGATGAAAGACGAGGTCCAGGTCTCCATGCCACGCAAAAGATGTCCTCCCACAGCCCTCCGCATCCACACTCCCCAACATAATATTAACCCCCTCGTACTCGACGACACATCCTCACACTCAACCCTGTCCTCCCCTACTGCCTCTGACCTCCCCGCGACTCCCTTGCACCCTCTACAAAAGCCTCGCTCGCTACGCAACATGAAAAAACTGTCCATAAACCTCCCCTCCGCAGATTCATCCACCAACTCCCTCCTCTCCCCGCTCTCTCCTCCTCCGAGCGTCCTGGACTCTCAGCCCTTCTTCCCCACCCCGCGGCCCAGGCGTCCATCTATCCTATCCCTTCCCAGCAATGCGACGACGTCCGCTTTCCACAGAAGGGATGAAGATGGCTCCCCAACCATCCCCTATCTCGACGGCCCTATACAGATTCTTCCCGGCGTCTGGCTCGGCTCCGAAGACAATGCTCGTGATTGGCCTGGCCTCATTCAGCGCCGTATCAAGGCCATCCTCAACGTCGCGAAGGAAGTCACTTCCCCATTCGACTTAGCTCCCCAGCCTCTCCGCCAATCCGCATCCACCCCGAACCTTGCTTCTAGCACAAGAGATCCACAGTCAACCTATTACCCTCCACATCTCCCGTCCGGTCGTCCCGGAATGCATTACCTCAAACTCCAGTGGTCTCACGGCGAAAAGCACCTGGTCGATGACGGCTTTCCCACCGCCATGGCTTTCGTCGACGCAGCCCTTGCTCGCAACGAGGGTGTCCTAATACAGTATGTAGCTCGTCCATGCCATCCCCCCTGTCTTACTGTCCATTTTAGTTGTCAATGTGGCATATCTCGCTCAGCAACTTTAGTCATCGCGATCGTAATGCGTGCTGCTGCTACACGTTCCCCTCTCGTGCCACCACAAGTATGGGAGCTCAAAGGTATGCAAGCTGCTTACTCGTTTGTGAAGGAGAAGAGTAGGCATGTGGGACCCAACATGTCGTAAGCAAGCATGTTTCTGCAACACATGCCTAATTTCCAACCTCCTTTCACAGCCTTATCTATCAACTGTTCGATTACGAGAAGACCCTTCAAGGTGGAAACACCTCCCCTGCACAATCAGATAAATCTTCATCGATCAGTGAGGAGGAAAGGGAATGGAGTCGCCGCCGAGATGCTTTCGCAGCTGAAGGCTGTGATGATCGGGATAGCGAGACCATTCAACAGGAGGCAAAGGATCTCGATCGTGCAATGGAGGAACGCATCGCGCGTAAGCCATCAACTTCTTCGATCTCATCAGGGTTATGCATGGGCTCAGCACGGAGAAACCGTTATGTACGCAAGCGGACTGGTTCCGTCGCAAGCGTACATAGCACCATGGGGAGTATTCTAAGCGAAAATTTGGTCGAGGCCGATGAAGAGGCAGATCTACTAGGAGTGGGTGGAGGTTTTGACGACACGATAGAGCCGCGCCGGAGTCCGTCTTTCTCCAGTGAATCTCCTGGTTCTCCAAGCGAGTCCGATGCACGGTCTCCTCTAACATCAAATACTTCTCCAGCTCGCCCACTACCTGTTCGCAGACATCTTACTTCTGCTCCCTCCGCTCCCCCAACGAAGCTCTCATTCCACGTTACACGGCTATCTTTGTCTCGTCCATTCGTCAAGACTGCCCCAGGAAAAACTAAGCGACGTCCACCTCCCCTTGGTGTGTTACCTCCCGTTCCTCCCTCACCCGTTACACCTGTCGCTGTCCAGGACAACGATCCATCTGGTCGACCTCCGCGCACACAAACATCTCGGAGGCGTGTGCCTTCCGCCCTCAAACTTCGTGGTCCCTTGAGTCAAATCGTTTTTCCCTCACAGTCGACACCACCCCGATCCTCTGTATCTGCGGCACCCTCACAAACATTGTTCGTTTTTCCGCCATCTCCCACAATCGCGACCGCAATGCGTACACCATCCACTATGACTGTTACATCCAACGTGCATACCAATGCATTCCCGTTTCCATCACAAGCTACGCCCCACGTGGCAACCAGCTCCTCAAAAGGTCGCACCAAATCATTCATAGGAATTGGCGCGTCCGTCGCTCCAACCACAGCATACTCACGAGTCGATGCACGAGGCTGGGTTGGCCTGGAATAAGGATCAGTGGGCGGCTGTGGCGTGCCAACTGTAACACGTTAATAGAACTGATATGACGAGAAGAGGTTGTGGTTGCCAGTCGCCGCTGTTGTGTGTAGTAGCCTTTCATCTGCCATTTCATGTGCTGGACTTGATATTCACCGCTAGTTTGTAATACCTCGTACAGCGTTCGATTGCAAGCATTTGCACTCTTTGTAGTAGTACCCACACTTCGCCTTTCTTGCCCTTGTCTTCCTTGTCAGCGCCAAAAAGAAAAATTGCCAACGATATGCAGGTCACCTAGTACCAACTAGAGGGCCAGTCTACCCAAAGACTTTGCCAATGCTGTTTCTAACAACGCCTGACAAAATCCGTCCACCAAACCCACCCATGTTCCATCCTGTTCCAGCTACAGTATTTGCCCAGCGTTGCTTAGCATCTCTATCACTGAACAATGGCTTATTAAACATGGGAAGAGACAGAAATCATTGACCTTACGCATAAGTGAACCCCACTGCATTTGTGATATTGAACACCAGTGCAAGAATCACGATCGGTATGAACCTAGAGATATGAATGACGAAGTGCACCGTTCATCCCGGGGACTTACGATAGATTGAACCGTACGATGGATATCACGAACAGCAATAGCCAGCACATGGGAAAGGCGTAGATTGCAATCTAAAAGAGCGTACGCAAACAGGTGCCAGTTGGTTGTGCTGCACGGTGTTTTAATAGCGTGAAAGCGCACCCAAAACATCCTGTTTGACGGGATCGACATCAGTACCCTAACTGACAGGGTCCAAATACCTACTTTGAATCCACAGGGTTTGCGGGACGAGAAGGCTGGCAAAGGTGGACCATTGGAGCGGTGAGTACAAGGTTCCGGAGATCGCGTAAAAAACGGAGTAGACCCACATCTCTGCTCTCAAAGACCCAATAGCTTTCACCGTCTTCGTCAATCTTAGGTTTCATTTGTGAGTGGGCCAGAAGGGCTACCACTGAACGTACCTGATTCCAGAACCGCAGCCCTACTAGTCTACGGCCAGCAACGTTCTTAAGTAATTATCAGGGAAATGAAATGGGTGAGGATCCATGCGTGCACCCACCCTGCAGTTCCAGAAATCCATGGCGAGGAGCACGACAACGACGACTGTCTGTGTGCAGGTATTCAAAATGGTCTGTTGCACGGTAACACCCAAGCACCACGTACAGATAACACATAATTGTCGGTGAAGAGACCACAAAGAATGTAAACCGCTATGGCCGCCACCCGGAAGACATACAAGCAGAACAGGACGGCAGGGTGTGCAGACTGCAGTGCGTATTAGGAAGGCCGTCGAATACGACGATCAAAAATAAGTCTCAGCTTGTCTCAGAATACCAACAATGGCTGGTTGGTGTGCGTGAGCTGCATGCCAGGGTCAAACTACGAGGACGCAGTACCTGATTCCGCGTCATTAGGGTTTGAGGCCATTGCGTTGGTTGCGGAGCTCTGTGCATGTTGAGAAGAAGCGTCTGGCTTCCTCTCGGTGGACAGCTCGTCCGGCTCGATAGTCTGCAGCAGGGGCGTCTGGGTGCTCATATGGCTGAAGGGCAAGGACAGATCCTGTCACGTGGTATCTGTACGCGTTGTGATGAGCCTCGACGAACGGGCCACTCTCCTTCACCATGCAACCCCACATCCAACGGAAGGGCCCTTGCCTCCCATACTTCCTGCCGTTTCCCGCTTGAAAGACACCATTCATACTCAAAATGGTCCTCCCGAGCTCGACACGTCTCTCGGCGAACAACAACGGACAACTTTTCTGATCCTCGTCTACTTGCACTTGTACCGATCTCTGCTTACCCCCATCATCCCAGGCCAGAATATTAGGGTGGTATGGACCTCGGTCGTAGCTTCTACAAACAAAGCGAACGAGACAGAGACACGATTACTGGAAATATGGACTACCTACCTAGACACCCAGGGTCCATCCTTATTGGAAGTTCAGTCCCTTCTATGGTCCGAGTTCCCCTTGGAACATGATTCAACTCGATCCACGAAAGGTATGTTGGCAACTTCCACGAGTAACGAGTTGCACGGTATATACAACCTGTGCCAGTGATCGACTGCTTGTACTCCGAACACATCCCACCAGCGTTTTTGGTTCATCCAGTCATTCAAGCCACTATGATGGCTACTTGGAAGGTCGGGCTTCGTTACCGAGATGATGGCGAAAGGTATCACATGTGGCAACGGTTCGATGCTTTGACTTCACCGAGGTGAGAACATCTGGTCATGCCAGGTGAACCGTCAGTCGTCTCATCCAGAAATACAAAATCATGCAGGGTGATGCACTTCCTCCACTTGCTGGGCCATCTACTTTTTGTTGGCACCCTAGCTCATTACTTGCTCTACCCGCCACCATTCATTGTCTTCTTTGACTATCCGAGGTACACGTCCCGTGAGATTTTCCTTGTTGCAATGGCAGCCTCCTCCCTGTTTGCGCCATGGACACTGCATTCTTTGTCGTACATCCAGGTCTTCCTTGCGTTTGTCCTCACACTACCCTCAGAGCCGCTTCCGGGATGGCTTGCCTTCACCTTCTTGCATATTGCCCTCATGGTCCACGTGGTATCCCTTCATCTCCCCCATCCCCCCAGCATTGCGTATCTCCTGTATCCCAGTACCGGCGTCTCGCTTTCCTCACTGTTAATGCAATGTGCGATACGGTTTTTGTTACCTATCATAGCACTCTTCCTGCCTGCTGTGTTCTTTACCTCTTATTTGGCTTCTGCATCGCTCGCTGACTCTCCACTATACCACTTTTCCGTCATCAATCTGGTCCCAATGGATACACGGACATCATTTCTCCTCCTCTTCCTCCTCGTAGTTTTCGCATTTATTTTCTCGGTTACTGCGAGCTTCTCTACAGCGGACATGTCTTTTGCGACATCAGCTGAGCCTTGGGACCGATATACGCCAGTGGTGGGGCGACCAGCCAGGAGAATGTTCTACCATGCAGTCGCCCGTTACACTGGCCATGTTTTCTTCCCGCCATTCAATGTTTTGCTACTAATAGTCATCATTCCTTCATTCTTCCGCTTGCCACTTGGATACCGGCGTTCTCATGTATTCAAAGAGGTGAAAGTATTCATGTGGAGACTGAGTGTAGGGGTACTTGGGGCTGCTGTAGGAGGTATTTGGCTGTGGGGGTTAATCTGATCTTTCATGTGATAATTCCCAATCGAGAGTCGGTCAACACATGACACTCTTGTGTTGCTCTTTGTGACGCTGTTTCTGAAGTACCCTATGTCCAAACGTAAAGCAAGCGGCGCACATGGAGCACCCACGAAGAGGGGTCGGACTCGAAGCAACATGGTTCCAGCCTTTGGAGCTGCAAGTGAGGATGACCTTTTAACAGCGGAACCAAGGCAAATACCTTCGGCTTCCGCGTTGTCTGTTCGTCCTCTGACCTGGGGAGATGCAATTCCTATGTTAACGTCGCTGGCTACGCGCCGATTTGTGGAAAATGTGCTCGCCTTATCTTCTGATGAACGGCTCTGGACATATGTCAGATTATGGCTGAAACGCCTCCCCGACTTGTTGGTGCCAAAACTATTCAACATGCTGCAGGACTCTTGTCCAAACATCTTCTCGCATGGGTTCATCACGTTGGTATGTAGTGTCAAGTATGTGCAGCCATGCCACTTGTACCAAACTAGTATGACTAGTATTTCCTTCGCGGACCAACAATCAAGTTATCCCAGTCATTGCCTGGTGTGCAGAAGCAAACGGTCACATCTATTGCGAGGAATCACAGCCTTCGCGAACTTTGCTTGATCGGATTGGACCAATATTCAGATACTCTCTTTGCATCATTGATATCATCCCTGCCACAATTGCGCATCCTCGTGCTCCGGTAAGGTGTAATATACAAGTACGCTGACCGACCATCTGATACCAGTACAGCGGATGTACCCAAGTCAGTGTAAAGACCGCAAAAGCTGCAGCTTCGTGTTCTTCCTTGACTAGTGTTAACTTCAACTATACGACCGTAACTCCAGTATCCCTTGGCGCAGTGCTCACGTCGTGCTCTTGCTTGGAAGTCTTGAAAGTGGCTGGCATCCCCAGCTGGGTGAGTAATGAAAACTTTCACCGCTGTTGATTGGATTGATACCATCCACTTACAGACGGATAAAGGGTTTTCAAAGTTGTTGAACACTTTGTCCAAAACTCCGGGTATTGTTTTCAAGAACCTGCAAAATCTAAAATTGAGGCAGCTTGCTCTGTCTGATGCATCTGTGCAACCCTTCTTAACCCATTGCCCAAATCTGAAGCGTTTGGATATATCCTTTACGCACGTTCGACGCCGTCCAATTGGGTACACCATCCCCCCACTGGAGAAGATTTCGCTCACTTCTATCAACATGGGGGCTTCGGACCTACTCATGCTAGTGGTGATGCTACGTGATCTACGAACGCTCTCGGTGGGAGCTCTTGGTAGCGGGCAAGGCTCTTCTGCGGGCTTGGGGAATTCTTCCGCGATGAGCATGACAGACGAATGGCTTGATCGCCTCATAGATGTACTGGAAGAACTTGAGAACCTGGAGAAAGTCAGTCTTGTGGGCAACTCCAAGTTGGGACTGACCAACAATAAGACGCTTTCCGAATTTATTCGGAAAGTAGGCCGCAGGTGCAAGGTAATGTGTCCCATCGAGTCATCTGGGTAGTCTGATCGAAGAGTGATAGCATCTCAATCTTTCTGGGCTGCAACATTTGAAATCACAAAATTTATCTGGGTTGATGTCTGAAATAAGCAGTAGTGGTCCACCGCGGTTGGAGGAACTGATTTTGAACCACACGGGTATTGATGACAAGGCAGCGCCATACATATCGTGTTGCTCGTCTCTTTCATCACTTAAACTTGCGGGTACGAAGATAACAAGTCAGTTCCGTTTCCTCGCATTCTTTAGCCCTCATGCTGATTACCCTGGCCCTCGAGGCGTTGGACTCTTCACCATCATTGATGCCTGCCCGAGGCTCGAGCAGCTCGATCTCACCAGCTGCCGTGGTATCAGGGTTGCGGACCGACGGAGGTTCTTTGAGGTACTCCATTGAATTATGTTCCACACAGTTATCTGAGCTTGTCACGCAGGTTTGGAAGCGCGCAAGACATATCTTGAACGGGGACAGGGGGACGGAGTACTAGTTTGCTTGCTTGTGGTTAGGGCGTGGTGATACTTTCCAGTTTGAATTGTTTGACCAGAACAAAGCTGTCTGCCGCTGAGGATTGATGGCCTACTGATAGGCTAGTCGAGAGGGGAAAACCACGTTTACTGTAATCTACTGACACTAGCATAACGGACAAATGCAAAGCTAAACCAGGACGATTTAACTGCTGGTGTGTCTGTGGGACACCACGTCGGCGGATCATTACAACTGATGCATGTAAATTGGGACGTAGCACAATACCGTTTCATACAAATTTTTCCATAGCTCATCCTCCAGTCTCTTCAGCACTATTTCGCTGACACCAACTTTTGGGGGGTCCCACGGATAGATGACGCCATGCGTCCCAGGAAGCGTGAATTGCGATTCTAAATTCTGACTGAGCCAATCGCAGCACCAGCAGCATTTCTTGCTAACAGCAATCACAATTTCCCCAGCTTCTGCCACAATCCTCTGAATGTCCGTTGGATACTGAAGGACGAAAGGAACGCACTGGCTGGACAACCTGTTGCATTGTCCGTGGGTTCTGAATCCCCACATCTTGGCTTGCATGGGCCGAATAATGGCCATAATAATTCAAGATATCCATGAAAGTGGCTTCGGCATGGACGCAGCCAAGAAAAGCGTCCGAACCATGATCCGCTAGAGTCATCACAACAGGCTCGTGATGTTCCATCATATGTGGGAACTGCACAAAGAACTCGTCGCGGATTTCGGGTAGTGTCATGGCTGACGACAGAAAGCGGAGTACCTCGATGACATCGATTACCATGTTCTTGAGAAGTCCGGGAGTTGTTTTATTGCTGCAGAGCGTGTCTATGCTTCGTGCCATGCGACGACCCTTTGCAGATAGCGCAAGATTCGCCCGCCCTTACCTTCGTCTGGTTCCAGCCGGAGCTCCGCTGACTCGTCACCTGTTAGTGGCTTCTTTAGTCCTGCCGCCCGATGAAAATGAAAATCGGGATGACATACATACCATCCACGGCTATGCATTTGGCGACAATGCAATTGGCTCTGATCTAAAACGTCAATGAGTCACCTACTGCTGGCTATTTCGGGGTCGAGCATGGTCGTCTTCTTCAACGGGCTCGGGACAATTCCGGCGTCCCAGTAGACGAAATGATAAAGCATGCGGCACCAATCGTTCAGTTGAAGCATCGCTCGATCGGCCTCTTTTTCCCCTTTAACGCCCTTATCACGAGCCAGCGTCACATCCCCAATGGTTTTGTCCACTCCGATTAGGAACGCAAGCAATACCACGGACCAGATACGCTTGGTGTCATCGGAAAAATCGCATTTCACCTCTCCGTTTACCAGTCTCGACGGTATTGGAAGCAGAGCCTTGAGCTGGACCAGCCAGTCTGGCCAGTTGACCAACTTGGGAAGGAGGATCTCGCGGCGGCGGCGAGGTTGTTTCCACTGAGTCACCTCAAACAACTGCTTGCCACTGCACAGTCTGGTATCCTTATTGAAGCGCGCGACGAACTTAGGGAAGCTCCGCGAAAGAAAAAAGACCTCGAGAGAGCGCAACTGATTATCAACGTTTGTTGCATGCGCGTCGAAGGCTGGTAGGGCAACGTGATCCAAAAAGTTTGCATTCGCAGGGCTATGAAAAGGTCAGCGCATTGCAATCTGCCCGATGCTGTGCGAATAATACCATGTTACCACTTCGTCGAGTGAGTTGTGGCGTTCCTCAACCACCTTCAGAGAGATGCTCCCCACAGACGACCAGGCATCATCGTGCAGCCTGTCTGCGTTGTTCGAGGAGTCAGTGCGGGTCATGATGCACCTCGTAGGTTTGCATACTTGTTCACATAGTCCAGCAGAAGCCCGAGCAGAAATCTGCTCATAATTGGTAGACTAGAGTAGCCGACACAAGAGACTCGAACTGTAATCACCAGACGGAAAGTACTGTGATTGGGAAGAAAGACTCACGAAAGTTTTACAGGGCGAACAGATTATGATCAGGATGTGATATGACGGCGACATCGGACTTACCGTTCCTTTTGCTAGATGCGTCGTCACAAAGGACGTCCATTGCAACTCGAAAGAGCTGGCTCCATGCGCCGAGGTTTCTGCCTCGATCGTGAATATGCATGGTATCTGCATCTAAGTCTGTTCTACAATCGAACTAGTCAAATTTCGAACCGAGGTGAAGTTGCCTCGAGGAGACCTCACCTCAAGTGATGTTGGTTTGAGGGCCAGTGAGTGACGTAATGCCGTGATTTAGCTTTTGTTGTCGTGTACGTTATGGGTTTATACAAGGAGTCCTGCCGTCGACAACACGCCCTCAACTAGCTGAGTCTTTCTTCCTTCTGTCCCATCCCCCGATACTGGGTGTGCCCTCCGCTCTCTCTTCGCTCTCTTATCCCGTCTTTCTTTCATGTTCCACTTCTCCACAGATCGTCTGGCTGGTCTCGACAACGCGATCTTGAAGATCACTGTTCCTTCTAAACTACCCTCAGTTATACCTAATAATGCCCCAATTTGCCATAATCCCCACCGCAGGACCAAAAAGATAACAAAGCACAAACCTCAAGGAGCCACTCGGGTCCCCTTGGGGGATAGGACAAACTCCAACCGCATTGTATGTAATCGTGCAACACTCTTGGTTTCGCCTCTGATTCATGTTGATAACAGCCCAGCGATGTTCTCCCCCAAGAAGAGAAATTCGACAATCCGGCATTGTCCAATATGCCCTGCT
>Ga0307516_10007131_pt1 | contig 12908 bp, 14 predicted proteins | sample 19_EM_MG_FD_203310 | JGI IMG/M metagenome (GOLD analysis project Ga0307516, IMG submission 203310) | Populus trichocarpa ectomycorrhiza microbial communities from riparian zone in the Pacific Northwest, United States - 19_EM | ecosystem: Host-associated > Plants > Roots > Unclassified | place... | reverse complement strand
AGGTTGCGTTCGAGGATATCGAGTGTCGTCTCTGGGCGTGCACGCGGAAACCTAAGCAAGCTTGGAGATCAGCCGGAGGCCTATATCCCCCACTTCCTGCCGATGGCTAGACTGACCAATCGTCAACTTCCACCGTTCCTCCTAAAACGACCTGGTCGAAAAGAAAGGAAAAACATCAACAGAGTATCGGGAATGCGAGTGTGAGGAACCAATAACATCACCACTCCTCCTTGGAATAACATATGTCAAAGTTCCGTCTGCCTCTGTCCGCGCTGTCCCAAACTTGACCCACGGCGCTCTTATAAGAACGGTCTGCCCCCGTATCGGATAGACATTTTTATCCTCCATCCCCCCCAAGAACCGCGATCCCAGCCCAGTACAGACCACCACAGCATCTGGCGGAGTGGGGGTGATTGCTTTGGAAAATAGGTTTTCCCCGCATTCGACAACCTGTTGAATATGTTGAACAGACCCTCTCAAGAGTCGGCCCCCCTTCCCCGTAAATCGGGACGCGAGATAAAGTAGGTACTTCGGGGTGTCGATGGTGATCGTAGTTATTTGGTACCCGTGAGTTACCCTAGGGGGTAGGTCGTTTTGAGGTATCTCTTTCAGCTGTTTACCGTATCACATCGGAGTATCGTTGGATGAACGTTTGAACTCCTCACATCCGGGAAGTGATCGAAACGTGGACGGAAGTCTTTGTCACAAAAGTATTCTGTCTGAGGAATGCGCATGAAGTATTCTTCCGTCGCACTCCCTGGGCTCGAGAGCTCCCAGGCCACTTGGAAAGTATCTGTTTCAATTTCTGAACGACACTCTGGGTTATCTCTCCCAAAACCTGGTGACTTCCGAAACTCACTGAATTGCTTATCATCCTCTTTTTCGCTTCCGCAGTGGTGTGCTCCCTTCATATGGCGATTGACAGCATTAGGAAGTTAGTGGCAAGTAAACTGGCACTCACAGCCCATTGACTGGTATATTGGATGGTCTTGGGGTCATCGGGTAGCACCTCAGCTAATATAGTCACATCATAATTGCCTCGCTCCTGGATCTTCACTGCAGTGGTAAGACCAACCACCCCTACGATGAGGTTCCGTAAGTATGAGGCTTTCTCATAAATGGAACAGGAGATTTGATGACATACCGGCACCCACAATGACAATTTTCTTCGTCGCTGTTGTTGCCATGTCGGAGTTGGGTCATCTCAAGGTTAACGTACGGGTCCAATCAACTGGCATGGTCAATGCGCCTCCAACAGTCCTTTCGCCAGGGCATCGTCGGTCATGTCTGGTCCAGAACACAATATCATATGTCGACGGTTAGCGCGGGCTCTGCCAGGGCCTTCTCCAAAAGACCGAGAACTATGGCGGCCGAACCTCAAGAAGCGACCCATTATTTCTGGAACGAAAGATCCTTATCAGCACAAGTCTCGACAGAAATACACGTTTTCATTCTTCACATCAGCCCAACCGACTTCCAGCCTTACACCTCCTTTTCTCGCAGGTCTCAAACCACGTAACTCCTCTACGATCAAATCTTCAACGTCCTCGGCTATAGGTTTATACGTCGCGCGGACCGTTGAAGGCGCCAGCTCAGGACAGAGGACAATGGCACGCTCAAGTATGTCTCGCGTTTTTTCGGGTCGTGGACAGGGATACCTAGGTGGGCACGGAATATGTATATGTCCGACCATTACCCACCAATCGTCGACTCCATTCGTCGTGCCCACAACGACCTATTGGTCATGAGAGAAACTCAGAATTCACTGGACGGCAGTCGAGAAGAAAGAGACCGACGTCGCCCGACCACCTTGGCATCAAGTAAGTCCAAAGACATTTCCCCTTCCCGAACTCATCGTCTTCCCAAAGCGCACCCACGGAGCCCGTAACAGCAAATTCTGCCCTCGAGACGTATACACGTCTCCATCCTCCATCTCTCCCAGCGTCCGCGCACCTAGTCCGATACAGACCACGACCACATCCGGAGTCTTGGGCTCCCCTTATCCAGTGAACGGGAACACCCCGCCCTCGACAATCTGGCTGATATGCTGCATTGATCCTCTTATCAGGGGAATTTCGGCGGCAAGCACTCGGTTGTGCAGGTATTTCAAGTAGACTGGCGTGTAGATGTTGACCGTGGTGAATGACACCCCGTGTGCGGCTTGCGGGTGAACCAGGCTGCCTTTGGGTATCACTTGATACTAGGCATATTTATGGACCAGGAAGGACGAGGGTGGAGAAACCGACGTACATCGGGCATGTGGTCAATCGGACCAGAGAGAGCGAGGTTTTCTTCACAACAGAATTCTTCCTGTCGCGCGCGTAAAAAGCATTCCTCGGCAGGATGTCCAGGAACAGACATCTCTCACATGATGTCGAACGTCTCTCTGTTCATCCATAAAGCAACGAAAGGGATTTCAGTTCACGATTACCGCCGAGTTGGAAAAACTGACTCCTCTGCCTCACATCGTTTCCGGCGATGCTGACATGAGGCGCTCCCTGGTGACCGTTACAGCGCTTGTGTTCGGTGGTCGAGACGATACCTACCGCTTAATGACTATACCCTGGAACAGTTTAACGACGATCTTGACGTGATAACCACCTTTTTCGTGAATCTTCAATGACGCCGATAACCTCTGACCATTGCAGGAAGATCTCCCTGAGAACGTGAAAAGTAGGCGATCTTATGTACTTCGCGTGACCATGTTCTGATGTCAATGTCTTTTCATGCACTAGCATTTCCTCCGCCGATATTAGCTATTTTCAAGACTACTCAAATAAGAGTGACCTTAGATTCCAGGTAGAATATGCCATCTGCTCCACGTCCTCTTTGATTACACATTAGAACAACTTGATCAACCCCCCTCCAAGGGAACGACTGCAATGGTTCTGGCCGCCTCATGGGCCAGCTTCCTCACATCGGGTCGAACTGAAACGGACATGGGCCCAAAAAGGAAAAAAATTTTGATGAGATTGTATTAGCGGCAGAGCAGGTAAGAGATACAGTTCTTCCTTTCATCAACTCGCGACTGAAGTGTTCGTCAAGGCGTGCCAGACAGTTGAAATCGATAGTCCGCCCATGCTCGAACTCCTTTTGCGGGGCAGAAAGCTGTGGTCTGCTTGTACAACGTGTGACTCTGCCAGACCTAATTTCAGACCACATGGACACATCGGGCGGAAATGCTTCACAACGTTCGAAAGACTGCAGTCCGCTGGCCCTGATATCCTTTGATGAAGCCCACGGACTCGCGATTTCGCTGGAGTTCTCCACGCGCACACGTCAACAAACACCGCATTATAATCTGGGCAAAGCCTTGGCAGCTCTCGATAGCAAGCCTGTTTTCTTCGCTTTTCTCTCGACGTCCTCCCGTGTTGTACAATTACCTCCCCCACCTATCGCGCATCCATCAGCGCATTTCATTCGAGGTTCCTGTCTTATTCTGCCATTTATGGAATTACCGTTCAATATCTTCATGGACACGCACTAAAAGTTGCAATTGGCAAAGACCATAGGTTGAAGTTGTCGCATTTGCAGAAGGTAGATGTGATGGTTGGATTTGGACGGCCACTGTATGTACACTATTCGTAGATCAATTTCTCCAAGACTAATCATATCTAAATAGATGGAAGGAAACCTACGATATTGCCAAACACGAAGTCGTGATATTTATCGAAAAGAAGTTCACTTACCGACCGTCAATTTCGGATCATCAACGTAGACTGGCCTCCCTAGCTGCTCTCAGTCTCTGCATCGGGATGTCGTTCGATTTGGCGACTCAGGCACGCTTGTTGGAGTCGGATTTGGTTGAATGCCACATCCGCGTGGTACACGCAATTCCCGAACACAGAGAGTTCTTTCATGGCGGCTCAGCGCCTACCTCCCGAACCTGTGCTGGCCGAGGCAGTAGCCCACTACCTAAATGGGGTTGGAGATATAGGAGTCTCAGGCCCCACAATCTTGGCAGAAGCTTGCGAACGAGGCTTTCTAGCTCAAGGGGAGGGTGGGGAGTTATGCCGTGGGCTCCTCGCAACAATCGCGCATGATATGGCGGTGAGGAATTACTACGGGAAAATCAAATCCCGTTCCAAAGTTTATTGGCATCGGCCTGTTCCCGGCCTGTGTTGCATGGGATTGCCATTCAAGCCAAAGACCCCCAGAAGTCAGTTAGCGGGGCCATTCCTATTCACTGGGGCGACATGGGTGCTCCTATCTCGCCTGAGACGACGACTATGATTGGATTTCAAGACAAGAACAGAGTGATGGTAGAAGACTGTCACATCGACGACAGCATATGTTTCCAATCCTCGGATGCCCGTTATCTCAATCATCCTTGAGCTGGGTGACGGAGAAGCCCCGAGTCAAGAAATAACCCGGAATGAATTTGTTAAAATATCTGAGAGGAATCACGACGATCTTGGAAACCGGGGCGATGGGCACCCCACTTGGACGACAATCAATATATCATCACGGTGTATGGCCACAGTTCTAGGAATTTCGCTGCCATTCCACCCAGAATGAAACAGAAATATTCAACCATCTTAGCCTCGCGCAGTATCGAAGATGACTTTTCTCGACGGGACGATGCGAAGAATCTGAAGGCATTCCACAACCTCAAGCCGTTTTTTAGTGGTGAAATAGAGCTCCGTGAAGTGGGTTCGACGGATGTCAGCGTGTTAAAAGAACTTGAGGAATCGAACAATAAGTCAAAATGCGTGTAATTATGTGCTCATCCCTTCGCAAATCGGACGGATAAAAAAGATGCGACATATTCAGAGATCATTAGTTCTACACTAAAACTGAAGACTCTCAGCCGACTTCCTTCAAGGCTGCTTCAAGGAGCGTTAAAGCAACGTTAGCAGACCCCCACGAAGACTGAAATCCATATCCCCCATGACTATAGTCGTGCCTGCACTATGAGCGGTAAAACACTGTTAAAGCAGAATGAACGCACCCGTAGTTGAACACAACGGGAATCTTTCGTCGACTTGCCCCAGTTTCCAGCCACTCTACTTCCAATCGGATCCCCCCCTTTCTGGACGGCCGCAGGCCGCAGTTCTCCTCAACTACAAGCGGAAGAACATCCTCGAGTGTGGGAGCTCGTTGCTGCCGTATCTCAGGCGGCGCGAGTTCTGGGCACAGCTTGAAATTGCACTCTAGAATATCGCGCGTCGTTTCCGGTCGGGCGTGGGGGTACCTAAGTACAGAAAAACCTCCGCGTCAAGGGTTTTAGAGGTCCTCCGGGGATGAAAAAGAGAATGACCAATCATCATCCTCCGCAGTCCCTCCAATGACAATCTGTGGAAACAAGCAAGGCCAACGACCTGTGAACCCCAATGGCACAAGGGGATGAAGCAAAAACCCGCACATCTCCACTTCTCCTTGGGATGACATAGGTCAATTTCCCTTTCACATCGGCGATTGTTATCCCGAACCTGACCCACGGCGCCCTTACCACAACTGTCTGTCCTCTTGTTGGGTACAAGTCCTTGTCCTCCACTCCTCCCAAGAAGCGCGTACCGAGGCCAGTGCAGACCACCACAGCATCAGGTGGAGCAGGATCGCCTTCTTTCGTGAATAAATATGCTCCACCTTCTATTACTTGCTGAATATGCTGGACGGTGCCTCTAAGAATGCGGCCTCCCTTGGATGTGAAGCGCGATTCGAGGTAAGGCATGTATTTCGGCGCATCAATGGTAAGGGTGGTGAATGAGACACCGTGGACGACTCCAGGTGGGAGGGCGTCGGGTGGGAGAACTTTGTACTGCGTATAATATGATCGTCAACAACAGAGAGACGTCGGGGACGGGGATAAAGAGGATAGATAAAACTCGAATTGGGACTGGGAAACTCACGTCCGGGAAGCCTTCAAACGAAGGATACATGTGCCTACAATAGAGCTCTGTCTGAGGGAGACGAAGGAAATATTCCTCCGTATCCCTCCCGTGTTCAGAGAGATCCCACATTACGTCGAAAGATTCGATGTCCATCTCTGCCAGGTTTAAAAGGAATCAATGAGCGCGATCCGAATTGCATTTATGATCTCACTCTGCTGGCTCTCCTCTTCGGTTATATTCAATACATGGTGAGCGCCCTTTAACGAAACTTGGATTTTTGATAAAGAAGGAGGAAAACCGGACGCACCGCCCAATGGCTGGTGTACTTTATATCCTTTGGATCATTGGGTAGGACCTCGGCAATAATGGTCACTTCGCACTGACCACGCTCCTGAATCGTTATCGCAGTTGTTAAGCCTATAACGCCTGCAGGCAACAGTTAGCAAGTTGAGTAGGTCAACGATTGGTTTTGCCCACCAGCCCCAAGGACGATCACTTTCGGCTTGAAAAGACCGCTCATTCTCCAGGTGCAAGACAAGGTTCAGGTGGCAGCTGATGCTAAGAGGGATTACAAGATGACAAGCTCGGAAGCAATGCGTCACTCACAAGTGAATTGAAGGAGACTCACCGCACGAAGTTCCGACCAGGTACTGGATGCAATGAGAAAATTCGCTATATCACCGATCAAGCGAGGAAAACCTTCCTTTTGGGGCAGCAATCAATTTAGACCGGATCCGGACTTTAAAACCAAACTTTGCAATCCCTTGATGCAATGACAATGCCTACTCAGTGCCGCTGGGGCAAGGCTACCAAGACCTCTCGGATACGATACAATTCTCCCTCTGGAGTGAATTGCTCACGAACTTGGCAACTTACCAGAATGCATCTGCCGACTTTGGTGGGCAAGAGCCCTCAGGGCCCTGGCAGGGGTCCATGGTCCAAGATCATGTGCAGATCCTGCCAGGGAAGCTTCAGTAGGGCCATGCGGGGGCCAGGCACGGGTGCAACGACAGCGGGAATCACGGGACGTATCTTATAACAGAGATCTTTCCGGCAAAACGAACCCACGACCCCCCCATGAACCTGGAGGCTTCGTTAGTCACTTCTGCCGGACTCTTGCAGACTGTCCACGTACGCATATCCTTCTTTTTCGGAGCACGCAGTTACTGACGCGGGATGTCACTAGTATTCTAATGGTGGGCCATCCACTTAAATTGTTGAGACCGACCGTGACACCTGATATTCTCTTGCGTCGTCAGTGGCCGGCTGCGCACTCTGGGTACGTCTCCTTTAGTTTCGTTGAACATGTTTCGGACATGTAACAGCTGAACACCAGATATATGACTACTTGGTGACCCTCGACCTCGAAGTACACCTTCCCTGTCAAGCTAAAAAGCAGCATTCGGCTAACTTTTACTTCCCCAGGTTGACCTTATTTGGCAGGGCGAGGGGGATTCGGGGAAGATTCTTTTTCTCCTGGCGAGGTACCCTACAATGGTGACTTTGGTTGCGGTCGGGTATTGTGCGTAGAAATTTCCAGCTCGATTCGTGATTCACCTCCCAATCGAGATAGACTCATGCGTGCCGAATATCTCTATCAAAGTACGTTGCAACCCGATGCCGATCTTGACTGGCCTCGCCGATTGATTTGTCAAGGCCTGCAATCAGTTAACTGTTATCATGTTCGGTGAGCGCGCGTTTTCAATGATTCGGAACCATCGTCTCCTGACGAAAGTAATTATCATGTGTAGGATCGAATTTGTTCGGAGTCGGGGTAGCGGAAGGTTCGAGCTCTCCAATGACATGAATTGCCCAAGTACTCAACAACAAGGAGGACGTCCCTCGTAGCCATCCTCGTGCTTCGGACTTGCGCTTTGTGGGACAATAACCGCAAAGTTGTCGGCTTCTTGTCATTTCTATCTATCGTATGATGCACACCTTTCTTGCCAAGTTTCTTCAACACTGATAAGGACCCTTCTCCAGGGAGCTATGATTGTCGCGGTCATCCTAGGGGTGGCATTCTTACAGTCTTTACGTTGTAAGACTCTTGATTACCTTGGTACCCCACCTGCGCTCTCTTATCGCTCTCATCGTGTTGTCCAATGTAGTCGGCAACGCTCCTTGGTCAAACAATGTGGGCTGCTTTCCGGTGTATAGTAGCGGGATTGTCGTTGGCGATATCATGCTGCTAGTGATCATAGACACAAGTTAGCTTCCCGTTCCTCATTTTCTAATGCTTGAGCTCGCACTCAATGTTTTTTCCGAACAGTACTATTGGGGTTCACACTCTGGGTAGCCTTCAAACATGACCTGCTACGCTCACCCGGTCGGCTCGTACAAGTCATGTACAGGGACGGGATAGCATATTACCTTTGCGTCTTTCGTAAGTCGTTCCCGTCAACTCCAAGAGTGTAGCTGTTCCATTGACCGGCCACGGCCGCCGCAGTCCTGATGTCAGGATATTTGGTCATGATCTACAAGGGACCGGTGCGCATCAGTTTACGAACAAGAACGGTTACATATATAACAACCGACTCTTCTACTTGCAGCGGGAACTTGGGGATCTCTTCAATGCGTACGGCCTTCAATCTTGTTAGGACTGGGAAGATAATGACACTGTTACTTTCTCGTTCTCCAGTTGGCAGGGAGTCGTGCACAGCATCATATCGACGCGAATCTTGTTACATGTACGCGGTGCTCTCGACAATCGGACAGTCACAGAGTTTGACCTTGGTGTTCGACTTTAAAAGTCGAGGCTGTGGACTTGTGTAGGGCGGTAGGATCCCTCTAGTAATCTGGTTTTGTAACTAAAGTGACGAGTCCTGTAATTGGGCTGCACAATCCCACAGGGGCACTGTCTTTCAAGTTCAAGAATCGATGCTCTGGATATATTAAGCCAAGACGTTGAGCGGGCTGTAATAGCTATACGTCTCCTGGTCCATTCCGTCCCAAAGATAATGTTCGGCGATGAAGTGCCCCCGGCCCTTGGCCCCCACATGGGTGGAGGCTTCCGGCGAAGAAGTGATAAGGTAGATGAGAGGCTTGGAGCCAAAAGTACGGACGAGGATGTCGTCGAAGATGACCTGACCAACGAGGACGTCAAGGATATGTCAGCGTGTCAAGCCGTCGATTGGGACAAGGTTGAGCGGTTTTTTTGCGGACCAGGTCCCCGATTTTCCTTTGAGGGAGATGTCAGGGGAGCATCACGGTCACTTAAACTTGGCGTGCTCGACCCTGAACTCTGCCAGGCTAGTGTATTTTCGATGCTGTAGGCATCAAGGAATGCATTTCGCAACGACTTACATAATCATCTGATATTCTCTTTAACTTAGAAGACTTCACAAGTGGATGACTTCCCGCAGATTATTTTCTAAATTGTTAAGCAAGCAGAGTTGAAAGAATCTATGTTTATAGTTCTAAACCGTAACCATTCGTCTGTTCTAGTCTAGATAGCTGACTAGATATTTCTGCGGCGCAGCATCAAGATCCCATCAAAATTCTACATCCCTGTAGAGTGACAATTTTGGAGAAAGGAACGCTTCTCAGCAGTACAGGCAGCTCTGGAGTGGTAGCAGCAATTTAAGATGCGGCAGGGAGGGGGATAAAGGTCGGCGGCACCTCTGGTGTTGCCTTGGGCAGGGCAAAGGAGTGTCCGCCGAGATCGTGCCTCAACGCGGACGATGAAACTGCTGACAAAGGATTTAGAAAGCTAGATTTAGAACTAGAAGGGGGGATTGGCACCCTCGTCTAGATTGAAGTTTAGAAGAGAGTGTGGTTTCAAAGTCCGATTACAGTGGCGACCCATTTGGCAACTGTCATCTCGGCTAACTCGCGTAGCAAGCAGTTCGCTTAACGATTTAGAAAATAATCTGCGTTTCTAAATCCTCCGGGAAGTCATCCACTAAGTATTTTGATGATGTTCGAGGACGAACTGAATGTTCGATGGATTTTTTTGAAACAGGTGCCAAATCGGTCCCTGCGGCCAGCTACTGCCGGCTAATATGGAATCAAATAGGAAACCCTTCCATCATGAATCCCGGCTCTCATGCTTAGAATTTCCCCCGATCCCATTTTTGAGCACAAATATCTTGACAGTTGCTCATTCTCCAGACTTAAGACTTGGCACACGAGTAGATCTAGTATATACCAAGATTTTGACATCGAAAAAGGATGACTTCCCGCAATGTTTAGAAACACATTATTTTCTAAACCAATTTAAGCGAGGTTAGCCGTGACATGACAGTGGCCAAATGGGTCGTAGCTTCATCGGACTTTAAAGCCACACTCTATTCTAAACTTTAATCTGGACAAGGATCAAATCCATGTTTCTAAATCCGTTGTCGGCAGTTTCATCGTCGTTGAATGTTGAGGCACGATCTCGGCTATAATACTCCGTCGCCCGCCCACGACAACACTCTGAGATGCCGTCGACCTTCATCCCATCCCCGCCACGTTAAAATTGCCTCCACTGGCCATACCGCTGAGAACCTTTTGTTGGGAAACAAGGTTTATCATAAGCAAGCCGAGGATGCCGATATAGGCATGATGCAATACTGTACAGATGATCGGTCGATCAGTACATAAGAAAGAGGGCCCAGATCATCCGGAATGTAATACGTTCTTCCCCCGGGATCACTACCTACCATATCCGGTTGCATTACTCAGCACCCTCTCGTCTACCTGGTAACCTTCATTTCTTATCACCTTTCCCATCCCCAAAATCGCCGTTCTGCGGAGATGTGGAATCTCGATGAGATGATCCGCGTGGGTGATCAAGGATCACCCACCCGACAAAAAATATCTCGTCAACTATCTAGACTGGAACAGCTCTTTCAACTCCGCTCGCTTAACAATTTAGAAAATAATCGACCAACCTTACCTAACGTGACATTCCATGACCCGTCATGCGGTTGTCGCTTAATGGACTGAATCAGGCTGATGGCAGTGATGAGACGCGTTGTGCAGCCGTGAACAAAAGCGTAACATATGCCATGAGGAATTCCAAGAGTTTTGAGAGGTTTGGAGGAATGCTTCACGTTTTCGAGCCATCTCGGATCTGCATCTTAGTGTAATCCTAATATGGTAATCTTCCAATGATAAAGTAATGGTTTGTAACACGATTCTTATACTTTCCTATTTCATTCAATGCGTCCGGCACGTGACTCTTTTGTCCTTAATTTATTTTTCATCTCTGAAGGACTACTCAACCTATTTACATCACCACGAACTACGTACAAATACAGTGTGTGCACTACGAAAAGTACATATAGCGGGGTGACTACATATCATACTCGGTAACGGGGTAAATGGGAGGGGATACCTGTGTTTCCGTCATCTGCCCCCACTATGTGCCTGTGGAAAGCCCATATCCCCTGGTCACGGTGGTAAGCAAGAAAAAGGATTTGTTTACATTTATTGGTCGTGATGGCCCGATTGAGCAAAGCCGGAGAGTGCCGGGCTGTCAATCAGGCGGCTTCGCGGCTTCTTGATTTCATCTGAGAAGCTTCGCAACGACGTCATTCTTTGGGACAACTGTCTCATCAAGACAATGCCTCCACTGGCCATTGAATATTGAGCACCACTCCACCTTGGATTTGTCTTCCGATCACACTTGCTCAGCACAAACCGACCGTCAAAGCATGTCCGCACTGCGTGCCAGTATTGCTGTTGACAAATGTTACCAAACGGGGTAACTTGGGACCCTTCTGCCAAATTGTATCGGATATCTGCCGGCAATTGCCGTTTTGCCAATTCGCCATGGCGAATTGGCACATTCTGCCAACAACACTACTGGCTACAAAAGCCACTAGCCGAGTTCAGGGTCGGGCCCAGTACCAAGAACAGTCACAAAGTGCGTCGCCGGTCCAATCCTTCTTGACGCAATGACAGCGCCTGCGGGGTAAGGCTACCAATTGCAAAACCCTCACGTACGATACATCTCTCCCTCTGGAGTGAATTACACCTCACAAGAATGCATCTCTTCAGTGGGCAAGAGCCCTCAGGGGTGCGATCAATTGCAAATAGTTGCAGATCCTGCAGGGTTCGGGGCCGAGGCACGGGTGGAATGATGGTATCCCTGGCGGGTATCATGCGTGTCTTATAACCCTAGCCATTCATTCCCTGGCAGAACGAATCCCAAAACGAACCCACGTCCCCATGAACCTGGAGGCTTCGTTAGTCACTTCTGCCAGACTGGCGCAGATTGTTCATGTATGTATTATATCTTTTTTCTTCCAAGTGTTGGTCACTAACGCGGGATGCCACTAGTACACTAACGGTGGGCTCAAATTGTTTGAGACAGACAGTGAGATCTTATTTTCCCTTGCGTCGTCAGTGGCCAGCTGCGCACTCTGGGTACGTCTCCTTGAGTTCTGTTGGACCTATTTCGGACATGTAACATTTGAACAACAGATATATGACTACTTCGTGACTCTCGACCTCGAAGTGCGCCTTCCCTGTCAAGCTAAAAAGGAGCTTTCAGCTCACTTTTACTTCCTCAGGTTGGCCTCGTCTGGAAGGCCGAGATAGGTGCGGGGAAGATTCTTTTTCTCCTGGCGAGGTACCCTACAGTGGTGAATTTGGTCGCAGTCGTGTATTGTGCGTAGAGAATTCCAGCTCAAATTCGTTATTCACCTCTCGAGCGAGACAGACTCATGCGCGCCAAATATCTCTATCAAAGTAAGTTGCGACCCAATCCCGATCTTGACTGGCCTCGGGGATTGATTTGTCAAGACCTGCAACCAGTTATCTGTTGTCGTGTTCGGTGAGCGGTTCTCATGATTCAGAACCATAATCTCCTGACGAAAGTATTTATCACACGCAGGATCCACAGTGCTCGGAGTCGGGGTAGCGGAAGGTTCGAGCTCTTGGATGACGTGGATTGCCCAAGTACTCAACACCAAGGGTGATGTCCCTCCCTTATAGTTATCCTCGTGCTTCGGACGTGCGCTTTGTGGCACAATAACCGCAAAGTCGTTGGGTTCTTGTTCACTCTGTATATCGTATGATGCGAACGTTCGTTGTCAAGTTTCTCCAACACTGATAAGGACTGTTCTCCAGGGAGGCACCGTTGTC
>Ga0307516_10007130_pt1 | contig 12909 bp, 8 predicted proteins | sample 19_EM_MG_FD_203310 | JGI IMG/M metagenome (GOLD analysis project Ga0307516, IMG submission 203310) | Populus trichocarpa ectomycorrhiza microbial communities from riparian zone in the Pacific Northwest, United States - 19_EM | ecosystem: Host-associated > Plants > Roots > Unclassified | place... | reverse complement strand
AATGCAGTGTGTTTCCTTCCTGTCTCTCTTTTGTCATTTCGTTGGGGCGCCTTCTATCTTCTTGGGACAGGCCTGGGCGGATGGCAAAGGAAAGCTTGCAACGTGCCACCATCGCGCGGACAGCGGCGGGGAAACGGTCAAAAAATGTACGCCGCCATAGTCTAGATAGGCTTCATGCGAGTATGATAAAACAAAAACCTCTCGGCGACCGACTCGGACCGACGGAACCGGCACAGAAGGCACATAAGCGGTGAAGTGAGTCCCCGACAGCGCTGTCACTGCTCCAGCATAATAGACTCCCCCCGGAAGGATGTCAGCGCGGTCACTGCCGAGTATACGGGTTACTAGCACGAAGGACACCATGCCTCTCCCGATTCCCTGTGCCAACTGCGACCCTAGGACCTCACCGGGCCGGCCAAGCCTTGACGCAGCATGGCGGTGAGTACAACTCAATATGACCTGACAAGTAAGAGTACGCACCGGCCTACTCTGAGGACCCAATCGTCCGAGGCTCCCCGGTGCCAACTGGCTGGCCAGCGATTGGGAGGGATGCAGGGGTGGAGGACTGCATTCAGCGGACGAGCATCATGCCCAGCAAAAATATTTATTCCGAAAGAGACGGGCTACCTAGATAGAGAAAAAGAAGTGTTAGTACTCGAGACGAGGCTAAGGGAGGGGGAGGTTGTCTTACACCCGAAGTATCTTGAGTGGGTAGCTAGGCTAGAGGAGGAGTACATAAGGATGACAGAACGCACTCAGAGAGTCTAGACGGGAGATACGGAGCCGGAGTTAGCTTATGGCCGAGAAGATCGGTCGTAAGAAGAGAAACTCCGAGATGAGGGGTCAGAGTGCAAACGAGCAAAAACAGGAAGAAAACTTGGCGGACACTGGTTGGACTCCTGACGGAGGGGTCTCGTACGAGAGATCCGAGTCCTTACAGAGGAACCATGTACGAAGAGGTCTGGGCCCTGCAGGGGAGGCCACGTACGAGTCCACAGCAAGAAGATTCCCCGCTTGGCTGTATGAAGAGCTCATCTCCCTTATCTACACCCGGTCAGGACCAATGAGTTGCCCACGAGGTCCATATACCTCGGGGGAATCCAAATCTGAGTCACCGCCTCTCACGCCAGCGCCACTCAGGTATAAAAACTGAGGTTTTCTGCCCCGATGGAAGGGAGAACAGCACGAACGTCCTCACCTACACTACCACCAAACCCACACACAAGATCTAAGATTATCCTGTTGTGAATTATCGAAAGTAGCCTGATTACCTTTGATTCTGCCCGCACACCGGTTACAATACAACCCCAGTGTCACATCTCCTCCAGGAATTGAGTGGCTCGAATCATATATACCAGATGGAAGCATGCTGCTGCTACAAAAAGCACTATATGGACTGAAACAGGTACCGAGACTGTGGTTTGAGGATATCAATGGATACCTACAATCCCTAGGATTTTGGCAGTCGGCCGAGAACCCCAACCTGTATCTCCAACCTGGAGTACTACTGATACTCTATGTGGATGATTTGCTGATAGTGAGGGGTAGCAAGAAACATGTCCATTCTAAAGAGAGGAGCACCAGACACTTATACGAGTGTCCCTGTGCTAGCGCTAGTGTGTGACAGTCTATCTACAGAAGCCCTTAGGGCAGCCATGTGCCAAGTCCCACAAACTCTAGAAGTCACGCTAGCAGCCATACTTGCCACTCTAGACGTAGCGTCCGCGACGCCCGGAATCCTCCCCCTACAACCACTTCCGTCTCAATAAAACAAGTGCCACCCCTAAAAAAAAACAACGACAAACCCAACTTATAACAATAACCCCTCCCACAATGCTCAACTGACACTCCCTGTCACTCCCGTTCCATCCACCGGTAGACTCGCAAGCCATTCGTACTGTGGTATTCACCCAGCAGCTCATTGCTGCTGCCCCTCAGGTTCGCCAGTGGTTCCCATGTAGGGTCAATGTAACCGACCCATTTAACCAAATATTTGAGATCTCGAACTGTGGTACCTGTGTGCTCGCGGATCGACTCGACCTCGTACTCGATGGTAGCGGTGGAGCGTATCAGTGGTGGGGGCGGGTGTTCACAGGTTCTGTCGACTCTTCATACAGTACATCATCAAAAGTCTTCATGATTGGCCAGATCGTGTCTCAGTTTAGCCGCATTGAGCAGGGATACTACCCCTCCTTCTCCTTGTCTTCCACTGTGATTTCTCTCCACCACCACAGCAAACATTATGATTCACCCTCCGAAGAAATCCCACGGAAAGTTGAAGCCTCAGATGGTGAAGGTTCCGAAATATCGAAAGAATTCCGACGGGAAACGAAGAGAGTTGAGCAACATCGAGAAGGGTATGATTATTGCATTCTTCGTCATCTACAGTACCATCTCAACAGTATCCCTCCTTGTCAGCCATCCCCGGTCGACTGTGAAGAGTTTCCTCCAGCAGTACTATAAACGCGGTACAACGGATAACCTCTTACGATCCGGTCGGCCTGAGGTCCTTAGCAAATAAGACAAGCGAACAATTCTACATGCCGTACGGAAACACCGACAGTATACATGTGAGCAAATTCGTCGGATCTATGCCCCCCATATTTCGCTGCCCACCTTCGATCGCCTCCTCTGACAGCACAATATAAAGAAGTGGCTAGCAAAAAAGCGACCAAGACTAAAGGTGGAACACGCAAAGGCCCGGCAGCAACGGGCTATCGCACACAAGGATTGGACTGTGGAGGACTTCCAGCGGGTGATCTACAGCGAAGAGTGTAGTGTGGAGCAGCAGCCTGCAGGACAGCAGAGATGGGTCTTCAGCACACCGGGAGAGAAGAGGTGGCACGTCGACTGTGTCAATCCTGTGAAGCATTGTCAGGTGAAGTTGATGGTATGGGGTTGCTTCTGGGGCAAGCAGTGTGGCCCGCTAGTACCATTGAAGACTGGGTCCGTCAATACGCGCGTGTACCAAGATCTGCTACATTGCTGGCTGCTTCTAGTTCTCGAGGACGTACAGACAGCCCTCGGAAATCCGCTTTTCCAAGCGGATAATGCCAAGATACACACTGCCAAACTCATGCTATCATTCTTTGAACGTTACACTGTTCCACTCGAGTCCCATCCTGCCTACTTCCCTGACCTGAATCCGATCGAGCATGTCTGGACCTTGCTCAAGCGACAGCTCCGAGTGGATTATCCTGACCTTATCAACTACCCAGGAGGCCCCGATAAAGTGAAGGTGAAGCTGGTAGAAGTTCTTCCGCTCTGCTGGGAGAAAATCCCACCCAAGCAGTTCGAGGCGCTCTGGAGGTCGACGCCTTTACAGGTGCAGGCAGTCATTGATGCGAAGCGATGGTAGACACACTACTAGTTACTGTGCGGAATCATTCCTCTGTGTTTCTTCAACTCCCTTTTCTGTCTCTCTTTAATGTTCTGCATTTCAGTACTTGTTTTATAGCACTCAGGAGGAGGAGAAAGTGGGGGGAGGCCCTGCTGTCAATGCGGCTAAACTGAGACACGATCTGGCCAATCATGAAGACTTTTTATGAGGTACTGTAACTTGAGGCGTGCGACGTTGAAAACCGGGTGTAAGCGCCAGAGCGCCGCGATGTCGAGAACGAAAGCATTCTCACCAGCTGACTTTAGGATTGTAAACGGACCAGCGTACGGATGTTGAAACTTTTGCGAATTGCCGCTGTCGTTGGCAGTGGAATTGACATTGGCGTAGCCGACTGGCAGCAAACGGGTGTCTAGGAATACCGAATCGCCTATCCGAAACAGGTGCAGCTGACGATGCTCATTCTCTTCTGTCACCATTGTCAATTGAGCTTCTTCCATTCGCTCTCGAAGCATCCGTAGGATCTTGACGAGCCGTTCTGCGTATTCCATTCTGGGTCTTGAATTTGGCATCCGAGGACCTGGTGCCAGTAAATCGAGTGGGAGCCTTGGAATGTATCTGATATCCGCCTCGAATGGAGACATTCCTATTGCCTTGTGCTGAGCCACATTGTAAGTGAACTCCACCAATGGTAACAACTGGCTCCACTGCTCAGGGGATTTGAGTTGCGATATATATGCCTTTAAAAACATTTCCAGAGTGGCATTTGCCTTTTCCGCTTGACCGTCTGACTGCGGGTGGTATGCTGAAGAGATCCGAAGCTTAATCCCGAGTTGTGTACACAACGATTGCCAGAAGCTGGAGGTAAATCGGGTGTCCCGGTCAGATACGATCGATACAGGTAGCCTCCATGACCGAACGTAATGGTCAATGAACGCCATTGTGAACTTTTCTGCGGTGAGCTCAGCTTCCTTAACAGGAATCCAATGTGCTTACTTCGTTAGGAGATCGATTGTCACGCAATGCGGACAAGAAGAGAAGAGAAGAAGAAAGTCATGTCATTCTATCTACGAGTGGGAGGAGCTTGCTTCTTATATACCCATTGCCAAGCCCTTCCTGCGCAGTCACCCTTCTGCTTTTGGCGGTGTGCATCTCTCTGCCAGCCGGCCCGCTGTCCTCCGGCAAGGTGCCGTTCCGGTGAGGTGCTGTTTCGGCACGCTGCTGTCCGGTAACGTACCGCCGTGAGCAAACATGCACTTGTATGAAACCCTCCAATACGCCTGCACCCGGCTTAGGGTCACAATCGCCCCAAACTTTGGACTCCGCCCTCGGGGTCCCTTGAAAATAAGAACAGAAACAACATGGTTCACACATAACAAGAAAACTAGCATGGGGAACAAAATCTATCAAATGTAACAAAAAGGAAACAAATTGCAGAAAAAGAAAAAGAAAAAAAAACAAATTTGCGGAAATGACTTGCAAAAAAACCTGGGCTTTCCTAGTGAGCCTCTTAATCCATGGAATTTTTTCTATTTCGATGCTTCGTAGTCGGCGATCGCTTACCGGGCATTCGGTAAGTCATTGTCGGAGTACCAAGAGTCCCATTCCGTACCGTAACCCTTCCACCGGACAAGGAACTCGGTCTTCTTTTTCCGGCCTCTCTTGGAGGAACGTTTGCCAACAATCGCATCAATCTCCCATTCTGGCTCACTTGCAGGTCCTGCCACTGGGGCTACATCATTCATCGCCACTGGTCTCTTGTAAGGATCAGAGCCTGGAACTGGAGCGGGTTCCAAATGGACGACCGAAATCACCGGGTGGATTCCATAGTGTGGTGGAAGTTGCAATCTGTAAGCCTTGCCCTTTCCGACGATCCCGAGGATCTTGAAGGGACCAATGCGTTGTTGGGCCAGCTTGTGCTTGCGTGTGGAAGGAATTGAGTATCCGGCACCGAGACGGAGGAAAGCGTACCCGGTGGAAAAGTCCGGCACGGTTCGCTTTGCATCGAACTGCTTAGTCATCGCCCTTTGCGCGATTGCAATAGCAGTTGCTGCTTCTTCTTGTGCAACTGTGCGGAGCTCGTGCAACGGGATTGCTGCTGCTGGTGTCGGCAGAGGAACCGTGGCCACCTCGAGTGCAGTTCGAAGCTTCTTTCCATATATCAGCTCATTTGGTGACTTCTTAGTCGATACGGCTTCCATATTGTTGCAGGCAACCTGTAGCGGAAGGAGCTTGCTTAACCAATCGGACTGGCTGCTGTTCACCAAGTAGCGTAGCATGACCTCGAGCGTCTGATTGGTTCTTTCCGACTGCCCATCTGCGTTTGGGTGATAGGCTGTTGTGGTAAGGCTTCTAACGCCCGCATGAGAGAGTAGTGCTTGCCATAAGCCAGAGAGGAAGCGCTTATCTCGGTCAGAGATAATAGTACGGGGGAAACCCCATCCGTTCAAAACAACGTCTTCGTAAAAATGCTTCGACCAATCAACTGCAGACCAATCCTTTCTGCCGGGAATAAAGCGTACAGCTTTGCTGAATTTGTCTGTTACGGTCATTATGGTGTCGAAAAGATCACCTGATCCTTCGCGACTGCACAGTGGCAGGTCCATTATGAGATCGATTGTGATTGTGTCAAAAGGTTCTGACGGTGACACTATCGGTGACAACTTCCCATATGGCTTATGACGTGCTGGCTTGTTCACCAAACAAGCAGGGCAGTGAGCGAGATAGGTGGCGATATCCTTTGCCATCGATGGCCAGTAGAAACCAGTAAGGCGCTTGTAGGTTCAGTAGAAACCGCAATGCGTTTCATCATGTGCGCTTGACAGTTGCTGCTTACGTAATTCCTGGCTGCTGAGCACCAGGCGTAAACGCCTATCCCTGGGGTCAATGAGATAGAGAAGCCCATCGCGTAGCGCATACTGACAGGTGGCGGGGATTGTAAGTGCCTTCAGCTGCGGATCATGAATACCCTCAAGCTTGAGTGTGTTAAAAATAGCTCTCATACGCTGCGAGTTCTGGGTCGCTGAACGGAGCTGATCCATGTAAGCCGGGGCCAACTCAACCCCCATTCCTTCCATCACGTCGGTGACATTTTCCGGCAGCGCATCCTTATGGGATTTCTGAGTAGGTGTGCTACTGGCGGTAGTGGCTGCAGGTATGTTGGCTTCCGCTTGTATCTGTGCTTCGCGTGCTTGCTTCCCCTTGAGTCGAGTCACAGCAAAGCATTCGTTCACTTCGAATTCTTCCATCTCCGGTCTGGCGCCCAATTTCCTGGCCCAGGTACGCAACTGTTCGGCCTGTGAAGTGATCTCGTAGCATAGTCTTGACAATGCGTCAGGACATTCCAAGTCGGCGCCTTTGCTGTACACCACACACATGCGATCTCTGTACTGATTCAGGTAGATCGCCCACGTATGGAGTCTCAAACTCGATCTATCCGTGGATGCGGTGTCGAGGCCCTGCATTTTGCACAGGGCAACGTTACTGTGGTGATCAGTGACGAAAGTAACGAATGCTCGTTCCATATATGGGCGCATACGCTTGTCTGCCCACACCAGCCCTGACATCTCCAAATGCGTTGGCCAGTATCTGGTTTCTGCATCTGTCAACAGCTTTGACATAAAGTGCAAGGGAACCAATTGGTTCTTGGAGTATACTTCCGGATCGCCAGTTAGCTGATACACGGCCAGGCCGGTTCCATACTCCTTTGATGAATCAACGAATGCGTATATCGGGAGATCATCAACCACATGATACAGGCGGGGACGAGATGACAGTGCGTTTTTCACATCGTCGTATACTTGGACCAGCTTCGCGTCGGGAGGTACAGCTGTTCGGGCCGCGTAATCCTTCCTGCCACGTGATGTTGGTGGTGCTCCTTTCAGTAGAAGCGTTTTGCAGGCCTGGAGCGGAGCTATTCCCTGGGCATAGTATGGGATCAGATGACGATTCCAGTTCGTAAGGCCAATGAAATACTCTAGCTGTGACAGAGTAGCGGGATAGGGTATGTTTTGCACCGCGTCTGCCTTGGCTTCTGCTGTGGTAAGCTCGAGCCAATCAACAAGATAGCCGAGAATCTCCAGTGAATGGAATCCCAAGAAGCACTTCTTCGCCTTGAGTGTGATACCCAGATTCCCAAGTATGCTGAATACTTCATCGACGATTCCGAGGAAATCCACAAATGATGGTGCGTACATTATGATGTCATTAACGTAACAAGAGGCTCCCTGCCAAGACAATTGCTGAATGAACCTCGTATCCATTAGGTGCTGCTGGTGCTGGACCGAGGTCTTTCCACCCATTATGGATACGTTAAAAACTTCCCTGCCCCTGTGGGTAGAGATGGCTGTACGGTATCGATGGGCTGGGTAGATCAGGCGCTGATAAAAGGCAGATGTGATGTCAGCTGATCCCAGCCAGCACATACCCTGCATTGCCTGGATGACTTCCTCCTGCCGCGGCAGTGGATATGCATCGCCGATCATTGCAGCGTTCAGTTTGCGCATGTCGACAACCGGCCGAGCCTTGGTGCCGCGATAAACGACGAACACCTTCAGATCCCATGGGCTTGGTTTGTCCAATGCGGCCATTCGTCCGTACTCTCGATTTAGGTTGAATTGTTCGTCAAGAGCTGCACGCCCACACGCGGTTAGACGATACAGCCCGGTTGGCTTGAGGCTGACTTCAAGCTCTGGCGGTACTTCGATTCGTAGCCAGTCTTCCTCAGGTTCCCTCACGCATCCCATAATATCGTTGAAGATATTACGGTGCCTCCGAACGAGGCTTCGCAGCGCAGCTATTTGAGCGGGGGAAATGTCGTCTTCTGTATTGATGATGACCTGTTCCCATGTAGACGTAGCTTTGTCGGGAACCTTGATGTATGATGGAAGCTCGTGTTCATACCGAGGCACATACTCCTGAAGGAGCCACTGCGGAGTCCCGAAGGATTCACTAGCGCAGGAGTGCTCTCCATCCGGTATGGTCTGGTTGGAAAGAGTAGGTACAGGCCGTGGCCTGGGCTCACCTCGGAGGGTGCCGTGAAGTTCGTGCTCGGGGCCCTCGGAAACAGGCAACCCATCAGTCTGGTGCGGGTCAAAAACTTCTGTAGCAGTGAACGCTAATGAAGCTTTACGCGTAACTCCGAAGAGGGCTTTAATGTCATTTGACACATCCGGCCATGCTAAACTTGCTGAGGTCTCCAAGGAACGGACATGACCAAGAACCGAACCCTTAAATATTGTGAGCGGCGTGGTTTCGAAGTTTGTGTATAGCAGGCCCTTCTGGTCGTGCCAAACGACAGCATGGGGAGCTCCGGCGCCGGTCACTGCCGAACGGTTATGCAGCGGTGTGAACTGATAATCCTGATTCCGCTTGAGAACTCGTCCGAACTTGACGCCAACTACTGCGGAGGAACCGGCGGGTATGACTATACTTTCGGCGCAGCGTACGGGAACCCGGCTGTATTTCGAGCCCGAGTACACTGTAATTTGGACGCAAACACCATCACAGGCACCAATACGTAGCCGGTTGGTTGAGTAAAGCAGATCGAACTTTTCTGGCTTCATTATGTCGTTCCCGATGAGCAGTGGAACTGACAGCTTCTTAAACACATGGAAAGGCCTGACGAGTTGAGCGTATCACCCATCTGTTCCTTTCATGTAGATAGTAAGGAGAACCACGTGTGTCGCTGTGCATTCTGCTACTCCCAGTCCTTCGACCACTCAGGGATGCGGCAATGGCAAGCGAGACGTGTTCGGATATAGCCGCGACTGAAGTTCGTCGTCGATCGCCGAATTGCCAAAACCCGAGTCGATACAGCTGACGTGTGGGTTGGTACCTGGTGTGACATACCAGAATGCCTGGGCATAGTGGAAATCGGCGAGGCCATCAGTTGGATCAGCGGGAATGACGGATTTGGACTCCACTACAACAGTAGGCACCGTTTCATGCTGTGGCTCACTGTTCAAACGGCAAGGATCTCGCAGGTGCCTGTGTAGTTTATTATTTGACGAAAAGCTGGTACTACAGTTTCTGCAAGTCACAGCAGAGGCCTGAGCTCTCTTTCGGGTGGACTTGTGGGTACCTAGGAACCCAAGTCTATTCTCCTCCCGGTATCGGATAGCAAAATATGCATTCTGAGCATGTTCATATTCTTTCTCCAGATCTGTCTGTGGCTCAAGCTCATCAAACAAGCGATCGGTCATATCTTCTTCATCACTATCGGCAGGTTCATGATCAAGAGGTTCTGCGTAGTAGGCACGTTTCACTTCATTACTCGTGCTTCTCTTATTGATACACTGCCAATCCCAATGCTCGCCATCTCCACACTCTGGGTAATTCCTGCACTTGTGTAGACGCTCTCGTGGCAACTTACGTGAGGAAGAGCCAGAAACAGCGGGGGCTGAGCTTCTGGCGTCTCGCGTGCTTGTGATGGCTGATGTGCTTGCAGGCGTTCCCTGTCTTGTGTCAGAAAACTGAGCACATGGTCTAACCGACTCGCGGAAGAGAGGACAGCGCGTACCGAGACGTGGATGAGCTAATCGCATATCACCCTCTCGTCTGGCTGAGTCCTGAAGACATCCGACAGCGCGTCGATATTCTGCAACAGAGTTACCTCTTTCGGAAACGTACTTATCAAGGTGTAGATGTAGATTGGGTGTGCTGATAAACCCACGATGGAGTTCTTTGACAACATCGTCATTGTTCGTGATGTTGGCCATTCGCAAGAGACGCAGCTTCTTGGCAACATATTCTGCCGGAGTACGGCCTTGGTTCCAGTGGAAGGTTTCTGCTCATGCCGCTGACAGCCTGGATGCGAGGTATGGTATGAAATCTCTCTCAAGCATGTCAATCCAGTGCCGGCAGTTTGTACAGAGAAGCATGCGGTCGTCATCTGACATTCCTGCAACCCAATCCTCCGCAGCTGGCCCCTTGCAACAACGTTGAAGAACGACACGGGTACGAGCTTCTCCATAGTGACAGATGGCATCGCGGATAGAGTCGATGAATCGTGACGCAGCGTCGGAATCCGACTGGTTCTTGGGCTCAAAGGTGGCCACATCTGCAGGCTTTAGAGCTGGAGCCTCAGACTCCCTAGGAACATGTCTACCGGCAGGTGCATTCCGTAGGTCAGCAACCTCTGCCTGGATGGTTCCTTGGTTTCGGCTCAAAGTCATTGCGAGATTTGCCATCTGAGCGGCAATATTTTCCAAGGCCGCAGTGGACTGTGGCTGTTGTGGGATTGGCGCATACTGCTGCGGTGGTGTATACTGCTGTGGCAAGTACTGCTGAGGCTGAGGTTGCTGCAGTGGGTACTGTGGCATAGCGTATTGCTGTAGCAGATACTGCTGTGGTAGAAACTGCTGTGGCAGATACTGCTGTGGTGGCTGTAGTGGCGATAGCAGCTGCTGTGGCACCGGCGGCTGCTGTAGCACTGGTTGCTGCTGCTGGACTGGTTGCTGCTGTACTGGTTGCTGCGGTAGCACCGGGTGCTGCTGTGGCGTCGTCTGCTGTTGCGGAAAATACTGCACTGGTAGCGTTGGCATGTACTGTTGTATCGGAAGATACTGCTGTGACTGTACGGGCTGTGTGACTTGTGATACAGCAACCGAAGCGGCTGGCGGTTTTTCAGGTGACTGACGGCGTCCTCCTGGTCTAGCCATCGGGCTGCTGGGAGGTTCTTCAATAGCGTGACGTATTCCTTCCATTGCATCATCATCTTCTGACTCAGGAATGACTGATGGCTGCCTGTATCCATGGCGTGCGAGATGGGAAACCTCACGCTGCTTTCCCAGAGCAATTTCGGAACGTGCTTCCTCAATGGTAAGAGGTTCCAATGGCTGGCCAGCTACTAGTATCTCATCTTCGTATTCACTCAGTGAACCAGCAGGACTATACTCCCTGCGTTTCAACATCCTGCCACTGCCGGACATGGTGTCTGGAGCATCTGGTAAGTCTAAACTGGCTTCGGTGCTAGTGGCTCCTGATCTCGAGCGGGCGGTGTGCTCCATAGGCCGGATAAGCTGTTGTTGATCGAGCCTAGGTCGTACTAGCTGAAGCCGAACCTTGCGTTTCTTGCTTGAGTTCTCTACCTGGATAGGAATGAGAACAGTACCTGGCGAGCCAGGTACGGCACTAATACCAGCAGGGAGCTCGTACTCTATCTGCAGGCGGCGGTGCGCAGTCTGCTGGGCAGGCGGTATGGACAGCTGCTGAGCCTGATGAACAGGTTGTATAGACAGTCCTCGTGCCTGATGAACAGGGTGTACGGACGGTCCTCGTATTGACAGTCTTTGAGCCTGATGAACAGGTTGTATAGACAGTCCTTGTGCCTGATGAACAGGGTGTACAGATGGTCCTTGTTCTGACGGTCTTCGAGCTGTGAAGGGAATTCCTTCGGAACGTGCCCAGCGGATGGTATCGATCAGCAGCTGATCCTCAATAGCGGATAGGTTGTGAGTGGTAACTGTATGAAAGGAAGTAGGAGCAATGCGATCAGTGATGAAATTGTCGAGGAAAGCTAAGAGAGAAGCAGCAATGGGAGTGGGAGAGGGCGTGTTGGGAGAAGTGTAGTAGCGGGCTAGGAGGGTGAAACTTCTCTGTATCTCTTGTGGAATAGAAATGCCCGAATTCGTAGGGCTGACCAGCCTAGAAACGGATGCGCTCGTGTAGCGAACGAGTGCGCTGTCCTCCACGGCCTCTACCCCTAGCTCTGCCTCGGCCTCTGACGCCACTGGTAGGGTCCTCCCGTGAGGGAGCAGTTCCTTCGGCTTCGTGATTGTAATTTCCTCGACGCTGTTGACCGCGGTGGTGTGGCTGCCTGCCGCAGTGGGGCTGTCTGCTGCGGCTGCTGAAACTTCCTCGCTGACGAGGCATCTCTGGTGCGTGAGGATGCCTTGCCGGCAACTGAGTACGCTCTGTGTACTCGGGAACATAGCGGTCTGTAGTCTGTCTCGTCGGTTGGTTCTCAGCTACGTAAGAATTCCACCCGATAACTGACGGGGTAGGTGAATGCTGCTCTGGAGCGTCCGGCAGTGTCTCCGAGTCCTCCCCTGGAGGGTCAGGGGATGAAGACGGACGGCGGAGAGTAGGCGGGGTACGGATGCCACCTGACTGGCGTAGACTGGATCTCTCCCTGTAGCTGTCTGGAACCCTTGGCGGTGAGTGAGAGCGAGTGCGGGTGCGAGAGCGTGAGAAGGTGCGAGAAGCATACGGCTCCGTCACAGAGGGGCGAGGAACACGGCTCTGCTCGCGGCCTTCACGTTGTAGCTGATTGAAAGCTTCAAGCTGCGATCTGGCTAGGTTCAGAAAGTCCTGGTTAACCTGTGGCAGCCGGTTAGCGAGCAGATTCACCTGAGTAGAAGTGCGTCAGAGTTCCTGTTCCGAGCGGGATGGGCGGGGGCGACGCTGCTGCTGCCGCCCGCTGGGATCGTTCATATGTAGAGCAGTGCTCCGGGGCCCAATTGACGGGGTCGAACGACAGGGTCGAGTGGAAGGGTCAAACGAGGGGGTTGACCGGAAGGGTCGAACGACGGGTTGGAACGTGGGGTGACCGGGGGGAGCGGGGGGGAAGC
>Ga0307516_10007129_pt1 | contig 12910 bp, 16 predicted proteins | sample 19_EM_MG_FD_203310 | JGI IMG/M metagenome (GOLD analysis project Ga0307516, IMG submission 203310) | Populus trichocarpa ectomycorrhiza microbial communities from riparian zone in the Pacific Northwest, United States - 19_EM | ecosystem: Host-associated > Plants > Roots > Unclassified | place... | reverse complement strand
ATAAAAAAACAAATTAAAAAAAGTATTTTAATCAATCTGTTATTTTACGATCGATATCACAAATCCTTGATCGAAACGTGGAAGCAAATTTTTGATATAAAAGCTTAAGCGCGTTTAATTCAACTGTTATGGTGCCATGAGGCCTCAGGGCGTCAGGGCCTCGAATGAATTCAAAAAATTCTCGTGAGTTGGCGACCCCAGCGAATTCAAATTTGTCAGGATTCCCCGACTCGGTCGCCGTCTCATCTCCATGACAAGTGCCGACGGACGTTGATATTATTGACCTGCTGTACTATCGTTTACCTAGTGATGCATCACTTGCAGATTGACCTCCTCCGGCACCATATTCCACATCGAAGCCTTGGGATGTCAAGATCAACCATTGCTATGCATCGTAGAATAGCTGGGACCATTTCAACTATGTATTCAAGGTTGAGGGCTTGTTTTGTAACTCGAAAAATGCTCGGAAAAAGTTTAATTCGCACTTTTTGCGCTCGGAAATAGGAAAATATCTCGATCCTTCAGGGAGGACTCTCTCCGAGTATAAACCAAGTGATGTATATATTGCCAGAGGCATGGATACAGGACGGAAGCATAAAAAAGGTGGGAGGTTGTCGAGCGTGACAATCAGGCATCAGAGGCAATACAGTTTGAGCTCCGGCAAATTTAGACTCAGAGTCCGAGTCGGCAAATGGGCTCATGGAGCGTTGTATCACCACAGTGCCGAAGTCGGCACTGATGACGTGTTCGTGACTCGATTGTGACAGGTGATGCATCTCCCCGTAAGTTCGAACCCCTCAAGATTCTGTCGTTAGCGCCTCTCGTCCTCCACATTATCTCAAGATCGTTAGCACCATATTAAGGAAGGATGACGAGCTTTCGAATGGTGCAAAAATTAAGGAAATCGAATATGTCTACGTAAAACTAGAGGTCCATCTATAAAAGTGATGCATCACTAGGTAAACGATAGTAAATGAGAGTTGAGCGGTGAATGAGCCCGAGGCTCCGTCTCTTGAATCTGTTCCGAGTCAAAATTCGTTAGATTTTATGATTTCGTTACTCCTGGTAGTTACTAGACCAAATATTAATGATTCTGTCAGCCCTATGTCGTAATTATAAGTTAGCCTGTCCGCTTCCTGCCCTCGAATCTCGAAAATCCGAGCTCTCAAGCTCATTTCATGATTATCTCCGTATCACCAACCTCATAATGTATGGTTGTAACCGCCATACTGCAGAACTCTTCGAAGGTTCCCAATCTCGGCAAATTCAACATCTTCGATTATGCAAAGAGTGATACATAACCGGTACATAAGACAAGTAAAAACCCAGTGACAGAAACATATAAGCCCAAACCCAGAATGGACGAAATAGAATCAGTGAGTACAATGTCACAGACATGCCACGATGAGTGGGGTGAGCCCCATAGAATCCAGCGCATCAAGAATTATAAACAGGTATGAAAAGTGAAAGCCGTCTTAGAAGCAAAGCTGGCTAGCCAGCTCCAGATAGAGGAGAAGAGTCGCAAGTCACACGCAACCAGTATATGATGAGCAGAAGAAAAGAGAGGTTGGAGACAACACAGTTGTCTCTGCCTCAGAAGACGTTGCCACTGACACCATGTCTGCGTGCATAGTGGTTCCGTAGTTGTCTAATGGGAAGGTCACGCTTAGACTTGCAAGTGGACCCAGGCTTGGTATTGGGAGATCCCACAAGGACAGGAGTCTTGGCAGGTGCCCCAACGGGCGGGCTGGTAGTCGTTGGTCCCGCTTTGGCAGGAGGCGGGAGGGTCGCTGCCGCAGGTGCGGGGCCAACAGGCGTTCCAGTGGCGGTGGGAGTGGGACCCGTGTATGCGTAGATGGGCGAGATGAGTCGCGGGATGTTGGGATCGGAAAGCGAAGGGGCTCGTGGACCTTCACCCGTCACGGGATTGTTTCCAGGGAGCTTGGCAAGAAGTCCGGTCGCTGCAAGGCCAAACGTCACATTACATTCCGACGACAAAATAAGAGACAGAAGTACTTTGTTCGTCAATAGCCTTGGTAATGCGGCATGTCTGGTCATGTTTGAGCGTGAAGATGCCTGCATTAGCACAGCATGTAGGCTGAGAGAATGATTGTTTGATCAATGTTGAGAAAACCCTCTGATTTTCGTGAGACACATACATCGCCGTACGGGTTGCAATGGCACTGGTCAACGGCCTTCTGCAACACACCCTTATCCCAGCCGTTCATGAAATCTGAGAAGTGGAGTGCTTAGTTGTACTCTTGGAGGAAGAAATAACGACTTACCAGCATGATAACCATATCCAGTAGAGTCGCCATTAGAATAGCTGGACGGATCGTCAGAATGGTCTTAACAAATCAATTCGACACCGTAAACTCACACGTAAGGCTGATTCGGGTTCTTGGCCTGAGAACGGATCTTGTCGAAGTCACCCGTGGCCCAGTACATCTAGGCATCATCAGGAGAGTTCCACACAAGTAATATGAAGCAATGAACCTCGAGGAAAATCCTAGGCAGCTTAACGGGGTACTTGGGGTCACTGCACTCGCCGCTGTCTGGTCCTCCCGATAAGAATGACACATGGGATTTATGATCAGGAGAATCAACGTTCTATCACCGCACGAAGTGGCAGTTAATAGCACGTCCATCGGGGGAATCAAACTCCGAAATTTACCTTGCCATCCCAGCAGCTTGGAAAATTCTGAATGTCAAGGGAATAAATACCAGGCACGGCAGAATACAATGAACAGGTCTCACGATTTGAGCCCGGATGCCCGATGGACACACGACGCCGACGGGCAATTGGTTGTAACGGTTGGATTTGCCGTTGAAATTCAAGCATAGGAAAGTGACTGCTTGTTGGGCGAAGCTGCTAGCATTATAACTGCGCAATGTTGGGTCGCCTGGACTAGATTAGACGAGAGGGAAACCCTGGGAAATACGTTGGCCCTTACCGCTTATCATGCGGAACTATGGAGCCAACGTTAATCCTGGTGAACAAAGGAAGCTGATAGGACGATAAAAAAAACTAACGTCATCGGGGAAAGCCGTCGTGGTTCCAGGTTTATCAGGGAACAAGTAATCTAGGACCAGGGTGAGAACGTCCCTTGCCTGAATAAGGCAATAACCAAGATAACCCACAGCTGGAAGAAAACAATGAATAAGGGCGAGGTGAGGAAAAGAAGGCAAGACATACATGACTGCGCCTCCATTCAAACTTGAGAAGCTACCGTTTGCCCATCTGGAGGGCTTAAGTTCAAGTAGGGCTCGAACAATTCTATCACATACTGGAAATATAAATGCTAAAAGTGTCCCATATCGGTAAAATGAACAATAAAAGGGAATAATCGCACGCACAGGGAACCAGTAGTTAGACTTGTCTTGTGTGATGGGGATCGAGCTGCATTGACTATCCCTGAGACTAGCAGTGCTGGTGGTCATTCTGAAGTTGCTCCCTCCCATGACTAAATGAGTAAAACATGTTTTAGCTCTCTCGTCGTGATCTGGAATTGGGATGCTCACTTGAATGGACATGGCCAGCGACTTTGCCAGGAGATACAATAGAGTCTATGCGTTCCGTCGTAAGGAAGGACTCTGCGGAAAGGAATGTTAGGAGGCGCGGATGAAAGCAACGGTGTAGCACGCACCAACGCCCATAAGCCAGTAGGCGTTTGCGCTGTTCAGCACGGTGAAGAGTAAGAGTGAAAGGAAGGAATAGCGTGCCATGGAGGGAACGTGAAAAGGAGTGGCAGTCCAATCGGACAAGTTATACGAGGCGGTAGATAGAGAAGAAGCTGGAAGGTAAGTGTTTATATATAGCTGGCCATGCCGGCTATTGATGTTCTCAACTATCTGTTTGGTCCTGTATGTATTCCAGTGGCGTCGCTGAGTTTGTTGCATTTTATTTCATCCGGTATGGAAACGGTGCGGATTTCAGGCCTCATGTTCTACGGTGGAAGTCCAAGGACGATTGTATTGCGGAGATAAAGGTCCTTGCACCCACGTAGGTACAGTGTCTCCTGCAAAGATACCGTGACGTTCAGCGCCGTCGCCAGGACGTCGTAGTACAGTCATCTCTGTGATCGCCGCCAGACCTTCAAGCTTCAAGGGGCAGAAATGCCCTCCATACAAGTTCATGCAACATTCACTTTCTCAGGCTTCACGTCACTGATCGTTCTGCAGCGTTCTGCTCAATCAGAATTATCGGCCAGGCCCAGGAACCGCTTAGATAGTGGTAAGTTAGCAACCGCCGGGGGTCTGATTGGGTGATTAGGACCGAGAGTGCCATCGCTTCACACGGCGGTCGAAACCTTGCAAGGCTTTCCCCGCCACATTATAGCTCACAAGGTGATCGGTACCGGTGTAAATACCCCACAAGTAGTGCCGAGAGAACAAAAGGTTGACCGAGGGCAGGAACCTTAGGATCGCGTTTCACGTCAAGAATGTAGTACACACCGATTTATTCCTTGATTGAAATAAATCAGACGATGAAAAGAGGTAAGAACTCAGCGGAGCTAGAGATAAATGTACATGCATCCTTGCACTGAAACCTGATCTAACTACATGATCAAGGGGTTCGGCATCCCAGTATTCGCAAGGCACCTTGGCTATCCGAAGAGGTGAAGTAGCACAGTTTACGTCTTTAAATCGAACACCTTATCAGAGCGAATGAAATCCAGTAGGCATTCAGGCAGTAAATTTCTCTGCATGTGGGCTCCAAGAGCCCTCGGGATCATGAAAGGCATATGGGAATACATACTTAGGCATGTCAAGTGTGAGTCCATGATTAGCCGAAGTATCCAAGGTGGAATAGGGGGGACAGGGCTGGTAGTCGTTCAAGGATACAATACCGGTATCTACGAGAACCGGTCAGTTATTCTGGAAAGCCCCGAAAAAGTTGATCTAGACAGGAAGCGGGCAGGGCAGCCTCTGTGTGAAGCTACAAGAATCAAGAATCTATACGGGTCCGGAAAAGTGCATTCGGTGATTGGGAGATCCGGATTTACAAGCCCAATTAACCATGCATGCCAGTAGTGTACGAGACGAAAACGATGGAATGGGTTCCGGATCGGTAGCCAGTTGGAGTTTGCCCAAACTTTGAACACGTTCGATAGAATGGCTATTATCGTTGATCATTGGACGTTCAGGACAGAACGCAAGGACGAGGCATCGTTGCATGGAAAGTTCTGAGACGAACGGCAGCACAAGTCGGACTGCCGTTTCAACCTGCTTGGTGTAAGCTGGTCCCCCTCTCCGGTTTTTTTACGAACCAAGTCTGACACGAGCGAGTTTCGGAGACCATAAGCACAATACCGAGCAAGTTCAAAGATAGTCAAAGTTAGGAATCGGTGTTGTTCCCTGAGCCGTCAAGCTATCCTCGGATTTGCAGGCGAATCGATTTAAAATTTTTACTCCAAGTGCTCACCGAAGAAATATTCATAAACGCAGACAGTCCGAGGATTGGGAGGACATGATCAATGATGACTGCTTGTCTTCTGGGCGAAACTCCTCCAAGTTCCCTAGGACCTCGAGCCCCGGATTGGGCGGTAATCCATAGTCGGGATCAGCCCCCAATTCTCAGGCTCTCCGTACATGTTCAGTGGCGGCGGCGGCGACGAGGATGTGCTCAGTCGATTTACACACATTTCCAGAAGACGTCACGGTGGCTGTCAAGCCATAAGGGGAATTGCGAGCACCAAAACCACGACTCTTACCCGGTCTATTTCCCCATCATGGTTCCATTCCGCCCTTCGTCTCCGGAGAACATCTTCCCATGTCGCCCGAACAGCAAATGCACATCCTCCAACTACGAGACGAACTAGTTCAGCGGGTTCAGTATGGCCGCGAACAGTGTCGCGTCCTCGTTTTCCATTCGCGATATTTCATTTCTCATCTGCGGTCACGAGTCGACCCCGCGACCCTTCAAAAGTACGTTACGGTTCAACTCCCTGAATCTCCCCCTTAACAGCCCATTCTCTACCCAGCGTAACCCAAACAGTCGTAGAATCCGTCACCCAGCTGTCCCAAAGGTCGCTCCCATGGTGCCTGATACGACGACAATCAGCCAGGAAAGCTCTTCTCGATGTAAAAGACGGATTAGCCCATGCGTTCACCACATACAATGTACGGGACTCCATCTGTTACGAACATGACTTGCACTAGAACCCATGCCACAGCTCGAATTGGATAGTCTAGAAACGGACTTCATCAAAGCCCAACAACAGGACCACGAGAACCTCAAAGCCCGGTGCAGGACCCTCTCCCGCAGCCAAAGGCTCGTGGCTGATCTTGTGGCAGCCGCGGGGTACCACTACGAGGTCAAGGAGCTGGCCATGGCATTTACCAAGGTTCATACCTCCATCGACACTCCCACCCCCTCTCGCTCACTCCTCCTTTTGCTGACAGCATGCATTCAAGGTTGCGGCGTCCCGTCGCCACGTCACGGACGATGTAGACTCCTTTATAGAAGTTGCCGCAGCCGCACTGCAACAAGCTGCCGGCCGATCGCTGCCTTTCTCCTCGGAGTCCGAAAAGGTGATCCCAACCTGGTGTGTGACGAGTTTGGAGGTCGACTTCAACGTCGAGGATGAGAAAAGCCTGGTTGGGCGTGGCGCCTTTGGAAGGGTTGTAGAAGGCAGGTGGTGGAGCGGGGACGGGGCTGGAGATGAGAAGGTTGTCGCTGTGAAAGCAATGTATGTCAAGACGGACAATGAAGCAGACCGAAAACGCGCGGAGGAGGTCAGTTTGATCTGTATCTTCCCTTTGGTTGTCGTCTTGAACTCCACCATAGTCTTTCCGAAATGAAGTCTACATCTGGTGAGCGCAAGAGTACATGTTTTTAAGAGTATCCCTGATCTGACAATTCACGCGCAGGTCTCATCTCTCACATCCCAATGTACTCCCGTTCTATGGGGCATGTTTAGAATCCGCCGAGGTGAGTTCCTCAGCCTACCCAGGAGATCACGTTCGATGAACTTTCTCTGTTTAGCCCTTCATAATCAGCCCACTTTGTACCTCCAAAAACGCACTTATATACATACATGCTAACCCCAATGCTGACCGTGTACGGCTGGTCGGTTCACGTTCACTACTCCGTCTTAATCCAAACTAATTATCAGCCTATCGCAGCTCCACGACATCGTCCTAGGTATGATATACCTACATGCACTCGGCGTGATACACGGAGACCTTAAAGCAGTCAGTTTATCCTCTTCCCCCCCAGACCTGGCTTATACTTCCTTTCCCAAAGACGAACATAATCATGTCCACCACCTACACAAACACCACACCTCGGGCGCTCATAGCAGATTTTGGGCTCTCTGTAGTACACGACCCCTCTTCCTTCCCCACCTCCCCTCAAGACCCCTCTCCGACCCCGTCCTCAGATCCCAGTACGAGCCCAATATGCTCACCACCCAGCAGACCTTCTTCGTTCTTCAAATCGATCACTCGTACCTCCCGGCGGGGAGAGAAACAGCAAGAGCAACAAAAACCCGTCGGCACCCCCCGCTGGATGGCCCCGGAGGTGATACTCGGCAAGGGCCTCACTCCACCCGCGGACCTGTATGGCTTCGGGATGGTCGGGTGGGAGGTCATGTCTGTCCATCCTACTCCAAGCACCAACGGAGACACGGACATATACAAGGGCCTCCCACTCCCCTTTGCGCACGTGCAGGATCCAGCCATGGTCTGCCAGCTCATCGTACAGGGCGAACGGCCAGGGCGCCCGTTGCCTGGGCAGGGATTGCAGGATATGATGGAGGAGGACAAGGTATGGGAGGTGGTGGAGCGGTGTTGGAAGGCTGAGCCTGCTGCGCGTCCAGATTTCAGGTGGATCGAGAGCGCGCTGGGGGGGATTCTCAAGCGGACGCGGGAGAGGCCTAGGGCAGGGTCCGACGTGAAGAAGAAAAGGATTCCCTCTTTGAAGATGCCATGGAGGAGGGCGACTGTGGATGTTGTGGTGCAGGGGGATGAGGCACCTGCACCCGCCACACCTGTACCTGCCGATGATACAACCGAATCTGATCACCGTCCGTTACCACCACGTCCACGCCGGCCTTCGTTCATTAAAGCTCTCGCGAGCTTCAACATGAGCGTCCTCACGTTTTCAAAGACCTTATCGACCGGCACTACCTCTGATGGGATGAAGCATTTCGAGTGGCTCTCTCGCAGGAGTGATGCCAGTGGTGTGTTTTTCGTACCCATTCTTTGCATAGTCTGCAACATGTCTCAATGTCAATATCACCAGATGCCCGCCAAAGCAGAAGCCGCGCCACGAACCTGCCGAACCCGTCCACTGATACCGACCTCACACTTCTCGTCTCGTCAGCCCAGGCACTCCCTTCAATCTCTAGGTCGTCATCGCTGACGCGGTCCAGTTCCAACAATTCTGGACCGGGGAAGCTCCGGCGTCGTCCAAGGTTATCCCTGGACACTGCCAATTCCCGCCCCACTCCACAGGCTAAAACCGCAAACCAGAGGGCAGCAGGACCTGGTCTAGACATGGCAATCACCGTCCTTAGGGAGCTTTTCAACCTCTCCTTGACATGTTCGTCCTTTATGCATCTCCTTATTGTGGGTGTTTTTATATCCGTTTTTAGCGGTAGGAGGGGCGGAAATCACAAAGGATGGGACCATAGTGCCTGCTATGTTGCGGCAGCTTTATAGACCTTTGGCAGACGGGGAGGAGGAGGATGAGGATGAGAAGACTTTGACCTCTGGAATTTTAGCGAATTTGGCGTGTCATGGTATGCGGTTCTCGTTCCAGGTTATTACACGCGTTGCCTGGTTTGCTCACATTTTGCTCTCTAGGGAACGCGAGGGCCTATCTCGTCGGACAGGCAGATCTCGTTCCTGCCCTGCTTTGGTCAATGTCTGCTGCAGCACCTCTCCCGGTGCAGGAGAATGCGACGAGATGTCTCTACAACTTGTCGACGAGTAGTAAGGATTCTCTCACTTTCTCGTGGCGCGGTTCTGATGATGTGCAGGTCAAAGCCATTCGTTGTTTTTTCCGGGACAAAAAAAAGAAAGCCAAGATGGTCTTATCCACCCTATGGTCAAGCTCCTTCTGTCTCCTTTGGCTCCACTGAATGCGGCCAGGAATATTCTTGGATGCTTGACGAACCTTACTAACAAAGGTCTGTATTACACGTTGTTTCCAGTCTCTAGACCCTGAAATATTGTCTAGAGATGGGCAGATGCACAATCCTCTTGCTACCAGAAGTGTTGGATGCTCTCGTGCAGACGCTTCTCCTGCCTCGTCGTGACGACGACATGGAAGAGGTTGTGAAAGAGCAGGCGTTGATGTGTCTCGGGAATCTCTCGGCGGATGGTATGTTTCATATCTACTTGGGAGATGGAGCGAGGAATTGAAATGCTATCATAGAGAGAGGCATCAGGACTCTTCTCGGCCATGCCGACCTCATCCTCGGGCTCGCTAAAAGCCTGAGCGGCGACCACACAGCACACCCGCCGATGAAGGTACAAGCATTACGCTGTTTGAGGAACATGGCCAGATCTGGTTCGTTCGTTCCCTTCTTTGACAAGCTTTTTTTTTCATTCGGTGCGGTTCTGCTATGTAGCCCCCAACCATGCGGACATCCTCCATCACACGGAGATAACATCCACAGTATCCGACATGCTGGGCGAGCTGTCGTTCTCGGCGTCTTATACTGCGATCAGGGCTGCGTCAACGAACGAGCAGAAATATGCACTCCACTTTTTGCATCGCATTAGTGGGTCTGGTGAGTTTCCCTTCTTATCGTTTGCTGGAGTTCTTGCTGATGGGAATACTTGGTTTTGTTGTTCTAGAGGTTGGGCGGACATGGTTGAAGAAGGACGTTCGGACCACCAAGTATTCGGGAGTGAGGAATGGGTTGAGATGGTTTTCGGAGAATGGGACGACAGAGGAGCAGATGAGGGCGGGGGCGTGCTTGAGATTCTGCGGTGATGTCAATCCGTGAGGAATAGGTGATTTCCTTTTCTCTCTCAGGCTTTCTCGCTATGAGTGGATGATACAATATGAAGGTCCTCTTGTTACTTGTAAAGATAGTATGGGTGCATTACAAATAGGTTGTAACTAGCGATACAATGAGGTGTTCCGTATGTTACATGGTAATTATTGTCCATGAGGTTGTAGTGTGCAGCTAAGTTTGTTCAAACTCTAGGGTATGCTGGAGTGATGTTGTCGTAGAAGTTCATGTCGTAGAACTAGGGCAGAGACGCTCAAGAAGAGGCGGCATGTTCAAGCAGGCGAGCCCGGCGTTTGCGAGCGCCCTTCACGATCTTTATCGTGTACTCGGCCCGCCGAACCCAGAGACGAAGTTTGACAATGTGCCGATGCCGGCACCACGCTCCGTCATTGAAGAGAAAATTGGTAAGAGAAGACACTGCTGTCGAAACCAGAGTCGAAGAGGATGACCCTATCGGGGAACTCGACAGCTGCCAGACTTGAGTACGATCGTAACAGGTGGAATGAAGAGGGTGGCGGTGTTACGTGTCCGGGCCAAACTAGTTGCCATGTCTTCATCATTAGGTCTCATGTCTCCATCATCAGTATTCGAGGGACCTTGGAACTCAGAGAACGATGAAGACAAGGAGTCCAGGGCAGCATCAGTCTCAAAGCTCTGCACCACATCCGGGTCGACAACGTTTTCTTACGAAGATTTAGAAGGAATCGCCGAACTTGAAGAACAGGATGCCAGATGCAAAGGAGATTCCGGCGCAGATTGGGGATGGATCGTTCCGACGCCTGTCTCGCCCGACGGGCAGACAAAAGTGTGGGGGACTGCGAGTCGCCGTCGTTGTCGCAAGTGCCACTGCTTGGTTCCGATTCGGGTCCTCTGACCAAGACCATCTTGAATTGTATACGTTGATGCCGCATGGATGTCTTCGGTGTTGGTGTCAAGGTAGTTCTGGACGCAAAAGCCTGAGAATACTGGACATATTGCATGATAAAGGCGAAATCGAATACCGAGACCTTATGGCATCGAGATGGGGTCCAACGTTTTGCTTCGTCCACACTTCCGCACTGGCTAATCCGCGTAGTCGTATATGGACGGCAAACCCATGTATGAGTTCAACAGTTTCCGGCCCAGCCTTCTTTACCAGCCTTTTGAGGATTGATCGCTTTGTGGACATCATCCGCCGTATCTGACGTGCTCGGCGAGCTGTCGTTCTCGACGAACGAGCAGAAATATGCACTCCACTTTTTGCATCGCATTAATGGGTCTGGTGAGTTCGTTTCTTATCGTTTGCTGGAGTTCTTGCTGATGGGAATACTTGGTTTTGTTGTTGGCGGACGTGGTTGAAGAAGGACGTTCGGACCACACGTTATTCAGGAGTGAGGAATGGGTTGAGATGATTTTCGGAGAATGGGACGACAGAGGAGCAGATGAGGGCAGGGCCATGCTTGAGATTCTGCGGTGATGTCAATATGTGAGGAATAATATTCTTTCCTCCTCCAGGCTTTCTCGCTATGAGTGGAAGATACAATGATGAAGGACATCTTGTTACTGTAAGGATAGTATGGGTGGATACAAGTAGGTTGTAACTAACGATACAAATGTGGGATAAAAAGTCCAGACATGACGCACAGACTGGAGGTACAAATGAGGTGATTCTGTCTGTTACATGATATGCGTGGTCCACGATCATGGAGGTTGTAGAGTGCAGATAGAGTTTGTTCTAATTCTAGGGTATGCTGGAGTGATGTCGTTGTCGTAGAAGTTTATGTCGTTCGGAGAACTAGGGAAGACCCTTTCAGGCAGAAGCGGCACATTCAAGCTCCTTCAGGCGAGCCCAGCGTTTGCGAGCGACCTTCATCATCTCCATTGTATACTGGACCCGCCGAACCCAGAGACGAAGTTTTACAATGTGGCGATGCCTGCGCCACGCTCCATCATCCGAGAGAACGTTGGCAAGAAATGACGATGCCGCCGAAATCAGAGTCGAGGAAGATGGTCGGGTTGTGGTACTCGAAGATTGACTGGAGTACAACGGTGACAGACGGGATGAGGAGGATCGCGGTGTCCGAGCGGAATCAGTTTCCGTGTCTTCGTCACCAATATGCTGGGGACCTTCAAACTCGGAGGAGGAAGACAAGGGCGACGAGAAATCCATCGCAGTACCAGTCTCGGAGTTTGGTGCCGCATCTGGGTCGGGTGGGTAGTGATAGTTGTTTTGCAACGAAGAAACAGGTATTGCTGAAGAACAGGGCGGACACGAAGACGGCGTAGATGGCACGGGTATGAATCCGAGGCCAACCCCGCTTGATGTCCGACGTGAAGAGGCGGACGGAGGTGAAGAGACTTGGGGCCACTGCGGGCTGCCGTCGCTATCGAAACCGCCAGCGCTGGGTTCCAGCAATTCCGAACCATTGGAGTTTGCTTCGTGTCCACAACCCGATGCTGAATCTAAGTCACATTGATCTGTGCTCTTTGCCGGTGTCGTACTCAAATCTTGGGCAGTATTCATGGTATTCATGCCGGGAGGTTTGTCGTCTCGAGATACCTTGAGCATCTCGTGCCTGTGAGGTGAGGTTTAAGAGGAGTACGCATGTAGTAGTAAGGCGGGGAGAAGTATTTTACTGTGCACAGTATAAAGCCATGAGAGGGTTGAAAAGGTGGTCCATGCCTTCGCGCTGTCCTTTCCGGCTTGGAGGATGAGAATGGCGAGACGGTATAATATGTGATCTGCACGGTTCTGGAGGGTGCCTGTACTATCAGGAAAGTGTTCGAGACTCTTCTTTGAAATCCGCTTTAGCGTTTCGCTGTTCAATATGATATGCAGTATTTTCTGAGATCGCCTGAGTGAAATCGCACATGAAGAACTGAGACACTCACGAGCAACTCCTCTTTGAAGAAGTAGGGGGTATCGTTTGTGTAGCATGTCTTGTAGATAACCTTCAAGC
>Ga0307516_10007128_pt1 | contig 12914 bp, 19 predicted proteins | sample 19_EM_MG_FD_203310 | JGI IMG/M metagenome (GOLD analysis project Ga0307516, IMG submission 203310) | Populus trichocarpa ectomycorrhiza microbial communities from riparian zone in the Pacific Northwest, United States - 19_EM | ecosystem: Host-associated > Plants > Roots > Unclassified | place... | reverse complement strand
TCGTAGTCCATGTTGATCAACGCCCACACGGGACAATACGATACCCCCGGGACCCTAGGAAGACCTTTGAAGCCGGACTGCGTTGATCGAGTGTATACTTCACCACGGTAGAAAAGGAAGATTTCGTCGGGGTTACAGTAGAATACGACCTGGTGAGCTGAAACCAGCCGCACGAGCATTAATGTTAGGAAGGTAGTTTTCCCTGGAGAACGGATCCACCGATGAGCTGCCGCACAGGGGGAGGCCTGTTCATGGACGTACCGGTGCCCGGCTGTCCGGTTACCACCGCTCCCCTGGCGCTTCCCACATCTCGCTTTCGGAGAACCAACAGGCGGCGGAAAAGATCCTCGTATGCCTGGGTGACGAGAATCCGATTTCCCATGGGTGGTGGGAAATCTAAGTCCGTCCCGAGGCATAACACGTTGGGTAGATCTGCAGGCCCGTCAGGGAGGATGATGGCGGGTTTAGGTCTGCGCCAGTATTGGCAGAGGCTACTGGCCCAGCCCTTCTCTTCTTTCGTCCAACTCTCCATGTCCGCGTCCGACCAGTCCCATTCGATATCTGAAAGGGGTGATTGGTTATGATATGTACTATGGTAGAACGACCCCGACGCGTCTTTACCTTCTGGGGGTAACCACATTTTGTCAGGGGTAGGGCTCGACATGGCGAAGCGGGGGTTTCTGAAGGTGGATGATAGTGGATACGGAGTGAGCTTTGCCACCGCGGCCGATCGTGCCCGCGATAACAGGGTCACAGTGATCCCCAGCATTCGACACCTCCGTGGGTCAGGGCCTCCAGCTCACATATCTTCCGCCCGGCCTCATTAATCATGGCAGCAACTGCTTCACGAACACCGTCCTGCAAGTCAGGCGTACGTCCTATGTTTGTTCCTTTGCCACCAAAAGTACCCTCACCGTGGATGCGAATTAAACAATTTTTAGGATATTGAGAGTACATCAGGAAAATATGTGTCAGTATCCATGCGCTTGTATGTCTGGGGCCGAGCATTTATGTGCCTATACATCTGGTCTGACGTCTACACGTGATTGTGAACTCTGTTCTCATACTTACATGTGCATCCATGTTGGGTAGTAGGGGAATGGATCCGAATACACATCCTGTTTTCCCCCGAGCCCTGACAGCGCCGTCGGACATGCCGCATAGAGACTCTGGGCCAGAACTTCTCCAGACACCGGTGAGGTACCTGGCAGTCCTCCTCCCTCGGCCGACCCTGAACTGATACCGGCCAGATGGGAATGGTATTCCGGATTTCGTGGGTATAAGTACAGGCATACAACGTGATAGCGCAGCTCCAATTTGCGACAATCGATTGGGGCTGGATCTGAGCCCACTAATAACCCACCTTCCCACGAACCATCCATATGAACAAGCCCTTGGACTTGATGAGTGTCGTGACGAAACCACCCAGGATAATTCCCCAAAGGAAAGGAATGAACGTAAATCCTCCATTCTGTGGTGGCGGAAACGGGTGAGAAACAACAAGCGCAAGAGTGGCTCATAAATTCGCCTACCTTCCCGTTGGCGACTGCGATCACCTCTGGGAACCCTCCATACTCCTTCCGAACCGGACGGCCGGCGAGGAGGTTGACGATATTGACAACTACCACTGGGGCGTGTCCGATCGCCTTTGCTGCCTGTTTCTGTTCATCCCAATCGACGATATCCCCAACGGCAAAGATCACCGGATGAGATGATAGTTGCAGGGTCTTCTCCACCTTGACGAGCCCGGTTTTGGTGAGCACTTCGTGGCCAAGGGATTCCCCGATGAAGTCGGTATTGGGCTTCGGCCCCAAGGTGGCGACCTGTCATCCCCAAGTTGAATTCGTGTAAAGGGCACGACGGGGTGAACTCACGACAAGACCGGCGTTGAGCTTCTTCCCCGACTTGAAGACCAGATCTCCAGAACCAGAGGGGGGGAACTCTTCAACATACTCGCCCAACACCATATCTACATTTCGAGCAGCGACACCGGCTTTGACACAGTCCCTGTACTTGGCTGGGTATGCATCACTCAACAGGTTATCCCGGGAGTGCACAATCGTGATCTTCTTTTCCTGGAAACGGATTTGAAAATCAAAGCGCGACGCGTCGGTGGCGGACGGCATACCGGATACTCGTCCCTAATCTCACCAGATAGCTCGACTCCGACAGCACCTCCGCCCACAATGACGATATCTTCCGCGGCCTTGAATTTCGCGCGCCATTGTGACACGACCTGGCGGAGGTCGGCCTCACTCTCGGGTAGGTCGATGGGCCCAGACCATTTTGATCCAGTGGCGAGAACGAGAGCTAGCAAACCGACTCTTGTATTGAAATGAGATGCGCGTAGGCAGCGACGTGCGTACCCACCTCGATATGGGAGAGTTTCACCACTAGCCAGCTTGAGCTCACCAGCTTCTTCCCCCTTTCCCTCCTTGATGCCCACCACCCTATCCCGCTCAACCACCACCTTACCCTTTGCGAAAAACCTGTCGAAAGGGAACACGGCGGTCTCGGCGATTTCTTTGTCGCTCGTGACCACCATGCGGGCCACGGATGGAAGCCATATGTGGTGCGGCCGAGGCTCAATGACGATAAGGTTGAATTTGCTGTGGTCGAGCTTTTTTGAGAGCCCTTTGGCGACGGTTACACCGGATATACCGCCTCCGACGACTATGACGTTCTGCTTCTGGGGAGAAGTCATGTTGTGGGTGTACGAGGGGGACATGGTTGAGAGAGCGAGGCATTACGTCACGGTGCGTCGACGGTGTCAGAGACGGGAAGAATCCACTCTCCTATCTTATCTTATCTCTCGGACCAACCACAAAAAAAATAGCGACGCCTCGTCTCGATCGAGGAACCTCCGGGTAGAGGGGTGTGCCTATGAGCCCGGCACGCTATCCATTGCGCCACGTCGCTGCAATATAGGCGCCATTTACTGGACATATGCATTCAGCAACGATGGCAGAGCACGGGAGCGGGTCCAACTGAGGGTAACCAGCACGTTCAGAGGGCCTGCTCACTGCAAGATCTCGTGAGGGTTTCGTTTCGGGTGCTTTCCAATAACGCGAAACGCAGAACGTGATTCGCCCAGGATGGAATGCAGGGTCACAGATAAGTAGCGGCGTCGAGGGGCAGTCTGAGCTCACGGCATTTCTTTAAGGAGATGGCGGTTGCCTTGGCGAATTGGGGACTCCCCCCGCACGGTTGTATTTTGGTGCGGGCTGACCGGGCCACAAATCTCTTGTCGTACGCCGACTACCGAACGAGGGATGTAACGCAAGCCAGTTCGAGATAGTCCACCCAACACTCGACCCGTGCGCGTTCGGTGGCGGTAGTGGGACGGCCGGAGGGCGACGGGAAGTCAAGTAGCACCGTACCGCATTTGTTTGTATACATAATTATCCCCGTTTCGACACAAAATGAAGATCAGACATCCACGATACCCTGTGTATAGCTAGCGCTGGCCTGGGAAAGGCTGGAGCCTGAGGCGGGACGAAACATGGAGAATGTGGAAGCTGATCAGGACCCCCCGAATCTCGTCCGACTTGTATCGGCATCGCGGCAACGTGGGAGCAGGCACGAGGCACCCTCTGATCTCACCAGATCAATCGATCAGCTGGGCGACTCGGGTTGACAACAGACACGCCGCCGCAGTCCCCGACCGCTGTGAACTCGAATCGAGGCTAGCGAGCATGCCCATACCTCCAGGAATATCCGTCCTCGCCACCACAATCTCTCAGGCGTCGTTACTTCCTCTGGCACTCGGGATCCTTGATCACTTTGTCCTCCGCCCTTACGAGGTTCACGACCTACCGGCATGGGTCACCGCCGTGACCTGCCTTCTCAGCCCTCTCACTGCGTTCAGCATACAGCTCCTATCAGGTGACTTGGTTGTATATATCAAGGCGAAGAGGGCTGGTGCAGTCCTACCACCGCATAACCCCACCTGGGTTCCAGGGGGGATCCACAGGATTCTGGCCGGTACCAAGATGGAGGAGACAGCATATCTCGGTAACACGTCAGCCAGTCTTCGTGGTGGGTAGACTAACCCCCCTCTAAGGTGACTTTCTTGTGGACCTGATCGGAAAGCTCGGGGAGACCTTCAACTTGCGAACTTTGTTCACCAATCGCGTCCGCCTTTCTGTTACCCGAACCGTTGGTGGTTCTGACCATTGTCACTATGTAGATCTTTACAACGGAACCGGAGCATATCAAAGTCAGTGTGTTCGTATCGCTTTCCGCTTCTTCTGCTGACTTGGACGACGTTAGCTTATCCTTGCGTCCGACTTTGATCACTATGAGAAAGGTTTGTGTTTTCGTCTATGCTTCCTACCGGGAGGTAATCGATCGATCCTAGGCGAGGTGATGAGGAAACTATTGGACCCATTGTTGGGAGTCGGAGTGTTCAACTCAGACGGAGCGATGTGGAGGTGAACGCCCGAGTCCGCAGACACTCCAAGCGCACTCGATGACACGTTCACTATTTAGGTTCCACCGCGGAATGACTAGGCCGTTCTTTTCAAAAGACCGCGTTTCACACTTTGAAATATTCGACCGCCACGCAGCTAATGCGATCGAACAAGTCAAGGAGAGGATGAGGCAAGGTTACGCAGTTGATGTCCAAGTGAGCATTCTTACTACCCGCCTCAACCCATTTCTCACCGCCTTATAGGACGTCGTCTCTCGGTTCACTCTCGATTCTGCGACGGAGTCCCTCTTCGGGATGTTTGTGCTTGTATTTTGGGTGTTATTTCTCTCCGGATACTCACAATCCCATTTCACAGGGACGTTCGCTCACTCTCAGCTGGGTTGAATTACCCGCCTTCTGCTCCCATCAAGTCATCTGGGAATCACCCGGCAAACAAATTCGCTGACGCCTTCCTGACAGCACAATCCGTGATCGCCAAGCGAAGTCGGTTGAATGAAGCTTGGAAACTCATGGAGTTTTGGGAGGACAAAATCATTGAACCAATGACTGTTATTGGAAAGGTGCTGGATCCGATCATTGAGAACGCTCTCAAGAAGAGGGGGGAGAAGAAAGTAGGTACTGCGAGCGATAGCCTTGAGGGCGAGACACTTCTCAGCCACCTGGTAAACCTGACGGACGGTAAGCTTACTCCCACATCTACCTATCTCCAGTGTTCTGACGCCTCCAGAGACCCAAAAATTATCCGTGACGAGACGTTCAATATCATGATTGCCGGGAGGGATACCGTGCGTTCAACCTTTCCCATGCCCATGGACCTACGCCTCACCGATGATGCGATCCCTTCTTAGACCGCATCTACCCTTACTTTCATGTTGTATATGCTTTCCCAGAAACCGCACGTGCTGAAGAGACTGCGTCAAGAGATCCTCGATCACATCGGCCCCAGTGCTCGCCCCACCCACGAAGAACTCAGGGACCTAAAGTACCTCCGCGCTACGATAAACGGTACGCCCAAAGGGATATGTGACAGGGATCCCAAGGCTGACCGGGTTTACCTCCAGAAACCCTCAGATTGTTCCCTCCCGTGTAATCATTTCCGCACGTTCTCCGTCGACCTTCGTGCTTACGTGACCCTTCATAGGCCGTTCAACTTCAGGCATGCTACCCAAGACATTATTTGGCCTGCACCACGCGGTGGTCAGCCTTTCTTCATCCCAGCTGGCACAAGGTGTATATACTCTGTGTTCGCTATGCACCGTAGAACAGACCTGTGGGGGCCGGACGGTAGGCACCACACCCCTCGCGAGTCGAGGGAGCTAACGACGCTTCACGCACCGGATAGCCTTAGAATTTGACCCCGACCGGTTCTTGGACGAGCGTATGAAGAAGTACCTTGTTCCGAACCCGTTCATCTTCCTCCCGTTTAATGCGGGACCAAGGATCTGCCTCGGCCAACAGGTGTGTTTGTGTCCATTTGAGCACAGATTTGTCGCTAAACTCGGGATCACCAGTTCGCGTACAACGAGATATCATTCATGATCATCCGCCTTCTGCAAGCCTTCGAAGATATTGCCTGGGACCCCGAGGCTTCCCCTCAGTCTGTCCCCCCGCCCGAATGGGCGAAGAGCGACAATTTGCGGAAGAGGGAAGAGAAAATGTGGTTCCGTTCCCATCTGACGATGTATGCAAAGGTAAGGCGGCTCCAATCATCGCCTGGCGGTGTTCTAACGTATCGTTCGTTCTGCTAGAACGGATACTGGGTGAAGTTCAAGGAGGCTGAACACTGAAGCACTGACGCGCTGAGAGCCTGATCTACCACAATATCTACTTGAACGATCAGTGTGAGTGCTAGTACTGTACACCTATTTATACGAGTAAGGATACACCAGCCCTCCACTCGTTCGTGTGAACGGGACCGTGCACTGGTCGCTTTGCCGTCCACAATCACCTGCCAGTCGCGCGACTAAAGTCGGATGCCCGGGGCAAGACACGAAAACGACGTGCGGGCCGTTGTTGAGAGGAACAACCCTCGTCCCAGTCCACGGCTGTTAGCAGCTGCTACTAGCCTCTACGCATTTGGCAGTGACGTGGCCGCCCGACGCACTATGGCCGACAAGGATTGACGTCGACGCCATCGCCTGGTCGATTTCGGGTGAGATGATCATGATGTGTCCGACAACTGGCGCTTGCCGTCATGCTCGATGGCACCGATGACTTGACCTGCTTATGGTACTTTTTTACAGTGGCCAATCGGACAGGTGGGCAAAACTGGGCGCCAATCCCCGTTGCCGCCGCTTCTGAAAAGGAGACACCTTTGAACACACAAAAATGCATTTTGGCCCTTAATTCTGGCATGGTAGGGCTGGGCAGGGTCTCGGACGACCAGCGGAAAGCATATATTCTCCCAAGGGGTGGGCGCCTATCGTGTGAATCACCTGCCAAATAAGGCAAGCGGCCAAATCCATAAGGGCAAGAAAAAATACCTCTGCGGGAAATTGGTTTCAAGAAATTCTGTCTGACAGATACGTTCTATGGGTGAAAAGGAGTCAATCTGTCAGATTAGATTCCATACAAGTGGATTGTGCGAGGCCGGGTTTCCGTCGAGGATCGGTTGTCACAAAGTAGTGGTGACAAGGTGACCCGCACCATAGACCGCCATGTCCCTCTCTCAATTGTCGAGGAATGTACCGCCTGGGCTGACGCTCATCAGTTCCCTCCTACTCGACTGGAGACTTGTCTCCCTCCCCATGATTCTCTCGGGAGTCTTCAGGCCAAACATCTGGCAGACGGTCCTAATCTTCCTGGCCACCCTTCCTATTTCGATCGCTACGGTGGTGTACCTCAAGAACCTCCGCCATACGAAGAGACTCAGGGAACTTGGCGCGGAGTTCCCTCCATCCCTTCCTAGCAAGTCGCCCGGAGGACTGGACATACTCAAGAGTCTCAGATGGGAATATCACTTTGGCTACCTCGGTGATTGTTATCTCAGACGCGAGAAGCTTCGCACATTGTGAACCTAAAACGTTTTCTAGGCGACCTCGTGAGTAATTGGGGAAGGCAAATCGGGTATACGACGACCGCCATGGTCCTTTGGGAGCCTCGTGTACGTGTATGCTTGTCACCACGTGCCGCGTAGTTTGCTGACGAGCTTGTAATTAGGTGTTTACCTCGGAGCCCGAGTATATCAAGGTGGGTAGCGAACCTCAGTTGGATTTATTTAATTCGCATCCGACCGGTGATGGTTCAGAGGATTCTTGCCACCGATTTCGAGCATTTTGAGAAAGGCCCCCTATTCAGGGATTACATGAAATCCCTGCTGGGAACTGGTGTATTCAATGCGGATGGTGAGAAATTATTCCTCTGAACATGACCGCAGGATAGTCTCGGCTAAAACCCTTCCAGGTGAACTATGGAAGTGCGCTTCTCCCCCTTTTGTGACCCTGGGAACGTTTTGACCCTTCTGTAATAGATTCCACCGTTCGATGTCCCGACAGTTTTTTACCAAGGACAAGATCAGCCATTTCGACAACTTTGATCGACATGCAGACATAGTTATCTCGAAACTAAAGGACCGTTTCCGGGAGGGCGTCGCCGTAGACGTTCAGGATCTCTTCTGCAGATTTACGATCGACTCCGCATCAGAGTTCCTCTTCGGTTCGGATGTCCGATCTCTCTCAGCGGACCTGCCCTACCCGTCTACCATCAAGCCCATCACGAGTCCCAGAGCACATCCTTCGGACTCCTTTGCGAATGCTTTCCAGAAGGCTCAGGTTGCGTCAGCCGCGAGGTCGAGGTTTGGTTACTTCTGGCGCCTGATTGAATTTTGGGGGAACAGGGTCGAGAAGGAGATCCAGCCCGTCTTTGATTACGTAGACCCAATCGTCGAGCGCGCGCTCGAGACGAAGAAAATGAAGGAGCTATCCAAGGCACAAGGCGAGGATGAGGACGAGACGTTATTGGAACACCTGGTTAAACTTACTGATGGTAAGCGACCCCACCTCCTCACCCCATGGTACGGCCCCCTCTCACTCTACAAGATCCTATCCTTCTCCGTGATGAAACCCTGAACATCATGGTTGCTGGTCGTGACACGGTTAGTCTCGCGGGGTATTCTGAAAGGTGCATTCTGGGGTTGACGTACCCTTCACAGACCGCTGCTCTTATCACCTTCACTGTGTATATGCTCTCCGAGCACCCCCACGTTTACGACCGTCTGCGCCAAGAGATCTTAACTACCGTTGGGAGTGAAAAACGACCAACTCCGGAGGACCTGCGTAATATGAAGTACCTGCGCGCAGTGCTAAACGGTGTGTATCTATTGTCGTGCGGCGGGTAGACCTCATCTGGACCCGCGTTTTAGAGACCCTACGACTCTTCCCATCTGTGTACGTCGAATCTCTCGGACTTCTTCTATCTTTTATCTGTCCTGACCGAGCGCCCCCAAGTCCACTCAACGTTCGGTACGTAAGATCCATTTAGACGTTACGAGGCCCCACTCTTGAACCTAGCTGCAGGGCGCCGACTGTGGACGTGGTTTGGCCATCCCTGACAGGCGGGAAACCATACTTTATCCCTGCAGGAACCAGATGCCTATATGCACCATTCATTATGCATCGAAGGAAAGACCTCTGGGGCCCAACGGGTAAGCCGGCCATTATCTACCCCGGATGTGCTCCCTATCGCTACGGCTGACGACAATTTGCCCGCCTATTTACCATGGCGAACCCACATAAACAGCGGAAGAGTTCGACCCAGAACGTTTCATAGACGAAAGAAAAACTCTCCTCACTTCTACCCCATTCATGTTCCTCCCGTTCAATGCGGGGCCGAGGATTTGCCTTGGTCAACAGGTATGTCCCATCAGCAATTGAGGATATAATCCCGTCTGTCTGCTGATGTTCCCACGTTCCTCCAATCCAACCTTTCATCATCAGTTCGCGTACAACGAAGCGTCGTTCATGGTGATTCGCCTTGTTCAGTCCTTCAAGACCTTTAGGCTCGCGATGGAAGATCACCCTGAATCTTTGCCCCCGCCTGAGTGGAAAGCCAGTGGAGTTGGGAGGAAGGCGGTGGAAAAAGTGAATTTGAAGAGTCACTTGACTATTTACGCCAAGGTGAACCACACCCTTGTTCTCCGCTGTCGACTCCCAGGGGATTATGAGAGCCGTATACTAAATCTCCTTTTTCTCAGAATGGGCTTTGGGTAAAGATGGATGAGGTCTGAGTCTGGCCACGGTCACAACACGTGTTTGGGGCAATAACCCGAGTCGAGACTTATGTGGGGATTTCGTTTTCCGCGTTACTATGTACAAACCACGACCGAAGGGAGAGTCTTGTTTTTTTGTCCGACCAACGTTTGGCACAATCGCTTTGTAATTTCTTACTTTGGGACCATTTTACCCACAACCCAACCTTGGTTTAGTTCAATGGTTCGCATGGCGTCCGTGTCGACGCGGTTAATGAAGGGTACTTGTGGCCCTAAGTAAGGCTTATGTATTTTACATCTGTGTTTCTATTTACGCATGGCCACCCTCGGCCAGCTCCAGCCGCTTATAGCGCGAGTCCATCGTCACACCAACCCTACACCTCGATGGAATCAGGAACGGGTCCGTACAGGTCCGCTCCAGCACCTCGGGATCCGAGTGGGGGGCTTACGAACACGGGAGAAGGCATCCATTGGGGCACCAGGTGCGAGGCATTGGTCACGACTTCGGGTTTGAGAATCTGTACGGCGAGTTTGGCTATTTGATCAAATAGCATCGTTTCGATATCCTCCGGGGTAAAGATCTTGGTTTCGTCGAGGGATTTATCGTGGGCGTAACGGAGGAGGAAGGATACGAACCTGAGAGCGAGGAAACAGGGTGTCAGTTATAAACTGTTGTGTGGGGTGACGTCGGGGGGCTTACAGTTCCTTGAGGAAAGCGAACGACCAGCCCTCCGTCCTCTTCGCGATATCACCAGCAATGGCCTCATCATCTGTCCGCGCAAACAGATTCTCAACCTCGCTCGCTGAGTTCCTGGCCTTCTTGATCCACTTCAACGCGAATTGCTTCCTCAAAGTTTCGCTTGGCAGGACGAAGTTATACTTGACATCAAACCTGGACGGCCGGTTGAGTATTGCGTCGTCGATGCGCTCGGGGTGGTTCGTCGTGGCGATTGTCAAGACTCCTTGGTTCTGCACGAGGCCATCCAGTTCGTTGAGGAAGAAGGACTTTACGTGTTGGGTAACCATCGAGTCGATGTCTTCGATGATGAGGACGCATGGGGCGAACTGACGAGCATGTTCAAAGATTTGGCGAACGGCGAATTCAGATCCCTATCGCCTCGGGGTCAATACGGGCGTGGTATGAATTGAAAGAGAGTCTTACGGCGGTGGAGTTGAACGACTTGACGTACAACGCCTTCTGTGGGGTTGTGTTTATGAGGGCCTTCAGGGATTCAGTCTTGCCATTCCCGGGGGGGCCTATGATAGACGGGTCGTCAGTACACCCATGCAGAAGGCAACTCTAAAAAGGAACCCACCAATAAGGAGGATTCCTCGTTTCCAGGTGATCCCCAAGGACTTGTATATCTTCTCGCTTGAGAAGAACGTAGACGTATCCCTCTGGAGACCCTTGACGAAAGATTCCTCAAGAACGAGGTTGTCCCAGCTCGCGGACCCAACAGCCTCGGTCAGGTCCTCGTCTTGGTACCACTGCCCTCTATCGAAGACCCAGATCTTGTTGTCGTCAGGTCTATGCATCCAATCGTACACGTCTTTGATGAGACTCTTCCCAACAGCATCGATATTCATCAAATCCACTCCGGTGGGTTTGTCGTACACGAAGTTCCAGAACGTCGTGCTGTTTCGCCCGGGGGGCCCGCAGCTACCGCTAGACGCTTCTATCTCGACCTTGTACAGCCAGAAGTCCGTTCCCTTGTATGAGAACGAGGTGAGTCCGCAGATATCCCTTGGGTTAACGTCTCGCTCCATGTCGGTCCCTGAGCCCGTCATGGTCAAGATGTAGGTGGTCAAGGTCTCGCTGCGATGACCCTTGACGGGGATGTTGTTCTCTTTGAGGAACTGGCCGATGGGAAAGAACTGGTCGACGACGGGTATGTGTACTGAGTCCGGATAAAGCCTCTGAAGCTCCCGAACGAGTTGGTACGGTTCATTGAGGTTTGCCTCACTGAAGTGACCATCGAGGAAGTATCGCAAGGCTTTGGGGGTGGACATGGCAAGAGCAGGGGAAGCGGGGGGGCGCTGTCATAGCCGTTCACTTAAATAGGCTCCTGCACAAGGACGTGTCGTGACTGGGTTTCCTAAGGTCTCGCCCATCGTGACTTGGATCGATAAGTAACCATCAGATCACCGCGCGCCCATATTCAATCAATGTCGCCGCTGGCAATTGCCGCAAGAGCGACGCCCAGTCATATCTGAGCGATAATGGGATTTCAGCGGACCTGCCACCGGAAACACCGAATGCAAGTCATCACAAACAAGGACAAAAGCTCATTTCACATCAACCACACTCCCATGAAGACCGCGAGGACACCGCCCACGATTGTTCCGCACTCAACCCTCCCAGCTCCGTTTGACTGGATCGCAGCACTGCCGGCGCCTGTTGGAGTTCCGGGACTTGGGTTCGAACCTGAGGATGGTGGAGGCATCACGCCGGGGTTGGCCACCGCCTGAACGCGGAACGGGCGGGCGGTTTCTTTGATCGACCTGCTGTAGGTACCGGTGGGGTCGACCCAGACGGCGTTACAGTTTGCGTTGCCGCCGTTAATCGCGCAAGAGTACGTGACGGAGATGGGGTCGTCCGTGTATTTCATTACGACGTTTGATGGACCAGATACAAGCGTGGCTGGGGTGGGATAAGTCTTATCCCGTCGGATCGCCGAAACCACGTACCGGTCAGAGGAAATCCAGACTGCGTCCAGGTACCGGTTGGTTTTCCAGGGAGCAACTTCCAAGTGGTCACGCCATTCGGGCCAGTCCCAAGCGGCTCAGCGCTAACGGGCTGTTCGGCGGTGCCGGGGATGTACAAATTGACGTCAGCGAGAACACCTGGATAATGGCAATGGTCCCTGAGTTAGTGGGCAGCGGAATGTTATCGAGAAACGCACACTGAGAAAAGAGAACGAAAGTGAGGACGAGAACGTGTGAAAAGAGCATGATTGAGTGAAGATGACTTGGGGAAAGATACGGCGTGTGGGCTCCAGGCTGGGGGAATCAAAACGTACTGAACACCCTTTATATAGGTCTCAGCCCAGGGAGTTCGACCGGGGGGATGTCGTTTCATCACCAGACAAAACGCCAAGTCAGCGCTATCGTCGCTGTGGTTCTATGGCGGGCATCGACCCCATCGGCGCACGACGGTGTGATGGTAGACAACCTGCGGAGCCCCGAATCAGCCTGAGGGGATGCCAACTGTTGCAAAGTTGATAACTATGGCGGATCTCCAGGGGCATGCTCATCCGTTTTCATCCAAAGCCCGAG
>Ga0307516_10007127_pt1 | contig 12914 bp, 11 predicted proteins | sample 19_EM_MG_FD_203310 | JGI IMG/M metagenome (GOLD analysis project Ga0307516, IMG submission 203310) | Populus trichocarpa ectomycorrhiza microbial communities from riparian zone in the Pacific Northwest, United States - 19_EM | ecosystem: Host-associated > Plants > Roots > Unclassified | place... | reverse complement strand
TTTTTTTTTAGAATTAGAATATATTTTATTTTATTTTTATTAAAAGCAACCACTTAAAATGCATTTCACTAAAAAAAATGCATGGTTTGATGCCAATTAAAATTCTTCTCTTGTTCTAAGAACCATTTCTATAAGAGTATTGGAATAAAATAGCTTTAAATATTCCGGCCAGAATTAAAGATGTGGATGCAGAACATTTTTGAAAATATTACGGTTCTTGTAAGTTCATAATGCTGATATTCTCCAAGAATTGATGTGGGGGGAGCCCTATCAGAATTGAGTAAACTATTTTTGAAATCCAATGTTTTTGGCTAAATAATAATAATTTTTTTTTTTAGTTTAAAAACGTCGGTAATGATATCCCTGTACTCTTTGCATTTGTGATATAGCCGAACATGATAAGAAAAAAACAAAGAATTTGAATGAAAAGGGCTTGAGTCGAAAGTCTTCGAAGCATATTTTTTATTTCCTAACCCGTAGATAGCCTCTCACATAAGAGAAAGAGAATATTCTCTTCATTAATTATAAAAAATTCCAAAATCTATTAAAATACAATCTAAAACTCCAAACCAAATAAAGGTCTACCACATCTATTGAAAAACACTTATCTCAGATAATTTTATCTGAAATCTGAAATCTTCGTCATACTCATCTTGATTAAGAGATTATTTTTTCTGTACCTCTCACCTCTAAAAGGGATTTTAAAAAGTATTTGTGAATTCGTGATCATCACTCACCTCACGATCCCTTAGGTTTCTCACTAATTGGAGTAATTCTACATGTCTTCTATTAATAGTTTATGGATATTTTTTTTTAGGAAAAACCTCGTCATCTTCTCTAGTATGAGCATATTTTATTCTGTGATTTTTATCAGCCATGATTATTTAACAGCATACAACAAGTAACTAATCATCAATAATTATTAAGTTCTAATAGCAATGGAGGCATCTAAACATAACAAGAAGAAAGCAAAGACAAAAAAAAAAAAAAAGGCAGAATTAAGATGAAAAGAGCTGAAGACAAAAACGTTAGACAATGTAGATAATTCCACATGAAAGAGAAAGAGAACTATTTCTTTATTAATTTTTTTTAAAACAAAATATCAAAGTTTGTTGAAATACAAGTTAAATAACTATATTTATAGTAACCATAGGTCTACCTAAAAAAATCTCAATAAATAATTAATGAGTTATTATAGAGATTAATTCCAAAACCAAATAGAAAAAATAAAATTACTAGGTACAATATTTGATTTTCTAAGCTAAATAAAAAAAATAAAAATATCTAAAAAACAAATATCCTACATCAATTTGTTTGTAACTCAATCCTCCTTTAGTGTGACATGGCAATTTAATTGTTTTCCTTAAATTACCCTTCATGTCAGGTCATATTTTCCAATCTCACTTATTATAAACAACAACAAAAATGCATTTCAAAAGAATAATTTAGACAATTACAAAAGAAAAATAAAAATAAAAATAACAGTCAACTATAGTCAATCAAAAGAACTAACTTAAAAAACACAGAACATACAACAACTAAATTATAATTTACTCGTTAGAATTTTTGAAAAAAAATATATTTATTTTTCAATAAAAAAGAAAAATAAAAATCATGAGTAAAAAAAATACATAAAGCAGCAGTGGCACAAATGAAAAACTGGAAAATTTAACATTTACAGTTGATGATGAAGTTTCAGGTCTTAAGAAGTGAAAGCATTGTTTTCCGAAGCTTAGAAAGTAATCATGCATGTTGCTTTCATTATGATCATAATCAACAGTAATGCCTCAAATCTCATAGTAGGAAAGTGGCACAGCTCTCTCTCAACAAATGATATATTAATACAGGCATGCACAAACCAGATCTTTCGAATGGGATACCTGTACAAAGAGATTAAAAAAAAAACTGCAGATCGTTTCATGATGCGCTCTAACACAGCACAGGTATGCTAATGAGGTAAGAACGTATGGACAGCTCCTCGACTATGGGTGATCTTTTAACAAACTTTCTATCTTTTCTAATTCGATCTCTTAGCAGTATCCCTAGAAACATGATCACCCTTGACAAGTTCTCTGATGGTGACACGAACATAAAGAAGCATAAATGTCCTGATTCACTGATGAGAACACGGTTTATGTACGTGTCTGTGTCGTTTGTGTCTGTGTCTGTGTAAGGGGTGCGCACAGGTTGTTTTCTTTTTTCTACACGAAAAATGAAAGTGCATATCGTCATATACATTTACCTTCGAAAATGTTGCCAGGCACAAAGGGGAAAAAAAAACATTTAATAAACGTACTGCATGTTGATTGATTAGCCAAACATCACATAAGGGATTTCTAGCAAGTGGATAGTGGAAGTGCCATGGCATCTTCCACTTGCAACAGGCAACAGCAAAGAATTCCTTGTCTTTGTTCCTCTAATCTTATTCTCAAAACCCAACCAGATTTTATGACAATTTCCCATTAAAGATTATAAAAAACAAAATTCAACATTAAGCGAGCTCTTTCCATCCACAAATTAAGATAAAGCAGTCCACAGGTTCCATGAAAACGTCGACAGCACTATATTCTCTTTATACATGTCCCCCCCTTATTTATATCCCCCGTTGTTAAACAGTTCACATGACATTCATAGCTAGTAATTTAGAGAGTCTTCTTGTTGGGACCGTTCTTTCAACTTAGGACCATCATTGCAGAGAGAATAACATGGGAGATACGCTGCGCCTAGCAGTAGGAGTCATGGGTATGACTTTCTTCTCTGTTTTTTCTTTCCTGTATCAGCTATCTAGCATTAAATATAACTATTCTACTCAAGTAAACTAATATATCAAATCTTCATGATTTTATTGCAGGGAATGCAGCTTCCATGTTGCTTTTTTCAGCACCTATGTAATGCCAAGACTCTGATACTTGTAAACAAAATATTAGTTTATCATTTTAAAAGATTTGAAAATGGAACTCAAAGTCTTAATTTTTTTATGTCTCCAGATTAACTTTCTATAGGATCATAAGGAAGAAAAGCACTGAAGAGTTCTCATGTGTTCCTTACATCATTGCACTGCTAAACTGTCTCCTTTACACTTGGTATGGGTTGCCTGTCGTAAGCTACAGATGGGAAAACTTCCCTGTGGTCACCATCAATGGTTTAGGGATTCTTCTCGAGTTTTCCTTCATTTTCATATATTTTTGGTTCACTTCAGCCAGAGGAAAGGCAAGTTATTTGAACTTTATCTGTCAAACTATTGCAGAAATGTTTTTCCTTGCATGCTTGAATTATCAATGCTAGCATGCACACCGTAGACTAACAACTCAAGTTTACACATACGTTTGTGTATTTCAAAGTACGTTTTTATTCCTTACTGCCTTTCAGCCAGAACACAAAGTAACAACTCCTTGGCTATATAAATGCATGGATGTATGCATATGAATCGCTATGTGTATTTACAATTAATAGCCATTGGTGTGCAGATAAAGGTTGCAATCACAGTGATACCTGTTATCCTAGTTTTCTGCATCACGGCAGCTATCTCAGCTTTTGCTTTACATGATCACCACCATCGCAAGATATTTGTTGGGAGTGTTGCTCTTGTGGCCTCTGTGGCAATGTATGGTTCTCCGCTAGTGGTTGTGGTGAGCCATCTTCATCTCTTTTTACCTCACCATATACAGCCAAAGTTGAAAGCTAAAGAACCATTAAAACATAAACAAATATGTGAAATAAATTTAGCATCCTAGCATGTCTAGCATAACATTTACACATTCAATATCTAAGTTCTCTGTCTCCCTCAGGCCTTTCGGTGAAGCAACTATTTGCTCAAGCTTTCCTTCTAATAAATTATCTAAATAAATAATTGCAGAAAAAGGTGATAATGACACAGAGCGTAGAATACATGCCATTCTACCTATCGTTTTTCTCCTTCCTTGCAAGTTCTTTTTGGATGGCCTATGGACTACTGAGCCATGATCTCTTTCTCGCGGTCTGTACATTTATTCAATCTTTAATTGGTTATAACAAGAACTTTTGCGGTTCATGCACTCTTGGGTTTTCTTTTAACCTAAATTCTTGAATTTTGGCAGGCCCCAAATCTTGTTGGTAGCCCCTTGGGATTTCTTCAACTAATACTGTACTGCAAGTACAGAAAAACAGGGATCATGGAAGAACCAGAAAAATGGGATCTAGAAAGGAATGAAGAGAAATCCAAACAGTTGCAGCTAGTGATTAATGACAGTACTAATGACAAGAGTTAACAAAATCACGTAAGAGAAAGACATTTGTTTTGTGTACATATCCTCTCTTAAATCTTTAAAATTAATTTACATTCCTAACAAGGTATGATCTCCATGCGCGCGCGCGCGCAAACAAAATTTTAACATATTTTCTTGTTTGTGACAGGGTAATCTATATTTCACTGTGATCAATTTTCCTGAACTTCAGAGAGGCAGTAAGCAGCTGAAGTTTCGAAGAGGAGCTCTTGTAGTGACGGATGTTTATGATTATATAAAATTAACTAGTGTTGTCAAATCAATAAAATATTACCATGAAATTAAAAACTTAAAATGAAGGATGGTAGCTTCTCATGTCAAGCCTAAATGTATCTGATGTACCACTATAATCAACTGTTATTTTCCCCAAATGAGTGCAAATACAGGAGCAACATTGTCAAATGAGATCATCAAGGAAAATCGCGCCTGCACATGCAACAGACTAGATTCATTCATAATTTTAGATGCTGTGGAAAATCCCAACTGAAATATTTTATCAGCTCCCTGCATCTGCAAGGATTCCTAAACATCAATGCACACCTTGAGGAGAAAGGAAACGGTAGTAAAATAATGTAGAATTCAACTTTAACAAAATATCAGGCACATTAATTAGATAGTTAACCAAAACCTTTAGTATTTTCCTTTCTTCCCAGGTCAGCCTTCACCTGAGTTGAAAACCCACATGTTAATCACTCGTGACGTCCACCTTTTCTATTCAGCATATACCAGAACAATGCCCTTCCAATGATTACCAAAAAGGCCATCTAAAAGACATAAATAACTACTTGTATCTTTGGGGAAACTAAAAGGAATGATTTGTGTTCATGTCCTCACTAGCAAAAGGTAAAAAGTGGCCAAACAAGGTCAACTTAGAAACATCTTTAATAGGTGTGTGCTGAAGAAAAGAGAGGCATCAGCTTCAACACATCTATAAAAGAGAGAACCATATGCGTGAGACCCATTCCGAGGTCCGAAACGAAAAAGGGTAAGGGTCATTGGATCACAGGTCCGACATAAGGAAAGGTAAGGGTCATTGGATCACGGGCCAACCTATTGGGTTATCGGCTTTATTATTTTGATCTAAAATGATATCTTTTGAGTTTTTTATTTAAATCTCTTGATTTTTTCAGATTAGGCTTAAGTCTAATTTTACCAGATCAAATAGGTCGCAGGTCAATCTATAAATCATCGTAATTTGATAAGGTTAATATCAGAATCTATTTAAATTAAAATCTAACTAAAATCAGACTTCACGAGTCTACCTCAACTTGAAGTTTTAAAATTATTTAAAAGTCTTTTTATATACTTCAACTATCAATTTTCAAAAATGCAAAAGTGATAATAAATCAATAATACTATTATTACTACTACTATTATTATTAGCATGAGCAGAATAAGCAGACCTGCTCTAATGTGCATGAAGCGTTGTTCTGACACAGGATATATTCTGAGAATCCACAGGCTTGAGAAGTGCCAGCCAGCTTTCATTGTCCAATATCCTGATGAATCACAACCATGAAAACGAAGACAGAAATTCAATGCTGAAATTTGGAACAATAACATTCGTGATGAGAAGCCAACCATTGGCGGCAATTACAGGGAATGAGTTCCAGCATGATCATAGGTGAAAAAATAAACAGAACCAAAAAAAGATTCTGAAAAGTGACCACTCAAGTGGAACAATTACTGCAACAGATCAACCTCGAAAACATAAATGTGGTTAAGGAAACGAAAAACGCAGCATCTGAAGTGCATCCAAATTATAGTACAACAGCTTTAATAAAGAACACATTATAGCAGACTACATGACAGAAATAACTTGCTCTTTTCACATGAATATGAACAGTGGAATAATTTTCAATGAGCAATATAAAGCTTAAATTTAGATCATACCACTAGAATAAGCTAGGAAAGTGATCTGTTTAGCAGCTATTTCTTTTATATCATTCGCATCATTTATACTTGTTAATTAGTAGAGAGAAACATAAATTAAACAACCAGTAAAATAAGCTTAACCATTGATCTGATTCTCTAAAACAATAATCATCTGTCATTGAAAGAGAAAAACAGTTAACTGAGAAAAGAATATTAGATTTGCTGTAAGTTGTTCCGAAGTGTTATAAATTATAGTGCAATGTGGATGTGTTCTATCTTCTGCTGAGAACTCATTAAGTCCAGAGTTCAGCATAATACAATGACACCCAGGATCCTTTTTCACTTCCAAGTCTCTCAATCCATTTCTCACATGCAGCTTCTCTCCCCACTTTCCCCATGCTGCATATATATATATATATATATATACGTTAGACAAAATGACATTAGCTGAGTTTGGCTTGGTATCCGAACTGAACAAAAGCTTGGCCACCCTATCACCCGCTTCCATTACTTTCCAAAACCAACAAGCATTGAGAAAAGCTGTCCAAAAGACAATATCTACTTGAATTGGAATTGCTTCTAGTAGTTGCCCTGCTCGATCCAGAAGATCCACCACGCATGCTTAATGTTCTAAAGATGGAGTTGCTCCATAATATTCATCCATTGTGTAGCAGAATCCCATCCCTTCCTTGACTAGGGTAGCACGACCATAGGAAGAAAAAATTCCCAGCAAACGTAGCTCCATTAGGGACCACCTTTAGCTCTAACATGTGCATAAACAGCATAATGGCTTCAGAGCCAAGTCCAGACGTGCATATCCATTAATAAGAGCTGTCCAAACAGCCACAACGGGCCAAGAGTGAGATTTCTGAGCATCAAATATGCTCCCACATATGGAATACATATCAACAAGAAAAGCTCCACCATCAACATTTGATACAAATGGCGTTATGCTCAAGATGGCAGGAAGCATCTGCCCTAGTTGAAATGATCCATGGCATGATCAATCATGAAAATAGAACAGAAAATGTTGATCTTGTGAAGTCTATTAACAATCAGCTCATGGTCTCATATAGTTTCAAGGCTTCTTCGAGCCAGTCATTTTAAATGTAACCTTACATCATTGAGTTCCAAGTGACAGGATTTCTTTCGCCTTTGGATTCTTGAAAAGCATCAAAACCTTGTCAATTTCACCATTCTTTGAATACACAGAAATCATAATATTCAAAGGAAATATAGCTTTGTGAGGCATTGTCTCAAACAATCTCTTCGATCCTTAACTCAGCTACTCATTCTTATCCTTCAACCATCAAATTACACAACTGAATTTTTCTCGTTCAATTTGTTAAATATCAACTCCGCATCTTCAATCCCCCACATAAGCAAATTCGAAGCACTTGAACATGGGCTAATCCTTTCATTATAAAATCTCTTGGCATTGCCGATATCTCGCAATCACAATACAACTCAATCAAAGCAGCACCAGCTCATTGATCACATTCCAAACCAAATTTTGTAAAAATCCCATGAACGGCCATCCCATGAGCACCAAGCTTTAACCTTAAAACACAATCTAAATTATACTCATTGGGCATCACCTTTCCACTCTTCCTCATCCATTTAAACAATGTCAGAGCCTTTTCCTCAACCGTCCTCATCTTTGTATGCCTCGAGATGAGCACCGTTCAATAACCCACATGCATCATACCCCACAATAACCCATTCCATCATGTAATTCACCAAAAAAACAACTCAGCGTCCTCGTTTAACAAACAATTTGCATAAAAAAACAAACAAAAACAATACTAAAAGTGGCCTCACCGAGAACAATATTATAACGGTGCTTTAGCGAAAGTAAGGAAAATAACTAGTTCAACTTGCCCCATTAAAATCACGGCGTTTCATGAAGCTATAGTTCGTTCAGGCATTTTATCGAACAGTAGGGAGCATAGTCTAGTTGGCCGATTTTGGCGTGTTAGACGACCGCGAAAGTTTATAGAAGCTATAAGATAGCGGGGGGTTTTTGGTGTTTGGTAATGGGTGTCGCGTGATTCTGCTTCTACTTACAAGGAAAGTAACTGGTCATCAACATTTTTTTTCTTTTTGGAAGGGAAGAGAAAGGATGCTATTGCCTATCGCCTATCGTTGCAAATTCCAAGCACTATTCATGTCTCTAACTCGGAAAAGATTTAATTACAAACAAGTTACTAGAGTTTAACAAGAACTATCTATTAGCTCCCTTTTTATCAGAAACCATATATTCAATCCTTTTTCAAATTCTTTTTCAATTTATTTCATTTTTATGTTTTTTCTAGAAATATAAACATTAAAAGATAAGTACATAACTAGGAAAGAACGCATTTCTGAAAAAAAATGTGTTCAAACCATCTGAATCACAGTATCACACACGCTACATCATGCATCCAAATTTTTTGAGGATCCCTTGACGCAATTACATACCAAGTAGCATTATGAACAAGCATAAACACTTGGCTACCATTCTTGATCACTTACGACACTGTTTTGGCATTTCCATACACGTCATTTCTTCTGGCCTTTGGTGGATCCAAGAGCTTCCAACTTCTACTCACAACATCAAAAGTGCTGGAATCATCCATCTGATGAAAACAAGACCATTATCCATTGACGAATAAAGCATTAACAACAGCACCTGGACCATAAAATTCCCCATCGATTTTCTCCCCATAGACTCCTGTGGTCAATGCAGGTTTTCTACGGCTACATAAACAAACCCGAAACTTCTCATTAGAAACGTTGCAGCATATAAGAAACAACATGCAAACCAATGACGTAGGCGGTGCCGAAATGTCAAATACAGGAGAGCATAATTCAGATACATCCATGAAGAGAAGGTCAACTTTTGCTGTAGAAAACAGATCAAAGAAGAACGAGAATTGGGAAGTCACCCATACATGGACGTAAGGATTCATGTTCCATGTAGTTCTTGTATACCAGTAGTATGACTATGAACATGCCTCGTAGACAAGTCTCCTAACTTGCATGTTGTAAACAGCAAAGGTCTAGTGACTGAAGGATTGGCACATGTTCTTTTCGGTTGCTGGGTCCTCAGAATCAGAAACCATGGGAGCCTTTTATGTGCTTGGTTTTGCAATGTTAACATGGGAAATTTCAAGAATGAAGAATGCCACACTTACAAACTGCCTGGAAAGTGAGGAGATCAAGAACTGACAGATGGCCTAAGCTAATCAGTAATAGCTTCACGGGAAGATTACAGAGACATCAAGCTCTAGTCTTCTCTATAAAATATTCCTTGCACTCCATCTTCAATATTCACAAATGAACCACCAATATACAGCCAAGCTCAATCATTTAGAACATAAGTTAATTTACAACGAATAAAGTGGAAGAAAACTGAATATAGTCAGCCACAACACCGATTGTAATCTTCCATCCTTGTCACACACGCAAGAAGGAAAATAAATAGAAGAAGAAGAAGAATTCATTGCCAACAGTTTTATAATGGCTGACCATCTTAAGATTATAGCCAATAGCTGAAACGATCTTCCAACAGAGATTCATTGTTTTGTTATGAGAAAAATCAGTTATGTTCTCTCAATATTGCTACCATATGTTTAGCTAGATTTGATCCTTATATTTTTCCTCCATTGACATGCTACACAAAAAATAAAAATAAAAAAGAGATGTTCTTCTCAGAAGCAGGCTGTTATGCATGTCTGTATTCCATGATTTCTAACAAGGCACTGCCCCCACAATTTGACACTTAAGCCAAGTCCCTGTTACACACAACAGTCCAGATTTAAGGTTTCATAGAATTTTACAGTTCCAGCAAGTAGGCCACATAGTTTGCCAGTAATAGCAGACGAAAGGAGAAAACAATAGACAAACATGGTTGAAAGTTTCATCCTTTTAACATAAAAGAGGCTACAAATTATGGGCTTAAATTGAAAGAAGTCAGTCAGTTAAAATCAAATTTACAAGCATTAGTTGCTAAGAGAAAAAGATAAGCAAAAAAGCGACCAACATTTGAAGTAACAATTAAAATTCTGAGGCTAGGCCTTCTAATGCGCCAAATTAGGTATTAATAGTTGAAAGAATTCAACTTTTCTCTTTTACCAATAAACATAACATTGAAAAGCTTCATCCATAGCAAAAGGACGTTTAAATTATGGTGGTATCAACCAAATTATTCAAATCAAAATCACTGTTGCAAGAGAATGAATTATTATTAAAAAAACCAAAAACAGAGAGAAAGAGGGGGGTAATACTAAAACTTACTGGCACCCTGGTAAACAAAAAATAAAATTTAAATACAAGGAGAAGAATACATTACATTACTCACCCCATAGTAATACATGAGAACATCAATCAGTGATGGAGAGAGACAGAGAAAGAGAAAGTAATTACCTTACTCAGTATCTCTGAGCTCGCACTCAGACCTAGCAGATGCTTCCTCTGTGGTTCTTTGTGTGTGTGTGAGAGAGAGAAACCAGGTCCTCACATTGCGCACCTCTTCTTTCAAAGCTTTAAGAATACCAATGCCCTACCCTTGGATAGAATTTTCAGACTACATAAGCAACAAATTTTGCATAACGTATTAACTAACTGCAGCTCATGTGTTTTGGGCATGGCAGCTCATTCACCAATGCAAGCATTATCTTGAAAACTACCAACGGTCTATTAAAACTAATAGTGCTAAAAATTCCTCAGTTATCTGCTGTAGTTCAGCAATTGAGGCCAGTTTGAACATAAAATCCTACAATATGCTCCTCTTGCTGCTTCACAGAGCTTTTCAGTCTCTCTTAACAGTGACATCCAAACCAAGACAGAGAGAGCACCTGCTAAGTGAACGTTAGCAACTCTATAAATTACTGGGAGCTTCTGCAGTCAGTGCCCTCGAATAATCAAATACCACTTCGTCCATTACTGTATGAAGCCCAATGAATGGATCTCTATGTAGCACTTTCCATTAACAATCTATCAAGAGCACCAGTCCCACAATCCAGATTACCAACAATCTTGTGCAAGAAGAGATCCCAAGAATCAGCATCTACTTCTCTGCTTGCCATGGCCATAGACATAACCTTATCCACATCTCCTTCCATTCCCGATTCCTGTAACCCCTCAATCAATAATGTGTATGTTGACTTGTTAGGCAAGCACCCATTATCCAACATCTCTTCAAGAATCCTAACTCCCTCCTTCACAACCCCAGCCTTCATGAAACCCTTAATCAACATATTATATGTAAAAGCATTGGGCCTGCAACGCTTCTCCACCATATCATCCCACAACCTGCCTGCCTCATTCAACTCCCCTCTCTCACACATCCCTGCAATGAGAGTATTATATGTCATAAGACTTGGAATCGTACCTTGCTCAAACTCATCAAACAATTTCCTGGCTTCCCACACTTTCCCCTCCTTACAAAGCCAATGTATAAGTGTGCTCATTATTGCATTATCTGGCAAACAATTCTTCTCTAACATCCTCTTCCACAAATGACAAGCATTCTCCACCTTCCCGTCCTCACATAACACATCAATAACCTTACAACAAAGGGTCGAACTTGGCAAAAACTTCTTATCAAGCATATCATCAATCAAGTTACGAGCTTCACCAGATTTTTTCTCTTTACAATAAGCATCAATCATAACCCCATAAGTAACCTCATTCGGCTCCACCCCGTTATACTCCATATTATCCATTACCTTAATAGCATCACTCAACCTCCCTTGTTTACAATACCCAACCATCAAAACTGTATAAGTAGTCGCATCCGGCAACCACCCTTTATCCGAAATCTCACTAAAAACCTTCTCAGCATTAACCAAATCGCCCCGTGAAACAAACCCACCTAAAATTGTCGTATAAGTCACCAGATTTGGAATCATTCCCATCGTGGGCATTTCATCGAACACCTTAAGAGCATTTTCTACGTCATTCTTTTTACACAGAGCCTTAATCAAAATATTAAAACTAAACACATTAGGCAAAACCCCATATTTATCTTTACAATTTTTCAACGTAGAACCCACTAAATCATACCTTTTATTCTGCACAAAAACATTCAATAAAGTATTCAATAATTTCACAGAAGGCTGCATACTGAATTCTTCTTTGATTCGCGTAAATGTTTTGAGGGCTAATCTAGGCCTACCTGCAAGGCCATAATTGCGAATTACAGAGATAAAAACATCGTCGCCGCATTTGATGTGAGAGGAGTTACGTGACAGTTGAGAGAGTAGAGATTCTACCCCATCAAAGGCGCGAGCACGAGAGAGCTTGTCGATGATGGAGTGGTAAGTGTCGTAAGTATGGGAGAAACCAGGGTGATATTTTCCAGCGTAGTCGAAGATTTGGAAGGCGAGGTCGAGATTTTCTTGGTGGGTAATCATGGAGATTAGGCGTTTTGGGTAGAGACGTTGAGGCCAGGGTTTTATTGGGGGTGTTACTGTGTAGGAGGTAGATTCTTGGAGGAGTGGGATCTCAGGAGAGGCGGCGGCGCCGACGGTGGTTAGAGTACGGAGGAGAGTGGTGGTTAGTTTGATGTTGGGGCGGCGGAGATGAGATCGAGCATGACAGAACATTGTTGGAGGTGAGGAGGAGCTCACAGTTGCACTGATTACTCTCCTCTCTGAAAAATTTTTGCTTCTTGTTTTTTGCTTCTTTTTGTTTTATTTTCGAATAAACTTTCACACTATGATATCAAAAGGTAAAATATCTCAGTTCTTCACTCTGTACACTTACAATTTAGTGTTCTTTGCAAAGTAAATT
>Ga0307516_10007125_pt1 | contig 12915 bp, 15 predicted proteins | sample 19_EM_MG_FD_203310 | JGI IMG/M metagenome (GOLD analysis project Ga0307516, IMG submission 203310) | Populus trichocarpa ectomycorrhiza microbial communities from riparian zone in the Pacific Northwest, United States - 19_EM | ecosystem: Host-associated > Plants > Roots > Unclassified | place... | reverse complement strand
CTAGACGTGCGTACGACCATACGCTCCTCGAAGTTCCAATTCCAAAACCCGCCTACGATTACGGTGCCTTCTACGAGACGCGGAGACGGAGGGGCCCGAAGGCTACTTACGCTTGGGAACCTCGTCGGGCCGCTCCGTCATCATCTTCCTCACCTCACTCCCAAACGCAATCTCACCCCCACCCGCACCATTACCACCAACCAAAGCCAAGCCCGTTCTTTCACCCTGGTCAGAGACCTACTCCAGGGAGCGGACAAAGGGATCCGATGGCAGAGCATGATCGCGTCGCAGGAGTCTCGAGCTTCTGGAGAGCCATCCAGGTGTCTGGGTTGATTGCGGTGGTTATTGCCATCGGAGGTGCTCTCGGAAAGTGAGAGGTATCTGATCCTGGGCGAACCCTAACCTTTAGGCTTTGGCCGTTGATGTCGTAACCGAGCATAACCCCCGGAGACTGTGGTCAACACCCACCCGCGAAGGGTTTCTGCCACGGCCCAATCACACCCTTGACCCGGATCAAATTGCGGCTAGGTCACGTCCTCTCAGTCGGGGGGACCTGGTGTTCTCGATTCATGTACCACGCATCAAGCCTCGCGCATCGAGCCTCCGGCCTGAAATGACTGTCAAGGTGGACAACAATTATTGCACGGTTGAGATGCAGTGTGCCGCTGGGTGTTAGGTTAGGTTAGGTTGACCCAACCAACGGCAAACTGCCTGCCGCATACCACACAACCCCCAACGAACTGTCAGCACAATGCGCTCAGTATGGACACCTCGAGAAGACCAAGTATGGACCTTTGGGTTAGCTTTCAATCGTCCACCCATTCGCTGTAACGAACTGACCGACCAACCCCAGGTATCCTCGCGGCAGCTATTTCTTCCCCTGGGGACTATTGTGCTTGATGGGCTCTCGCCTCTTCTACTGTGAACGATGCGGCCTGGTTCTCCGGAGCCCAGGCAGGTGCAGGGAGGGGCGCAGAGAGCGTCGATGTGGGGCTCGGAAGTCCAATTGTTGCAACCAACGAGCACAACACTAATGTCCTCGACTTTGATCCTGTTTTGCTTGCCTTCGTTATCGTTTCCTCTCGTTTGTATATTGTTTAGCCGATCTGATGGATTTGTATGCAGAGATGGGCGTCAGTCGATCCATCCAGGACTTGTCATGGCCTCCCCACTCACTGAGTCACTCACCAACTGGCGACTGGCCCACTGGCTGTTGTTGTCTAGGCATCTGCACACTCGCACACTCTCATTCTTTGACTACCATTCCCAGTCCTCCTTCCAACTTCTACTCCCGGAGCACAAAAGTATGATGGGTTCGAGCCTGGAACCAACCCGACCGTGACTAAGTACCCCCGCGTCCACGTTACGCGTTGGCTGTACGTACCGAAGGCGCTCGTCTTCTCAGATTTTGTTAAACGCGAGAATATGGACCGGCGAGAAGAACAGAACGGAAGTCATCGAGGCCGCGGATACTTTCTACTTGACAAGGGCATCATCAAGGGGATTGGACATGTCAGAGCAAGGTGCCGTCGTCCACTCCCTCAAGGGTCTTATTGTGCCCTGGATGAGATCCCTCGACTGGCTGAATGCCCACTATGATGCCTTCCGCCTGTCCATCTCAGGCGGTGTTACCACATCCCTTATCCTTCCGGATTCCGCCGATGCGATTGGTTCGTGTTACCGTGTTACTGTTGGTTCCAGCTCTGAACGTTGGGCATGCAGGCGACCAGGGCTTCCCTATCAAACTTCGCACTACATCTGAGCGATCGCCATCCTCGATGCTGCTCGAGTCGCCGTCAACCATCAACAGCCCGCACTACGATCGCAGAACCCCTCTGCACTGGCGTCACATGAAGTAAGCTGCATGAATAGTGCGATCAATGTGCGTATTTTCTGACGAAAATTCAGACATGCTTGTGGTACGTGACCAGTTTGCTTCCGAACTCACACCTGTTTGAGCTTGCTTACGCCTACAGTCAGGACCAGTCAGGCGCCAAACGGTGCTAGCGAGCGCCCGAGCTCCTGACGTTGCGCGAGCGGCTGGGCCCGTTTGCGGCTTTACCACCCTCGGCTTTCAAACCACGCCTGGCTCTAAGGACGCAGCGGCTAACCGCCTCTCTGCCAGAAAGTCTGCGAACCCAGGCAACGTTGCGACCAGGAGATGTGTTTCCCAAAACTCAAACACCTGGGTTACCTGAGGGGCCGCCTCATACATACCTCAACTTGCCACTTGGGTAAGCCCCGGCGTTGTTCATTCACAATCTCTACTTTTTCCGCTTTCATCCTTCACAAAATTATATTTTGCTGATGCTGATTTCTCTAGTTCTCTGCCATCCTCACCACCCACACTATCGCGCAGACAGGGCACACTGTCATCGCTATAGTACTCAAACACCTTGGTCTCGGAAACCTCGCCCACGAGAATCCCCTCTCGCTGGCGCCCGACAGGTCGTGGAAAATGCCAACAGTGCCCCCCACGCGTAAAAAGACCAGTCAAGAACTTTCCACGCATACAAAAAACGAACCACCGGCTTCGAACAGCTGTTACAGGTCGGCTAATGACGTGGATATCGTCGCCTGGGCGCCGAAACCATCGTACAAACGTGAATCGGGTGGCCAGTGAGAGGAGAAGACAAGGCATTGTTGGACAATGGCATTGATAAAAGCACCCCGTTTTGTCGGGCAAAACAGACAGCGCGTGTCAGGAAACACCCCTCAAGCGGGTTTGTTGACGTCCGGTATGCTATGATAACGAAAAACGTGCATAAGAGCCACGGTAGACCCACTTTCTGAAACCGATTCTGTTCGATGAAGCGCGAAAAGTAAATTCCCATTCTTCCTGGCGTTATGTACATAACTTGGGCCGCCTCGTGGGAACTCTCGATCGGCTGAGTTACGATGAACCTCACAACACCCTCTCCCCTCTTTACTGGGTCCCCCGATGACGTACTATATTCCCCTCGAACCGAGAGCGAACCTGAGAATGACACTGGATACGAGCTCGAGAACCACACATGGCAATTCCCTTCTTCCGAAGTGGCCCGTATGCTCTCGCCCAAGAAACCGAAAGCTGGCGTCGAAGCCATCGACCGATTGCTCCTAGACCAATACGACTGCGTGGCGGATGAACTCATCTTCCAGGACACTCTCAATGACGCCATCTCACGACTCAAGAGCGATAACGAATCAGCCCGGCAATCATTGGATCATCACGATTTGGTCGTCTTCTTCACCAGATGCGTAGAGACGTGTCACGATGCCCTCGACGATCAACAATCCGCTCCCCTCCGTCAGGACCGATGGTTCCAAGGTCTCGGCTTCACTGTCGGGGGTGTCCTGGCAACTTCCTCAGGAGAATCCGTTCCCTTCAGGTTGGACATCGCTGACGGTCACGGGCTATCACCGCTTGGGGACAAGGCGCTGTGCTGGACCCCACTAGGAGATGAATCTGCTCGCAGGGTTGCGCTACTGGTGGAAACGGACGGGTCATGGAAAAAGACCGTCTCTCAGGCAACTGATAGTGCACGTCGTTTGTTCGGCGCGAGCCAAGTACGGTCATTCGTCCTCGTCTTGGCTTTCAACCGGGATAGCAAAGCATTGCGGTTCCTAATCTTCCATCACGGTGGTATCACTGCTTCCGAGCCTTGCAACATCACAGAACCTGGAGGGTTAAAGGAGGTTGTGCGGATCTTCCTCGCCTTGGCATTCTGGAGCACGCCGGTCGGTGCGGGGTTCATTCCTTCTTTTGCTGGCACCGAGTACGCACTCCCTGCCGACCGTTTTGGGAAGACCTACAGGCTAGCTGTGGTGGATGATGTACTTTCACGATCACTTCGCGTCCGCGGCAGGATGACGCTCGTGTCTCGTCTTCGCCTCTTACAAGATACCCCTGCAGATGGTGACTCTTCCAACGTCATGTTCGATCGGCGTGTTGACTATTTAGAAGACAAACCAGCTGTGAACCTTCCTGAAGCTCGGCGTCACGAAGCCGACTATGTTCAGCCAAAGAAGATCTTTCGCTCGGATAGCGATCCAATCCTTTCGGATATGGTCGGCACGATCGTCGTTAAGACAAGCTGGCAAGAGATCGGCCGTCGGGGCAACGAGGCGGAGATGCACAGCGCGTCCGGCGGTCGGTTTGGCACCACCCCACACATGTGTTCATACGAAGGGGTGGGTGAACACCGCGAAGCTATGTCGAATATCCTGTTCCTCCCTCGACAAGAAGACATCGCGAAACGCCATTGGCCCGTTTTCAGTGGCGACCTACCCTCGGAACCGGATCTCAGGACGCTTTGGATCACGGTCTTTGGGGTCGTAGGACAGTCCCTTGTGAAATCAAAGTCTCCTCGCCAACTGTCCCGTGCATGGGTCCACTCCATGCTAGGTGTGTTCGTAACGACGTTTTAATGTGCTTTTTGACTGACCCGTGCGCCCTTAGGGTGGTTGTCAACGTACCTATCTGGGTACCTGCACCGGGACCCCAGCATCGGGAACATTCTGATGACGGAAAAGCCTATAAAGGGGAAGGCGTTCGAAGTGCCTGAGCAATTTTTGAATCACCTCTCCTCGATAAAGGACAAGCGATTGGCAGATGAGATCCGGGCACTTTGTGAACGAGTCAAGCAGCTGGTGGTGGAGCTGGGCATCTCTGATGAGTGCACCGGGTTCATCACCGACGGGGACCTTGCGATACCCTGGAAGGACTGTTTCTCTAAGGAAAACCGGGGGTCGAAGTGGGTGAGTTGCTCCCGGTTGCCTCTTCTCTGAGACTGCGCTTGATGCGGTCTGCAGGGCACCCAGGAATTCGCTTCTCGGACCAGTATCCTCATAGAATATGAGGCGTACTTACATTGCCCTGTGGACGACTTGGAATCGTTCTTCTGGGTTGCGCTTTGGAGCGTAGTCTTCAACGAGGATTGTGAACACATGCTCACCCGCAGCGAGCGAGTCCTCAGGAAGAAACTTGTGGAGGTGAAGCAGGACAACGCCGCCGGAATTCTGCCCTTCATTATTAGCGACGCCAGCGCCATCATGGACCGTTTCTTGCCGGTCCTCATGGCATGGTGGGAGAAGGCAAAGAACAAAGGCGCGGGGTGGTACGTGGAAGTTTTACGGTGCGCGCCAGTGGGTGCAGGTGAAGAGTACTACCTGCCACACTTCCATCGCTATGCTCTTCAAGGTGTCGTGGACATCTTGGAAACGATATCAGGGTATTGGAACGACGAAATTGGTTGGGACAGTTGGACAAAACCCACTCAATCACGTTTGTCTTTGAAGTTGGCGTCCGAGGACCTCCTTTACTCATCTGAAGTTGGACTCCCCTCGCTTGGACTCCCGGCGCATGAGGCAGGTGTCCGTTGGGAAACTCAGTGGTCCACTAATATTGGCGCCATCGTTTCCACGAAAGTGTGTGAGGGAGAAGGTGTGGTAGGGGTTGATTCGTGCACGGCGAGTAGATGGGAGCCAGGCTGGGCCCGGGTGAACGGTGGAGGCAACGGGTGACTTAGGGCACGCTCGTCTACCAAACTACCAAATCATCACTACATTCACCCCGCATTCCGCGGGTATCTGAAACAGCCGCCGAGTCCCACATAGGTTATCGTGCCGGTCGACACTTGTTCCAGGTTCACGTTCAACCGTTAAGTTGCGACTAAGCAGCTCGAGATCAATCGATCATTACATACTCGTCCTCAAACTCTCCCTGAAATACGAACCAGCCATTCTCCAGTCCCCGGAGAGCTCCGAGTTCCCCTCTCCCAATTCTCCGCTGACCCCGGCTCCGATCCTCTCTTCCAAAGCCTGTGATGACGAGGTACTAGGCTGCGAGAAACCGAGCGGAAAGCGGTGGAAATGCCGAAATCCCAGATGAAGCGGTGAAGACGGGTGCGTAGGGGGCGGCGGATGGTGGTTTCCTCACCCTCCGCATGTGACTCCACTAGCAGTTAGAACTGGGTTTGGGGCATCTGAGATCCCTGGCCACGGGCTCTCCAGAGAGAGAGCACCAACGGCGCAAACCTGGCTATCCAACGTGATATTCTCATACCCAGACCCTCGAGGGATGGGATTCGAATACTCCGGGTCGAGCGTCATGAACTCGTTAGTCATGACCACCTGGACAACACGGTAGGTATTGTGCTGGTTCGCGAGCATCTTGAGGAATGTTGCACACCCAGACCCTGGGCCCCCCATCAGCCTTCGGTTGATCCCCCCTTCGCCATGCCAGATGGCTCTATATCGAGGACGGTGAACTCGACCGTGAGGTGGATCCCGCAGGGCTGGATCCGGGCTTGCGCCGAGACTAGGACGGAACCAACGGCGCAGGTGTCGATGGCATCCTGGTTTTCCATACGGGAAGCGCAGGCGGCCAACTTGACGTCGTCGTCGACGGAGAAGGGACCATATGTCCTGATGATCAATGGTGAACTTGTTGACGGCGAGGGTACCAGTCTTATCTGAGCACAGGATGGTGACGGCAGCCAGCTCCTCGATGGCGGTGATACGGGTGACGGTGGCCTTGTACTTGGCGAGTTGCTGAGTACCAAGAGCGAGGGTGACGGACAAGACGGTAGACCGGGATGCCACTGATCAAAAGGACGATGATGTTGTTGAGACCGTCGCGGTTCTAGGAAGAGCACCCCGGCACGATCTTGGCCAGTACCACCTTCCGAGGACCGAACCCAACGAGCCTTCTAGCCTCTCAGTGGGAGGATCTGAGAATAGGGCGAGGTCTGCGACGTTGTTGGAAATGACCTTTGCGTGCTTTTTCGTCATGGGAGGTGACACGGGGTTGTTCAAGACGGAGGAGGACCCGTAGATGAATCGCCGTCGTTGGTATCCACCGGAGACAAAGGCACCATTATGGGTGATTCCGAAAGCAAATTTCCGAACTGTTTTTCGTCTAAGTTGATCGTTCCGTTCGGGTTGGCCGCGGGAACTGGAGGTCGGAGCAAGATTGAGTTAGTCAACCGACAACAGTAAATCACACAAACATGGGATATTAACATACTCTTCTTCCTGTTTGCTGGGACGTTGTTAGCCGTCACGCCGTTCACCGGCGTTAATACGATCCTGCCCGGAGGACCGGAGTGCGGTCGTGATTCCGCGGCGGAAACGGTCTTGGGCCGAGGTGGTGGAGGCTTTGAGCTCTCAGCGTAGAGAACGTAGTTATTCAGACCAACTTGATCGGTACGGGGTTGACAGGCCAGAGATCCACTGTTCGATGTCCGCAATCTTGGCAGAAGCGATGGGATAAGGGTAGATAAGTCGCGGGTCGTCGAAGCTACGCTAGAGGGCCAAAGAGGGAGGTGTAACACCGGCGGTGCTGGCGGCGTTTTCATCAGTGGCGTGTCCGAAGAGCCAGTCGCCACGGTGCTTATCAGCAGTAGCACTGAATTCCGGAGCAGGGACCTCAGTTTTGCTGCCAGTATAGAGGATGGCAACGATTTTGTCGGCGTGTGTGAGTTCGTAACGGTTTTCCCTGAGGGACTTGCATTATCCACACCTGGGGTCGCAGAGCTTTTAGTCACCTTCGCTTCAGGGAGGTGAAAGTTTTACCATGGCGTAAAGAACTCGACGAGGACGAGAGATTCCTTGGTGGGCGTCGAAGCTGTTGGGAGTGGTGTCGATAACGTCGAAGGCATCCTCCGCGATGGCAACAGGGGGGGGGAACTTTCCCCCATCAACTCCGTCACGCACGAGATCGCTCCACATCCTAGATCCATTAATCTGACCCAGAGGGTTGTCCAGGTCTTGAAATCCTTGACCTCCAGCCAGAACAACGGGTTCCCGAGCAAAGTGTCGAGCGAGTAGACGAAGGGCAAAGAGTTGAGGCAGCAGGGTCAGCGAGCAACGCGTGGCGGGCGTCCTGATAGGTTCGGCTAAACCCGCCACGCGCCGAACCCCATAGACTTCGCGGGTGGGACAAGGGCACTACAAGGGCCCAGAAAGGGAACTTGAAGGGCGGAGGTAGAGGGGGGAAGAATTTGAGCCAGAAAATGTCCCAAAGCTTCGGCGGAAGCGGAGCGGGGAAGGCGACCTGGGTGTGAAATCGAGGATTAGGCCGTGGATTGCCGACTTGTGCGGATTGTGATACTCACCGGTTACCCGTCGTCACGTAAATGAACTCCGGACTGGCACCACTTCCGTATGCTCAAGAACGCGTTATGGGTGAATGGATTTGCGAGAGACGGTGGGTTGCCCTGGAAGTGGGGCGAGGATGAGCGGAATGGGTACGGGGGATATCGCGAGTGGCCGGGTAGCACGCCGGCATATACTCGTGGTGAAACAGGGTATGGGCGAGAGAGAGTGAATGTGAGAGGACCCCTTGCGGAATCTGTTCACCGAAACCCAACTTTCCCCGGAGGGCAAAGGGGGGTTCTCCAAAGGAGGCATAGCACGGGTTGGTTGGGAGCGGGAGACGGGGGCGAGACTGTGGTGGTGGGTGGAAAAGGGAAGCAGGAGAACGATCGTTAGGGATAATTTTCGATAAATTCTACAAGTCCTTGAGGTCCGGATGGCGAGCGATGGCGTGAAGCGGGATCGGATCGTTCCTCGGGAGAGAAGGAGACACTGAGTTTCGCACAAACCCCATGTAACCCTCAGCGAGTCGGAAGTCCACGCAACGTATAAGACGACCTTCTGAGTGCGATCCTTGGACTCATCCGAGCATGGTTGGAGAGGTGCTCGGAGAATCAGATCTGCGTCGTGGAAGTCGAATGGTCGGGGTCAGAAGGACCGCTGCAATTTTCGACCGAGACGTTGGAACTAGAGCTCAATGGGTGTGGTGCGAGGTATAATCTGGACGCGTTGCCTTCCTTGGGTTCCAGGGTGACAGAGAACTGCGAAACGAAGTATGGGGACAAACTGTGGGATTGGGGTACTGGGAAGGATGAAACAAACCGGAGGACAGTGCTATGTGTTACATTTTGTCCAACTCTTCCAACCAATCTCGCCATCCCAATGAACCGATATCACTTCCAAGACGTCTATCACACCCTGCAGAGCGGAGGCATGGAATTGTGGTAGATACTGCTCCTCACCTGCATCCATCAGCTCATGTTTAACCCGTTCCCATTCCAGGGTTCTCTGGTTCATCTTGCCCGCCCACGCGCTGAGGACCGGCGAGAAGCGTCGCGCGATACTGCTGGCGTCCGGAGGCAAGTCCAGAGAGAAGATAACATTGATGGCGCAATCCTTCTCCGCTGATGCGAGTAGCTTCCTGACCTTGAGCTCCGTCAGAGACAGCAGGTCTTTGTGGTCCTCGTTGAAGAGTACGCTCCAAACCGCAACCCAGTAGAGCGCTTCCAAATCATCCACAGGGCTGTGCAGGTATGGATACCCCAAATTCTCTGCAAAGAGGAGACGCCTGGACGTGAATTCACCGGTACTCTGCAGACTGCATCAGGCACGACCTTAGAGAGAGGGCAACTAGAAGCAACGTACCGACATTGTCCCTCGGTGTTCCCTGGAGAAACAGTTCTTCCATGGTATCGCAAGGTCCCCGTCAGTAATGAACCCAGTGCACTCATCAGAGATGCCCAGCTCCACCACCAGCTGCTTGACTCGTCCACAAAGTGTTTGGATCTCATCTGCCAATCGCTTGTCCTTTATCGAGGAGAGGTGATTCAAAAATTGCTCAGGCACTTCGAACGCCTTCCCCTTTATAGGCTTTTCCGTCATCAGAATATTCCCGATGCTGGGGTCCCGGTGCAAGTACCCAGATAGGTATGTTGATAACCAGCCTATCGTATACGTATGCGTCAGTTGGAGATGATGGATCAAAGTACAGTTACGAACGCACCCAATATGGAATGGACCCATGCGCGGGACAGTTGGTGAGGAGATTTTGCCCGTACGAGGGACTGTCCCTCAGCGGCGAGGGCCGTGATCCAAAGCGTCCTATGATCTGTTCTTGTTGGCGTGTCTTGACGAAGGATCGGCCAATGGTGTTTTGCGATGTCCTCTTGTCGAGGGAGGAACAAGGTGTTTGAGATGACTTCGCCGTATACACCCACACCTTCGTATGAACACGCGTGTGGGGTGGTGCCAAACCGACCGTCAGACGCGTTGTACATCTCCGCCTCGTTGGCCCGACGACCGATCTCTGGCCAACTTGCTTTCGCGACGACTGTGCCGGCCATATCTGAAAGGATTGGATTTATTTCCGAGCGGAAGACCTTCTTGGGCTGAACATAGTTGACTTCATGACGCCGAGTCCCAGGAATGGTCACAGCTGGTTTATCTATGCAGGGGTTAGGGCGCTTGTGCAATATCAACTCTGACAAAACGCAGCCCCCACCTGCTGGTCCGTAGCCTTTCCTGCCTTGATCCTTGGAGAACGCCTGAGTATGATTGTGGTTACTGCAGGTTTGGGCCTCTTTCTTGTAGTGGAGGACAACGCGATGGTTGGGGGCCGTTCTGGTGGGGGAGGCAGTGGGTTGGACAGCAGAGGAGATAACGAGCCAGGCAGCGGAGGAGGTGGAAGGTTTGCCGGAGGGGTGCCAGATCCAAGACTGAGAAGAGAAACATCCGTTGCCCTACCACGGATACAAGCAGGGTTTGAGAGTGTAAATATTGCCCTTGCTGATATTGGCCTCTGACCAGTTTGGTCTGCAGGGAGCAGATAGCCGTCTTTGTTACAGCAAGCAATAAATCCTGCATCCACCGGAGTGCGCCATGAGGCCAGTGCAAGGAAAGGGCGTAGAGTGTCCTTCAGCCCAACAACGCTGCTGATGTCGCACAGCTCAGAAGCAGTTAGTCCTCCACGGTGGAACACCAGAAACCGGAGTCCAGAGCTGTTTTGGTTAAAGGCCAGGGTGAGGGCAAATGACCGGGGTCGATCAGCACTGAACAGGCAACGCGAGTACGTTGAAGCTTGTACGACCATCTTCCTCCAGTCCTTCTTGACCTCCACCGGTAGCGTGATCCTAAGGTCCGGTTTGTCCTCCGGTGGGTCCCAGAAAAGGTTATCCTGCACAGATATTCCAACGCCACCTGCGATGTCTGGTTTCAGAGCGCTAGCCCCCTCAACCCCAGCCGCCTTTGCCAAAGGCCTCGCTACAATGAACCGGAGGTCACAGTTCCATCGATCGCGGGTGAATCGTTGCTCGTCCAAAGAGTTATGACATTCCGTCATGCAACGCGTGAGGAACTCAGCCAAAGTGGGATAAGCCGCAGTTTCGCCTTCTCCCACGCCAGAGGTCTGATAGGGGTTGAGTATGAGTCTCTGAAGTACGTCCTCAAGGGCATTCTGGAAAGCTACGCTGTCCACCTTGCAGGAATACTGGTCTAGCGGGGGTGGTTCCTCAGTGATTTTGACACCAGATTTTGGGCGCTTTGACGAGAGAATCCGCGCCAGTGTGGAGGGAGGGAATTCCCAGGTCTGGTCACTAATCTCGTTGTCCATTTCAACGAAGAGATCTGCCTGGGAGCGAAACCCAGTCGATAGTTCCTTGTTCCCTGATGGACCAGCCACTTCCAGTTTGGAAGTGGGTCTGTGAGGAGAGGAGCCTCTGCACATCGAATGGGAGGATACAAGGGTTTCAAAAGCTCCGAGGGCGTAGGTGGGTGCCGTGAGGTGGTGGCACTCAGGGAGAGAGAGAAGAGGTATGTTCCGTTCGCGTGGGTTATCCGGACTCTTGAACCAAAGGACGCGGAGAGTTTCGAAAGCTCCAAGCGTGCGGGTAGGGGACGCTGTGAGGTGGCGGCGCTCGGGGAAACAGAGAGGAGGGAGAGGTACGTTCTGTTCGCCCGTGTTATCCAGAGTCTCGAACCAAAGGTTCCAGGGGTTTCGAAAGGTCCGAACGTGCAGGTAGCCAGACTCCCGAACCAAAGGATGTGGGGAGCCTCGAAATCCCAAAATGCGCAGGCGGTGACGCTGGGGGAAACAGAAGAGCGAGGTACGTTCCGTTCGCGTACGTTATCCAGACTCTTGAACCAAAGGATCCAGAAGGTTTCGAAAGGTCCGAACGTGCAGGTAGGGGATACGAGGTGGCGACACTCAGGGGAAGAGAGAAGAGAGAGGTGCTGTGTTATCCAGACTCTCGAACCAACTCAACTTGTCACGTCGGCCTTCGTTGACTCTCAGGGGTCAGTCAGCTCACAGCCAAGATACAGACGTACAGCGAGATTAATCTAGCTATAGGTATCAAGGTTACAACCTACACACAGATCTATTCAGATTACACCTGTTATTACGCCAGATAGAAATACACAAAGCCAGGTTAATAGCCACTGCCGGCGACCACTTCTTCCCCCGTTATAATGGCTACAGACCCGTGTTCATGGGTCCCGGCGGATTACCGTTATCGTTGCGTGCGCAACCTTTCATTCTCTCAAGGGAAGCGTGTAATGGGTCCCACAACGTTAGCAACAACCTCCCGTTAGTACCTCCAACGCCCGCGCTGACCTGCTCACAGAGAGTCTCGAGGCGACGACGACCCAGCTGTGGCGCTCCGCTCGGTTATACGCGTCCCACCAGAGATCCTGGGGGAAATCTTCGTCCTCGACTTGTCCCCACAATTCGTTGGGGAGGACTCCATATTTCAGGTGCATAGTTAGCTGCGGGGAGTTCAGCACATGATATACTTGCACATATGGTGGACAAACTCACCGAATAACTCGACCGTTCACCGCGCCAAGATCGTCCCAGTGCCGATGATGACCAGCGCCATAGAAAACACCAAAATCCTCAATTCCCTTCCAGCCGCTCCTCCATGCATCATCAACTCCACGAATCCCAACTTCCTCACGCCGGGATGCCCACGTGGCCGCATATCCCCTTAGATGCCCATCGCTTCAACAGGGGCTCCACACGAGGCAACCCCGCATCGATATGCCTCCAGCGTCCGTGGGGAGGGATTGAAGCATAGTTTGTTTGGAAGTCACGCTGTGCAGCAGTTGGTCGGGACCCGG